>ENA-OWPF01001535-OWPF01001535.1-human-gut-metagenome-genome-assembly--contig:-NODE-1535-length-19797-cov-6.994175_pt1 | contig 19797 bp, 19 predicted proteins | sample MGYA00248261_ERZ651840 | MGnify/ENA primary metagenome ERZ651840 (study PRJEB26924, sample SAMEA4378268) | human gut metagenome | biome: human gut; feature: human-associated habitat; material: faeces... | reverse complement strand
TATTTGTTGGAGTTTTATTATTGAAAAAATTAACTAGCACAACGAGTTAATTAAAAATAATACATAACCCACATATATTAGAACTAAAACTTTAACTTCTAAATTACTTAGTAGATAATGATATATGAAACTATTAACCATCTAACACCATTATTTAAAAACAAATTAGATATAAAAATATCCGTTCTACTTCTACACCTAATACATATTGAAACATCGGTATTGAAGTTACCCCTCCTAATTCAAGCTAATAACTAAGTTTACACTCTATTAAATCTTTATATTTAAACTTCATATAAATTTAAAGTCACTTATTTATTAATCACTTCTATATACTCCTTAATTACCTCATAAAAATACCCCGTCGTATTTTACGACAGGGTTTATTTTTAATTTCCAAAAGGAGAGTTAGAATATAATATAAAATAACCTTGAGGATGTTGACATACTGGACAAACTTTCGGAGCTTCTAATCCAGTATGAACATGCCCACAATTTAAACAAATCCATTGTTCTTCTTTATCTCTCTTAAATAAAGTTCCATCTTCTATCTTTTGAGCAAAATTTCCAAATCTATCTCCATGTATTTTTTCTATTTGAGCTATTTTATCAAAACTATTAGCTACAGCTAAAAAGCCTTCTTCTCTAGCAGTATTTGCAAAGCTCTTATAAACTTCTTCCCATTCTTCATATTCATCATGTTGGGCTGCCCTTAATGTTTGTGCTATATTATCAAATATTTCTACTGGATATCCACCATCTATATGTATAGTTCCTCCAGATAATTCCTTAAGATGATTGTAAAATACCTTTGCATGAGCTCTTTCTTGGTCTGCAGTATATAAAAAAGCTTGCTCTATTAAAGCTAACTTTTCACCTTTTGCTTGCGATGCACCAAAAGTATACCTATTTCTAGCTTGACTTTCTCCAGCAAAAGCTTTCATTAAATTTATTCTAGTTTTACTATCTCTTAATTGATTCATACCTACCTCCTAATGTATATACCCTAATACATATTTTTTAAATACATTTATTTTATTTAATTTAAAAAATGAGTCATTACACTAGTCATATATAAATAAAAATGTATTATACTAATTATATTAATTATAGATGATAATAATGATAGTTTATTTATAAGATATTTTTTGTTTTATTTAACTTCAATTTATTAAAAAATCATTTTATTATCTATTTAGTTAATTATAAATATAATTCCTATTACAACAATACTTATAATATATGTAACTTTACCTGATTAAATACCCTTACTATATGTGTAGAGCAATTTCTAATTCTAACTAAATCCTTATCTATTATTCCTAATAAAAGTTCTAGTGATTTGGTAAATTTAAATTATGCTATATAGAATTCTCTATATAAACTTTTGCATCATCCGAATTTAACCTTACTCTAAACCAATTTTCAATATTATCAATATTTCTATTAATATTTTCACTATCACTATATATTATGATTACTGGTATGTTTTTATCTTTATCTGTTTCTCCATCTACATAACCCATATACATATTTTTAATTTCCGGATATATAGATTTTAACTCATTAAATATAGCATTTTCGTTAACATTATTTTGATTCTTTTCAATGTCACTTGTATTATCAGTAGCAAAGGAATTTAAATTATTCTTTATATCATTTATATATTTTTCTAAGTTTGATATATCACTTCCATCTTGCTTTATTATTAATCTTTTACCTTCTAATCCATAGTAAGAAAGATTTTTGTTTAAAGTTTTCAAATCACTATCTGTTATAATATCTCCTACAGTAACTAAGGTTATAGTATTTTTATTTATACTTTTGCTTAATACATATTGTCTAGATAATTCTTTAGATATAAAATCATTTAAGTTTTTTTCATCTATAGTTTCTCTAATCATTAAAATAGCGGATATCATGCTCGGTATCATAACAATAATTGATGATATAAATATAAATTTTCTAACTCTATGTTGTTTTTCATAATCTACACTTTTTTTATGAGGTATGTTTAGTGCTTTCGTAACTATAAAAGTTGATATAGCTATAAAGAAACAATTTATAAAAAATAAATATCCTGCACCTAAAAATATATTTGGTTGCTTTGTAGCTAATCCATATCCAACGGTACATAATGGTGGCATAAGAGCTGTTGCTATAGCAACTCCTGGTATTACATTACTTGTTTTAGTACGAGTTAAACCTATCATACCAGCTATCCCACCAGTAAAAGCAATTATTACATCCCATATAGTAGGGCTTGTTCTTGCTAAAATCTCACTCCCCGCAGTAGTTATCGGTGTTATACTAAAGTATAAAGTAGATGTTAGTACACTTATTAAAATAGAAATTCCTAATATTCTAAATCCGTCCTTTAATAACTTAACATCATAAGTTCCTACCCCGTAACCTATTCCTATAATACTTCCCATAAGGGGTGATATTAGCATAGCCCCTATAATTACAGCTACTGAATTCATATTAAGACCTATAGAAGCAATAATTATTGCACACATTAGTATTATAAAATTAGAACCATGTACATTCATTCCCTCTAAAATATTTTCATATATCTCTTCTCCACTAGCTTGATTTTTGGTAAATTCATATTTAAAGCTATTTATACTAAACTTCACAAATTTATCCTCCTATACTACTATTTTCTTTAATAGCTTTTAACATATTATTAAAATTATGCATATCTCTATAAATGAAGTTTCCTCCCTTTAAATCTGTATTTTATAATTGACTAAAATATATAAAATTTAAATTTTATATAAATTTATGCTAGTATAATATTATAAAAATATTAATATCTATTAAATCATATCAATATAAGGGGTATACCATTTTTTTACTGGGATAAGATATACATATATAAGTTTATAGGAGAGTATTTATGGAGATTTTTATCACAATTATAATTTTTATGTTTTTAGCTTTGTTTTTAGTTAAGGCTTTAAAGAGATTTATTGTATTATCTTTGTTTATAACTTTAACAGGTATATTATATATACGTATTAATTTAACATTTTTAGTTAGTATTATGTTAGCTGTAATTATCTTAAAAGGATGTAAGGATACCTTATTTAATCTCAAAATAACTACTATGTGTCTATTTAAACCTAGATATAAATTTAAAGAAAGATTTCTTGGTAAGATGGTTAATGTTTTATTTGAACTTAATTTTACTATATTTGTTTGTATTTCTTATTTAACCTTAATTAATTATGTACCTTATCTTTTTGAAATTGATAATAAATTTATTGCTATGGCTTTTATAAGTATATATCTTATACAATTTATAAAGAAAGTTATTTTTTCGAAGGGCTATTATTCAAATATATTTTTAACTTAGATTATATTAAATAGTATAAATCATATCGTCGTGTTTTACGACTTTTGTTGATCATTTTTAATTATATCAAGACATAGCACTTATTCACCATAATTTATATTTTCTCGATTTTTTAACAATATAAATTTAAATATAAAAATACCCCGTCATATTTTTTGACGGGGTTATTTTTATTGCTTAAACTTTTTATCTATAAGCCAAGTTACGAATAATACTAAAACCTGTATCATAAGTACTAATGCAAAAGCCATAATAAAATAATGATACGCTAGCATATTTATAAAATAACTGCTGCTCATAACTATATACAATATTAAACTAATTAATAAAGTCAATATAGATTGAATTTTAAAAAATCTATTTCTTTTACTTCTTAATGCCATAATAGCTAAAACTAAAAATATAGCTATGAAAATAATCAAAATAGTCTTTTGAGTATTTATATTGCTTTGTGAAAAAATACCATTTTCAAACTGATATCTTCTATAATAAACATGATGCATAACACCAGCTTTTTTATTAGTTAAATACTCAACTACAAAAGTTCCTATAACTATTCCAACTTGAATTATAAGAGTTAATATATATAATATCTTAACCCATAATTTATTTTTCATTATTTAGGTTCCCCTGTTTCTGTAGGATTAGAAGTATCATTACTCCATCCGATCCATCCATCACTGTATAATGAAGTATTATCAAATCCCATAACATTAGCATAAGTTAAAACTTCTGCTGCTCTCCATCCACTACCACACATAAACATTAAATGCTTATTAGTATCAATTCCTGCATCTTTCCATAAAGCTTTTATTTCATCTGCATTTCTCATAGTGTTGTCTATATTTCTATAGTCCTCTAAAGTTGTAGCACTAGTTCCTGCATAACCATATACAGCACCTGGGATACGTCCTTTTTTATCGTGGTAACTATATCCACTAATTTTACCTATATACTCATCCCAACTACGATTATCTACTAATACATTATTTGAATCTTTTAACATTTCTTTTAATTCAGCTTGTGTATCTATTAAATTAGGATTTGCTGGTATTGTTGCTCCAAAATCATTTCCAGCTACTGGCTTATTACTCTTTGTTTCAAGTTCATATCCAGCGCTTGTCCAAGCGTTATTTCCACCATTTAATACTCTTACATCATTTATACCTATGTAACGAAGTACTACTGCAACTCTGTATGAAGCCATTACATCAGGACCTGTTACTATTACAGTATCATCCTTTGTAAATCCATAATCATTAGCAAACTTAGCTAACTCTTCATCACTTGCTAACATCCATTGTGGAGGTGGTTCTACTGTATCTGTATTTATATGAACACTAGTTGGAACATGTCCCTTAGAATATGCCTCTGATTCTTCTCCCCAACTTGCTTCAACTATTTTTATATTTTTTGAGTTTTCAAATGTTTCTGGTTTCTTACCATCTAAAATATCATTAACTATAGTTGCTGGTACTATCATTTCATAATTTTCATAGCTTTCCATTGGTAAACTTTCATCCTTAGCCCAATCAGCTACATTATATGTATATAAGTTTTTATAACCTTTTTCACTTAAATAGTTTGCAACTTCTTTTGCATCTTTTCCATTTGCGTCATATAACACTATGTTTTTATCTTTTTCTATACCTTTAGTTTCTAATGCCTTATCTAAAGTTTTTTCTTTGTCCTTAGAATCAACAGTTAGCCAGTTAGCTGAAAAATCTACTGCACCTTTTATATGCCCTCCTCTTTCAACTTCATCTAACTTCCATCCATTAAAAGCATCATTTATACGAGTATCTACTACAACCCAAGAATCATCTGATAACTTATCTTGTAATTCTTTTGTAGCTATAGTTTTTACTTCTATATCTGCTACTTTTTGATTTTCCCTTTCATTACTGCATCCTGCAAATAGAGCCATAGTTAAAACTAATGCAGACAGTAATGAAGCTTTTTTACTTAACTTCTTTATCATTTAACTCTCCTTTATGTTTATATATAATTGCATTTTGACTTTATAATTATATTTTAAATTTCAATATATGTATAATAGATTTTTTCTATAATATATTTTTTATTTATAGCTATTATCTATTTTAGTGTATTAGTTTTCTTATTATAACTTTAATATTATTATATGTATTTCTTATATTTATTATAATATTCTCATTATATATAATTAATTATATTAAGAATTAGATGTTTAAACTTAAGTAAAGTATTATAAAAATACCCTGTCGTATTTACCGACAGGGTATTTTTTAGTAGTAATGCTCTGGTACATCCCATTTTTGAGCATTACCTAATATATAAGCTTTTCCATCAATAACTAAAACTGCACCCTCATTAGTTATTGAGTAAACAGGCTTTTTCTTTTCTCTAATAAACCTTAATATACTTATATTTTGTAATTCTGTATTTTCAAAATGAACTTCTATATCAAAATCCTTAATTATATTTAATCCTATATAATATGAGTATCTCTCATAATCAGAGTCTTTAGTAATATGGTACTCTCTTATTTGAACCATTGCACCAGCACTAGTCCCAATCATAATTCCATTAAAATTTTCAAGTTCATGAACTAAATCATATTTTTGAAATTTTGCCATCATTTTATCTGGATAACCACCTGTAAAAAATAAAATATCACTATTTCTAATTTTTAATTTCATTAAATCTATACTATCTACAAATTGATTTATCCATTTAATATTATTTTCATTAATACCATAAGATAGAAATGGTGAAACTATTTCTTTATAATGAGTTCCATATTCACTACTAAAAGCTCTATTCCAATCCTTTTCATCCTTTAGCCAATTATCATCATACGAAAATGGAATGATTAATACATTATGATTATCTTTTATTATATTTTTTAATATGCTATAGCACCAGTTTTCATCAAAGTTGTTTAAGCTAAGCAATAAGTTAACCATTGTATGCCTCCTGATTATAGTAAATCTCTAATATTATATACTATAACCTATAATTAAGTTCTCTATAATTGTTATATTTTTTCTGTAACAAGATTCATAATATTAAATAAATCATTTTCATCCTTACTTCTAGCTAACAATACTCTATCGCCCATAGCTTCTGATAATACTTTTGGCACATTTACATCAACTAAAATTTTATCATTGTATTTATTCTTTACATAATCAATAGAGTTTTTATATTTTACCCCATCTCTTCTGCTTACATAACCTACAGAATATTTTCTATCTATATCAACGAAAGACTTATCATGAATTAACATATCTGCCCAAATAGAATATACATCTACATCATAAGTATAATTTATAATATCTGGCATATATGCCCCTGGTGCTCTCATATTTACCTCAAGACCAACTAAATCTCCTTTTTTACCTAGACCTTCTTTATCTTCATCTAATCTAAAAAATTCGAAATGGAAAAATCTACTTCTAGTATCAAAAGCTTTAACAGCTTTCTTTCCGATAGTTTCTATATCTCTATTTTTAACAGGTTGACAGTAAAATCTAGCTTCTTGCTTTTCATTTACACAATCCATTATAGAGCTTAACATAACATGACTTGATGCTATTAAAACATTCTTATTTGAATCGGCTATACCATCAAATGTTTCAACATGACCTTTTATAAACTCTTCTATTATGTATACTACACTTTCATCTCTTTCATTAAAAAATCTACGAATTTCATCTTCATTATTTAACTTATATGTAGAGTTTGCTCCAACACCATTATCTGGCTTAGCTATTATAGGATATCCAACTTTGTTAGCAAAATCGATACATGATTCTAATGTTTTTACATAATCATATCTAGCAACAGGTATATTAGCTTTTTTATATACATCCTTCATTTTCGATTTATATTTCATTGGAGACATATTCTCTATCTTAGTTCCTGTATTTACATTAAATTTGCTACGAAGAGTAGCCTCCATTTCTAGCCAATATTCATTTTGAGACTCTATCCAATCAATTTTTCCATATTTATTTTCATAAAACTTACATGCATTCTCAACTTCTTCAAAATTTTCAAGATTAGATACTTTATAATACTCAGTTACTGCATTCTTAGCCTCATTACTAATTAAGTTATAATCTTCATCTCCTATTCCTAATACATTAACTCCTCTTTCCTTTAGCCTTGAGCAAAAGTTATGAAAATATAATGGAAAGTGTGGTGAAATAAATACAACATTCATTAAATTATCCCCCTTAAATTTATAATATTTTATTTAAAATTTATATTAATAAAATAATCCTTTAGAGTCTATTTTAATATCCTATTGCTGCTATCATAACTTAAAATAATATTTTATTAAATTATATATATTATTCTATAATATTTTTTCTAGAAAATATGGTAACTGCACTCTCCACCAATCCCAATCATGGTTTACATCAGTTCCCCAGAAATCAACCCAAGCACCTATATTTTTATGCTCTAATATCTTTTTTAATTTATTTGTACTATAAATCATTTCATCTTCCCATGCACCTTGACCACAGCATATTACAATCTTATTTTTTCTATACTTGTCAATAAATTCATGATCATATGGCATACCCTCTATGTATTTAATCGGTGCATTTTTATAAACTAAATCATCACAATAGTCATAAAAAACAAAATCACTATCATAATAGCCACTAAGACCAATACATCCATCAAATATATCTGGTCTTCTAAACATAAAATTAACTGCATGAGTTGCTCCCATAGAGCACCCTGTAGTTAAAATTCCATTAGCATAGTATCCGTTACTATTTTTATTAATCTCAAATATTCTTGGAACCAACTCATCTACAATATAGTAATACCATTGTTCATGCATATATATTCTATGTCTTTTATCACCAAAAATATCAGACCAGCTTTCTTTATCTATACTGTCACAACAAAACAATTGAACTTTACCAGAGTTTATTAAATGTTCTATACTGTATACCATATTAAAGTTTTCAAAATCATAAAATCTACCATTTTGTGCTGGAAAAACTAAAATAGGTTTACCCCCATGTCCATATACTTTAAATTCCATATCTCTATTTAAGCAATGGCTGTATTCTTTAAAATACTCTATTTTCATCCAGTCCCCCCTAAACTATTTTTTAAATATAGGAAATTATAGCACAATACACTTATAAAAATTCTTATTTTTAAAATAAAATATTAATTTTATTTAAAAATTTTTTTATATGATAGATTGTAAATATAAGTGCAACAAGATATCTTTTTCAATAGCGTATATATGTATATTCATAGTTTTACACAAATATACTTATGATATAATTTCATTGTACATAAAAAAGACATAAAAAAAGAATTATAACTTATATTTTTATAAGTATAATTCTTTTTTTTATTAAAACATGTTGTTGACTTATTGCTTAACTGATATCGTTTTTTTAGGATATTAAAAGTCCTAAGAAATATTTACCCACATATTCTCTTTTTTAATCAATTTTATAGATTTTTAGCTAATTTATTTACTTTATCCTTTAATCCTAATAAATCCTTTCTTATTTTTGAAAAATCTCCACTTACTAATTCCTTATTTCTTACAACGATTTTCCCATCTACTATTACTGTATGTACATTTGAAGGATTTGAAGAATAAACTATAGTAGCATAATAATCGTATATAGGTTGCATATTTACAGATTTTGTTTCAATTAAAACTAAATCTGCCTTTTTACCAACTTCTATAGATCCAACAATCTTATCTAATCCTAAAACTCTAGCCCCACCCATTGTTGCCATCTCAACTATTTCATCTGATGGAAGAAGTGTCCTATCATTATTAAATAACTTATGTATCTTCCCAACTTGAGACATTTGACTTATTATGTCTAATGTATTTGAACTCATTGGTCCATCTGTTCCAAGCCCTATATCTATACCATTTTCTTTCATTTTTAATATTGGACAAACTCCCTTTGCTCCTTTAGAGTTTGCAGAGATATTATGAGATACTTTTACATTTTTCTTTCTTAATATATTTATATCTTCATCATCAACTAAAATTGTATGAGCAGATATAAAATTATGATCTAAAATACCTAATTTATCTAAATATCCAACTGGAGTTAAATTATATTTCTCTTTACACATAGAAACTTCATAATCCATTTCAGCTACATGCATAGTAAAAGGAATATTGTATTTTTTAGATAAGTTATATGCTGATTTTAATGATTCATCACTATTAGTATAAATTGCATGTGGTGCTACTCCTGGAATTATCAAACCATCATTTTTCCATTTTTTGATGAAGTCTTTAGCATAATCAATTCCTCCATAAGGCTTTTCTGAGTCAGGAGACGGAAAATCAACTATAGTTTCACATACAATACCTCTTATTTTTAGTTCTTTAGATGCCTTTGCAACTTCATCTTCAAAGTAGTACATATCACAAAATGTCGTCACTCCTCCTAATAACATTTCAGATACTGCATATTTTGCTCCTATATAAGTTAATTCTTTATCCACTAACTTTTGTTCTAGAGGAAATAAGTATCTTTTTAATCTATCCTTATAATCATCTGCTAAGCTTCTAAATGGAATCATTGATGCATGAGTATGACAGTTTATCATACCCGGCATTAATATAGCATCTTCACCATCTATTAAATTTATCTCTTCATCAAATTCTTTTTCACATCCAACATAAATTATTTTATCATCTTTATATATAACCATACCATTTTCTATGATATCTTTATTTTGATTCATAGTAAGTATATTTACATTTTTTATAGCTGTAGATTTACTATTCATATTTTCCTCCATTATTTAAAAAGGCTATTCAAAATTACTTTTAATATATCTCTAATCTTTAAATAGGATACTATTTTATTCTTTACTTTCCAACTATATTTTCTTATATTAAATAAAGCCGTTGATTAAATAATCAACGGCCCTCATTTATGTAATAATCTATATTTATTATATATCTCTTTTTACATTTATAAATATTTTCTATATAATTAATCTGATTTATCCAAATCATTTAATACTTTGTTAGTGGTAGCATATCCTAATGCTTTTTTATAGCTAATAATTTTTTATTAAAATTTTTAATAAATATTGTGCTTGAATAGTTTTATAAACCTTTAATCTAAATAAAAAATTATTATTTACATTGTTCTATAAAATCTTCTTGTGATGATGCTGTTATTAAATCATCTCCAACATAAGCTGTAAATTCAGATCCACATTCACCTATACAAGTATCCTCTATTTCTCTACCTAATAATGCAGCTTTTAAATCTTCTATACTCATTCCTGAACACATTGAACATACTTTTATCATAATTAATCCTCCTACTAGTTGTCTAAATCTTTTGTTATTTATTATATACACCATTTTTTTAATATTTAAACAATAATAATATACTTTTAATTCAACATATTTTATTTAATCCTATATTTTTATTTTTAAAATATCTTAGTATCTGTAGTATTTTCTTAAATATACTTAACCAAAAAATAAAGGGCTATAAAATGCCCTATTATTTTAAATATTTAAATTAATTTTTCTATAAATGAAATTATTAAAAGTATAAATACAAATATAATTAATATCCACATAATTAATAAAGATGAAGGGATTAACAATCTTTGCTTTTCACCATTTTCAATGTTTTCATACTTATCTTTAACATTAAAGTAAAAATATTTACCATGCATTCCTAAAAATACAGGAGTAAGTAAACAAAGTATAAGACCTATTGGTGGTGACCATACTAGTGCTCCAACTAATATTATTGCTGTTAATAATACAATAAGTACCTTTTTATAAACCATCCAATTTATTCCTAAAACAATCAACGACCATAAATATTTTCCACTATTCTTAAATGTCATTCTATCTTTAGAACTTCTCATTTCATCAATTTTTTTTATATACTTTTCACTATTCTTTTGTGCATATTCATGTATATTATGTCTAGCTTTATTGGTATTATCTTCGTGATTGTTCCTGTTCATGTCTTCCCTCCCTAATCACTTTTAATATATAATATAATTTTTTTGTGTAAATAGTGCTTGTATTTAATATTTTTTACTTACATTAAATTGTACATTACTAAGTATTTTTCTATGCTATAGGTAGTTACATTATTTTAAATTATAATTTTTAATTCTATAACCCTTTTATAATACTTAATTTCCAATATTTAAGTTTTTATATATTTAAGTATCTAGTAAAAAATAAAATCCTCACCTAAAAGTATATAGACTTTAAGTGAGGATTTATATTCTTATAATATATTAAATTCAATCTCATATATTTATTATAATCTTTATGTTGTTATCTTTAATGTATTATTACAGTTGTAGTATCTAATATATTTTCATATATCCATTTTGCATTATTTGTTTCTAATCTTATACATCCATGACTAAGTTCTTCTCCTAGCCTTGCATCTTTTATATATTTTCCAGTTGCATCATATAGTATAGAGTGATAGTAATAACCATCCTTTATTCTCGTTGCATATTTTACTAAATACTCATCAGTTCCAAATGATGGCTTTCTACCATTTATATAAAATCTCCCTTTTATAGTTGGTGTTGCAGGTTTTCCTACTGTAGATTGCCACTTATAAATTAGAGTCCATACTCCATTGTCCTTTTTAAAAATATAAGTATATTTATTTTTTAAATCAGTAACTATTAAATTATTAGTTGGGCTTTCTATATTATTTTCATTGATAAATCTAATCATATCTGTATAGAAATACGTATAATCTAAATCATTTGGTCTGTTACCATCATCAGATAAATAATAATTAAATACATATCCTATCATGTCGTTATATGCTACTTTACTCCAATCTCCATCTACCTGTAAAACTTCAATTCTTGCCTTTTGCGGTATTATAGTTAAACTTTTAGAGTCTGTAGATTTTTCTGCTCTTAAATTTAGATTTGTCCATGGATACTTACTTGTTGATAAATAGTATTTATATGCATACCCTTCTAGAGAGTTATACTTTACCTTTATCAATTCTTCATCCTCAAACTCAACTTCTACTTTTGTTCCTTTTGGTATTGTAGCTATTATATTTCCACCTGTAGATTTTTCTAATCTTAAATTTAAATTTACTAGAGTATACTTATATATTATTTCTCTGTATTTTTTTATACTAAATTTACTTAACTTCACATATACCTACCTTCTTTTTGTTTATTTTACAGTATTTTATGAAATTCTACGTATATCTGTGATTATAATTATCCTATGTACATACTAATTATAATTTAAATTTATTAATACTTATTAATATATTTAAACATATCACACACTCTATAAATCAACATAATATATATATGAGTCTTCTATTTTAAACTTCAGAATTCTATTTAATATATACTAATCTTTGTATCATCTAAATAATTATCACAATCTTTAGTTAGGCCCTTTATCGATTTATTGATAAAGAATTTAACTTATACAAAATATATCTAAGGAGGTAACTTCATGAATGGAACAGATGATATACTAGCTCTTTTTTTCAATAATAGTAATCTTCCTTTTGACTTTAAAAATATTAATAAAAAAAATTTAGATGATACCATATATTTGACCGAAAATGGATTTAGCGAGCCCGTAGGAATATACGACTGCCAAACTAGAACTGCTAAACTTACTAAGTCAATTATTAATAAAAGCTTGGTTATAGATATAGATAATGTTACTTTAAATGGAAATAATTATTCTATCGGAAATGGCTCTTTAGATGTTGCAATACTTATCTCTAAAGAGTCAAAGAATATAAGTATCGAATATTTAAAATTAAATTCATATAATATAGATGTTTTTATTGAGCCATCATGTGAAGATATAAAATTTAATTATTGTATATTTAAAGGTATGAATTTAGGTATTTGTGCATTTTTATCAAAAAATTTATCTATAGAATATAACAAATATTTAAATAGTACCGGAATAATGTTATATGGCTGTAAGGATGCACTTATAAAATCTAATCATCTCTTATCTAATGAGAAAGGAATCTATCTATTTGAAGATAACAATAATTGTAATATAATAGATAATCTATTTTTAGACTGTATCGAGGGAATTTCTATAGAATCTAAAAATAGCTTTAATATAATAAGTAACAATAAATTTAAAAATGAAAATAATATTTTACAACAATATTGTATATCTATGTTAATTTGTAACCATTATAATAAGATAACTAAAAATCTTATTATCTTTTCATATAAATCTATAAATTATGAGGTAGGCTCTATCACTTCAAAGTTCATTGGAATATACATTGAAGGCGATAAAAATACATTTAATACTATATCTAAAAATAAAATAGTATTTAAAAATAACAAATATAATTTTAATAATACCTTTCCTAATATACTTATAACTGGTATTAGTTGTTACGGAAATAATAGTGATTTAGAAATAAGTGACAATGAAATAGAAATTACTCAAAATGAATTTACTATGACAAAAGGAAGTTCCCAATCAATATATTTATTTAATATTTATATATCAAATCATAGTAACTGTGCTATAAAAAATAATATTTGCAATATAAATGAAAACAGTGCTAATCTAAGCTTAACAGATAGCTTATTTGAACTTAGCAATTTAGTGCTTGATACAAATAATAAATCTATAAAAATCTTTTGTAACGAATTTGAAATCTATAAAAATAGTTCTATAAATAATGACTCTATATTTAAAGCTTTTAACTTAATCCTAGTTGATAGTAATTCTGATTCAGATATAAAAGATAATATATTCAAAATAAAATCCAATAATCATGGATTTATAGCTAGTATAAATTTATGGACTGAAAACTATGGAAATAAAATTTCATATAATAAATTTATTGATATAGAAGGTGTTTCAATTATATTAGATAGTGAAAATATAGGAAATATTATAATATATAATACTATAAACTGTAATGATTTTACAGTTATATTAAGTGATGGAAATAATTCTAATATTATAAAAGCAAACAGTTTGTCTACTATTGCATCTTCAAATATATTGTTAGTTCTTAATAATATGGATAATTTAATAACTGAAAATTATATAGAAAATGAATTTTTAGGAATATTCTTAGTAATTAACAATAACAACTTTAATTCTATTAGCTTTAATGAATTTTGCAAAACTTCTCAAGATATTTCAATCCCTAAAAACTCCTATAACTATGTATTTGATAATACAAAATATTTTATAGAAGATAATGAATAATAGAATTTCATAAATAGTATTACTATGTATTATCTAAACTAAATTAGTAAATACTCTAATATAAAGTCTTATGATAAGGAAGTGATACTATTAAAAATAATTCTATTTCATATATATTTGACATGATAATATTATGCCTTGGATGTTTTATAATGGCCGTTGGTCTTAATATGTTTTTAGAGCCATATACAATTGCTTCAGGTGGGTTAACAGGTCTTGCTATAGTCTTTAAAAGTTTATTTAATACTCCACTTTGGCTTATAAATTTAGCTTTTAATATACCCTTATTTATAATTGGTATTAAAATTTTAGGAAAAAGAGACGCTATAAAGACTCTGATAGGTATTTTACTACTCACTTTTTTCTTAAAAGTAACAGAAGACTTAACAACTTACAACACAACAAGTGATGTTTTATTATCTGCTATAGCAGGTGGTATAGTAGTTGGTATCAGCCTTGGTATGTTATTTAGAGTAGATGCATCAACTGGTGGGTCTGAACTTGCTTGTCTTATTTTAAATAAAATATTTCCATTTATAAGTATCTCTACATTTTTATTTATAATAGATGGTATTGTTATTATTCTTGCAGGTATTGTATCTAGAAATATAGAAACTGCTTTATATGCTACTATTTCACTTTATATAACTATAAAAATCTCTGATACTATTGTTGAAGGATTTGATTTTTCAAAATCTTTCATAATAGTTACCGATAAGTTTGATGAATTATCTAAAGCTATTATGAAGGATTTAGAAAGAGGGGTTACATTTTTAGAAGGACGTGGTGGATATACTAACATAAAAAAAGATGTTTTATTGGTTGTAGTTTCTAGACGTGAAGAAGTTCATTTAAAAAAATTAGTTAATGAGATAGACCCTATGGCATTTATTATAATTAATGATGCTCATGAGGTTTTAGGTGAAGGATTTAGTAAAAAATAAATAAATAATTGTATGAAGTGTGTTCTAATCCTTTTACAACTAATTCTAAAATAAGAGACTGTAAGTATGTTCTTGTAAATATAAACTTACCTACAGTCTTTTTTGAATGTAAAATTAATAATTTTTGTATAATATTTATACTAAACTTTTATAGATAATGAAATGAAAGATTAAACAGAAATAAAAAATATTATTTACACAAATCTATACACATTCTCTAACTTTATAAAAAATTCGCTTCGCTCATGTCGCCAACGACTTCGTCCGTTGCTTGAGCCACTGCGTGGGCGAAGCATTTCAAAATCTTTTTTACGCTCAAAACCAGTTGATTGATATTACTTACATTCAGAAGTTATCCACATTTTTTTAAATATTATAATATCCTTAAGCGTAAAAAATACCTTTACTCATTAGAAAATTTAGCAACTGTAGCATATCCAGCTCCATTTCCACCTGTTATATACATCTTTCCACATCTAATCCAGGCATGTGCCTTCATTTCATTGTTTAATTTATTTACTCCAAGATAAATAGTAGTTGATATATTTCGTTTTTTTAACATCTTTTGAACAGTCAAAGCTTGAACCAAGCATAAACTCTCCCATGGAGTGTATTTACTTATAGTTGTTACTATCCATCTTACTTTGTTACAAATCCTATATTCACTTAAATCAACATCTTCTTTTGATTTCTTATTATATGTACCCATTTCTTCTTTTAACTTATTAAAAGGCTTTTTAAGTATTTTAAATCTCATTATACCTGTTAAAAAAAAAGCTTCTAAAAATAGAAGCTTATCTTCCATACTAATCTTAAATAAAAATGTTTTTGTTTTTCTAATTAGACGATAAAAGGCCTGCATTGTCTAATCCTTCTATAAACTCCATTACACTTTTTTCACAAGTTTCTCTGTCTACATCATATTCTGATAATAATATATTTACTACTTCAGAAATTTTAACAGGTGATTGTATTTCTTCCCATATTCTACTTCCCACACTATTTAATGCAAAGTATTGTCCCTTTTCTAAGTCCATCATTACCTTATCTCCATCTATATCTGTTGTGTCTATGTCTTCTCTATAAGATACTATTGAATCTAAATTTAGCATATCCTATGCCTCCTTAGTATACATTTATTTTATGCTTAAATAATACTTTCTTTTTCACATTTATTAAATTACTCTAAAGTAGTATTTTGCTAATTTGTATAGGTTAGTAACTTATTTAGTATGTATATGTTCTTTGTATCAAATTAGCGAAGAGGATAATATATAAGTTGTAACGACATTTAAGCATGGAGTGAAACTTATATATTATCCTGGAGCGAGCCATCTGTTAAAACTTACAAAAAAAGTATGAGTTTTACCTCATACCTTTAATCAAAATTTTAATGATAGTCCCTATCTATAGTTATTATACAATTGTATTCTGGATGTACATCCTTTATTGCATTAATTATATCTTCCTTTAATTCATCTTCAGTCATAATTTTAACCATCTTGTCATTATCAACTACAACATCAAATATTATACTTTGATGTTCTCCATGACCAACAATCCTAAAATCGTGCATTGATTTTATAACTGGATTGTACTTTATTATTTTTTCTACTTCACTTCTTGTATATGCTACTTCCTCAGTTTCAACACATATAGGATCCATATGTATTACTAAGTGAGTTTTAAACTTTTCTGATATTTCTCTTTCAGCTGTATCTATTATATCGTGTATTGTCATTATATCTATATCTGCTGGTATTTCTGCATGAACAGATGCTATCGACTTTCCAACTCCATAGTTATGAATTATTAAATCATGTACTCCTTGTATATGCTCATATGAAAGTATAGCTTGGTTTATTCCTTGTACTAGTTCAGGATCTGGTGCTTCCCCAAGTAATGGGCTTATAGTTTCTTTTACTAATGAATATCCTGCATAAAGTATTGCTACTGATACTATTATACCTGCATATCCGTCTATTGGAATACTTGTAAATTTAGCTGCTAAAAATGATATTAAAACAGTACTTGATGTAAATACATCTCCCATTGCATCAACTGATGCCGCCTTTAGTGCAGATGAATTTATTTTACTTCCCATAAACTTATTAAATCTACTTAGCCATACTTTAACAAGTATTGATATGAAAAGTAATATAAATGGTATTATTTCAAATGTTATAGGTACAGGATTTAATATTCTATCTATTGATGATTTTACAAATTGAATCCCTACAAGCATTACCATAAATGCAACTATAAGTGCCGATATATATTCAAGTCTACCGTGTCCAAAAGGATGTTCCTTATCAGGTGGTATACTTGCTAATTTAAATCCAACTATTGTTATAACTGACGATGCCATATCTGATAAGTTATTAAATGCATCTGCCATTATAGCTATACTTGATGTTAATAAACCTACTGATAATTTTACTCCAAATAGTATAAAGTTTGCTATTATTCCAACGATTCCAGCTAGATAGCCATATTTATTTCTTACATCTTCATTTTCAATATTTTCATTATCTTTTATAAATGTTTTTACTAATAAATTTGAAAACATATTCTCTCCTCCCTACTTTATTATCTATTATTTCTTTATATGTAGTTATTTATATATGGATATTTTTTCTTCACTAATACTATCATATAATTACTTTTTTTGGAATATTCCTAGTATTTTTAATGTCAAAGTTATACATAAATTCATATATTATAATAAGACATATCATGCTAAGGAGCTGATATTATGTATGAATTAGCTATTTCCCTTTTAAACCAATATGTAGAAGTATATACTTATTTAACTAAAGATAAGTTATATGGAGAAATTATATCTGCTACTCCTTATGAGATAATATTACTTCGAAGACATATAGATAAAGCATCTAATAAAAACTACACTTTATATATACCCCTAAATTCTATAATTTATATAAAAAAATTATAAAATCATTTTGTCTAATATCTTATCTAAAAATTTTTTTAATAATAAATAACTAAAAGCCACAGTAATTTTACTGTAGCTTTTTTATGACAAGTTAGTATTCTATTTATAAAAATCCTCATATAATTACTAATATAAAAAACTTTATAAATCAGATTAAGTAAGCTTTAATACTAACTAGTTTTTTATCCTATATATATTTATAGTTTATATCTTTATTACTTTTGATATAAGAATATAATATGTTAGCAAAATCTATATAGTATTTATCTACTACTTCCTCAGCAATATTTTCCTCATTTCTTAATATTTGTTCTTTTATTGTATATATTAGATTATCAAGTTCAAAATCCTCTACCTTTATTAATTCTGATTTTAATAATTTTGCACCTTTTATAACGTATATTTTTATATTTTCATCATCTAAGTTTACCCATGCAAGTATTGGTTTGTTTTCATTTGCATTATTAATTATATCTTGCTTATGAGATAAGCTTTTTAATAGAGCTATATCATTATTTATATCTTTTGCTTTTTCAAAGTTGAGTTTACTTATCTCATCTTGCATTTTTTTATTTAATATATTTATTAAGTTTTTATTTGAATTATTCAAATCTTTTATTATTGTGTCTATTATCATATTATAATCTTCTTTTGATACAATTTCTCTACATGGTCCTATACATTTGTTTAAATCGTACTTTATGCATTTGTTCATTATTTTACAAGTTCTAATTTTATATTCTCTAGATATTATACTTACTATTTCATCTAGCTTTTTATCCATAGTATATGGTCCAAAGTATAAACTATCATCTTCTATTTCTTTTGATACTTCTATATATGGATAATTTATATTTTTATTTATTTTTATATATGAATAGTTTTCATAATTTTTCAAAAGTTTATTATACATTGGTCTAATTTTTTTAATCATTTCACATTCAAGAATTAGTGCATCTAACTCGGTATCTGTTAGGATTACATCTAAATCCTTAATATTTTTTACCATTCTCTTTACTTTTCTTGAGTGATTTTTAGAGTTTACAAAATAACTTTTTACTCTTTCTTTAAGCTTTTTTGATTTACCTACATATATAATATCTCCGTATTTATCTTTCATCATATAAATTCCAGGCGTTTTAGGTAAGTTATCTATTTTTTCTTTTAAGTTCATAGTTTCATTCCTTTAGTCATTTGTCTTTTGGTATTAATCTATTATCTTCTTATTTTAATTAATCTATTGTGCTAGTTAAAATTTTTCCAAATAAAGTAAATTGCTTTTCGCAAA
>ENA-OWPF01001530-OWPF01001530.1-human-gut-metagenome-genome-assembly--contig:-NODE-1530-length-19853-cov-3.897767_pt1 | contig 19853 bp, 10 predicted proteins | sample MGYA00248261_ERZ651840 | MGnify/ENA primary metagenome ERZ651840 (study PRJEB26924, sample SAMEA4378268) | human gut metagenome | biome: human gut; feature: human-associated habitat; material: faeces... | reverse complement strand
GAATTTCAGCAGAAATTACTTTTCCGTTTCCTGTAGCATGGATGGGTGTCCCGACTGCTCCGGCAAAGTCCATTCCGGCATGAAATTTTATCGTTTTATAGAATGGATGTACGCGATTCCCGAACGCAGAAGATATACGTACCCGGGGATCTTTCATCGATATTGGAATAATGGCCGGGATTGAAGCTATCATTTCAATTTTATTTTTTGCCAGCTCTTCGACATCATCGTAAGATTTACTTTGTATGTAGAGGGCTTTGGAAAGTTCATCCAGTTTTTTGGTGGTACTGATAATTAATTCGGCATTATCCAGATGTTTTAAATGCTCGTATTTGTTAACACCCCCCGATCCGGCTCTTCGTATTGAGGCGTCTATCGGTTCGGTTTCGAAGATAACCCGGTAAATATTGTCGTCTCTTTCTTCCAGATTTTTCAGTATTCCGTCCAGTTTCTCAACTTCATTGCTTAACAGATGATATTGAGCCAGGATTTCCTCATTTTCACGTTTTAAAGCTTTTTCTTTCGGGGAATCCACAAATGCAGAAACAATGAAGAAAATGACGATAGCCAGAGACACGGTGGAGAATAACTTTTTGGTAAGAATCCAGAATTGCTTTCGCAAAGTGGTTTCTATTTTATCGTATGACAGTGTCTCGGGGTTAAAGCGATATCCTGTTTTTCGCATTTGTATATATAAAATTAAAGTTTTCCGATGCAAAGTTAAAGAAATAATCTAATTTTGCAACCTTGATACAGCTGTCTCTTGTAAGCTGTAAACTATTTTTAAAGTATATAAACACAATAACATATAAATATGAAGTCGGCAGAAATCAGGCAGAAATTTCTCGATTTTTTTGAGAGTAAATCACATACGATAGTGCCATCGGCACCGATGGTGATCAAAGATGATCCCACATTGATGTTTACAAATGCCGGGATGAATCAGTTTAAAGACATTATTTTAGGTAATGTGAGTATGAAATATAAACGTGTTGCGGATTCGCAAAAGTGTTTGAGGGTCTCCGGAAAGCATAACGATTTGGAGGAAGTAGGACATGATACGTATCATCATACCATGTTTGAGATGTTAGGTAACTGGTCGTTTGGAGATTATTTCAAAAAGGAGGCTATTGCCTATGCATGGGAGTTTCTGACGGATGTAATGAAGTTGGATAAAGACAGGTTGTATGCAACTGTTTTCGGAGGTGATAAGGAAGACAATCTGGAGCCGGATATGGAAGCCCGGGAGTATTGGTTGAATTATTTACCGGAGGACCGGATATTATTTGGAAACAAGAAGGATAATTTCTGGGAAATGGGAGATATGGGACCGTGTGGTCCGTGTTCCGAATTGCATATCGATTTACGTTCGGATGCGGAACGGAAGATAAAACCGGGACGGGAACTGGTTAATAAGGATAATCCATTGGTGATAGAGATCTGGAACCTGGTGTTTATGCAGTTCAATCGTAAAGCGGACGGAAGTCTGGAAAATTTACCGCATACCAATGTGGATACCGGTATGGGATTCGAGCGTTTATGTATGGCTGTACAAGGGAAGACATCCAATTACGATACGGATGTTTTTACTCCGATAATAGGTAAAATTGCAGAGTTCAGCGGGATAAAATACGGAGCGTCGGAGGAGTCTGACATCGCAATGCGTGTGATCGCGGATCATTTGCGGACCATTGCTTTCTCGATAACAGACGGTCAATTACCGTCCAATGTGAAAGCGGGGTATGTGATTCGCCGTATATTGAGGCGTGCTGTCCGGTATGCTTATACTTATCTGAATCAGAGAGATGCTTTTATGTATCGGTTTGTTCCGGTTCTGATTGAAGTGATGGGACAGCATTATCCTGAATTGGTTTCTCAGCAACAGTTGATCGAGAAGGTTATTCGGGAGGAAGAAAATGCTTTTTTAAGAACGTTGGATAAGGGCATTAAGCTGCTGGATCGTATTATAGCCAAGACGAAAGAGGAAGATTTTGTGACAGTACCGGGAAATGTAGCTTTCGAATTATATGATACCTATGGTTTTCCTTTGGATCTTACCGAATTGATTTTGCGGGAACAGGGTCTGGTTGTAAACCGTCGGGAGTTTAAGGCAGAATTAGAGGCACAGAAAGAACGTTCCCGTTCGGCTTCTGCTGTAGACACGGATGATTGGGTGGAGTTGCTCAATGACGATGAGCAGGAGTTTGTCGGATATGACAATACGGAAATTGAAGTACGTATAGCCCGTTATCGCCGGGTGGTGACCAAAGGAAAAACACAGTATCATCTTGTTTTTAATCTGACTCCGTTTTATGGAGAAGCCGGAGGACAGGTCGGTGATAGTGGCTGGTTGACCGGGGAGGAGGAAAAAATCCGGGTCATTGATACCCGGAAAGAAAATGGTTTGACGATACATATCGTGGAGCAACTGCCTATGGATCTGACTCAGGTATTTTTTGCCAAGGTTGATTTACACCGGCGGGTATTGATTGCCAATAATCATACGGCAACCCACCTTTTGGATTATGCGTTGCGGCAGGTATTGGGTAAGCATGTTGAACAGAAGGGATCGTATGTCAGTGATGAGCATTTACGATTCGACTTTTCTCATTTTCAGAAAGTCACCGATGAAGAGTTGCGGGAAGTTGCTGCGATCGTGAATCGTTTGATTCGTCAGAATTTGCCTTTGGAGGAACGTCGGGCTGTTGCTATGAGTGAAGCGCAGAGAATGGGAGCTATTGCCATTTTCGGAGAAAAGTACGGAGATTTGGTAAGGGTTATCAAATTTGGAGATTCGATAGAATTATGTGGAGGTACGCATGTGCCTGCGACGGGGCAAATCGGTTTTTTCCGGATACTCAGTGAGAGTTCCGTTTCTGCCGGCGTAAGACGTATTGAAGCGATAACGGCAGATAAGGCCGAGGAATATATCGTCAATTATTTCGACTTAATGAAGGATGTCGAGAAGTTGTTTAAATCCAATAAAGGGGTGATGGAAAATGTCACGGCACTTTTGGAGGAAAATGAAGGTTTGAAGAAAGATATCGAACGATTTGAAGCCGAAAGCCTGAAGTTGGTAAAAGAGCGGTTGAAGAATGAGCGGATCGTTATCCGGGATATCAATCTGATATTCGAAACGACGGAACTTCCGCAGGCTAAGGTAAAAGATCTGGCCTTCCAGTTGAAAGGAGAATATGACAAAGTCGTTCTGGTACTGGGAGGTGTTTACGGAGGTAAACCTCACTTGACGATCATGATCAGCGATGCTTTGGTTAAAGAATATGGTTTACATGCCGGCCAGATTGTCCGGGAGGCTGCTCAGGAAATAAAAGGCGGCGGCGGCGGTCAGCCGTTTTTCGCTACTGCCGGTGGTTCCGACCCTGATGGAGTGGATAATGCCATCGCTTTTGCAGAAAGATTGATTAAGCATAAACTGAATATTGGTTAATTCTGCAATATTTTTTATAAGGAGTGGTTATTTTGATATTTTTTTATACATTTGCTCTGAAAAACAAGGACCAATTAGATTTTTTAAGTATAAAATTTTGAACAATTATGAAAAGGACATTTAGATCAGTTGCAACTTTAATGTTGGCAGGGGTTGTCGTTATTTCTTGTTCTCCTTTGAATAAAATGAAAAAAAGGGCTGGAGAATTAGGTTATAAAGTAACACCTGAAGTATTGGAAGAGAAAGGGAATATGGTTGATGTAAAAATCGACGTGACTATTCCTGCTAAATTCTTTAACAAGAATGTTACGGCAGTAGCGACTCCCGTATTGAAATACCAAGGTGGTGAAAAAGCTTTTGCCTCACAGACTTTGCAGGGAGAAAATGTTCAGGGAAATAACGTTGTTGTGCCTTATGAAGCTGGTAAAACAATTTCTTACACCGGTCAGATGCCTTATGAAGACGCTATGAGAATTTCAGATCTTGTAGTGAAGGTACAGGCTTCTAAAGGTGCCAAGTCGGTTGATTTCGATCCGATTAAGATTGCTGACGGTATCGTAGCTACAGCAACTTTGGTAAATAATGATCCGGCTATTGTTTTGGGTAAGGATAATTTCCAAAGAATTACTCCGGAACAGAATGAAGCTGCTATTTATTATCTGATCAACTCTTCCCAGATTCGTAACAATCAGGTGAAATCCGAAGAAATTCTGGCTATGGAGAAATTCCTGAAGGAGGCTAAAGCGGATGAAAATGTAAATCTGAAAAATGTTGAAATTCAGTCTTATGCTTCTCCGGACGGATCCTATGACTGGAATGATAAATTAGCAAACAAACGTGAGGGTGCTTCAGACAATTTCCTGAAAAAGAATATGAAGAAAAACAAAATGGATGAATATAAGAATTTGGATTTCTTCAAGAAATATGTGGTAGCAGAAGACTGGGAAGGATTCAAAAAGGCTATGGAAGCTTCCAGCATCCGTGACAAAGAGTTGATTCTTCGTGTATTGGCCATGCATTCTGATCCGGAAGTGAGAGAAAGAGAAATTAAAAATATCGCTTCTGCTTACTCTGCAATTGCAGATCAGATTCTTCCGAAATTGAGACGTTCTAAATTTGTTGTAAATGCAGAGCGTGTAGGAAAATCTGACGAACAGATCAAAGACCTGGCTAAATCCAATCCTTCAGAATTGGATGTTGAAGAATTGTTATATGCCGCTACTTTATTCGATAACGATGCTGATAAATTGGCTGTTTATGAAACTGTAATGTCACAGTTCCCGAATGATTGGAGAGGTTTTAACGATGCCGGTATGATTCTTTTTGAAATGGGTAAAATTGCTCAGGCTAAATCCGATTTCGACAAAGCAAACAGTTTGTCTGCAAATAATAAGATTGTGAAAAACAATTTGGGTGCAGTTGAATTGAAAAACGGCAATGTGAAAGAGGCAGAAGTTTTGTTTGGTGCGGCAACCGGTGCAGGTAATGAAGTAAACTATAACAAAGGTATTGTAGCTATCATGAAAGGGGATTACAAAGCTGCTGTTGATTATTTCGGAAAATGCAACTGTGTAAATGCTGCTTTGGCTAATTTGCTGAACGGTAATAACAACGAAGCATTGAAGAAATTGAACGAAGGCAAAGACAATTCTGCATTGGCTTCTTACCTGAAGGCTGTTATCGGAGCCAGAACGAATGATGCTAATATGGTTATGTCAAACCTGAAAGATGCTTGTGCAAAAGATTCTTCTATGAAGAACCTGGCAGAAACGGATATAGAATTTGCTAAATTCTTCCAGAATCCGGACTTTCAGGCTATTGTTAAGTAATTGAACTTTAATTATAATAAAATGGCGGCTTTTATCGAAGCCGCCATTTTTTATTAGGTTTTTTTTAACACGGATTACATTTCTCTTTGTTTATATTTGTTCATAATAAAAACAGGGGAAACTAAATGAAAATTATCGCGGGTGCAATAATAATATTTTTATTGTTGTCTTCCTGTGCCCGGAAGAATGCCGTTATTGTCAGTGGCCGGGTAGAAAACGGAGATACGATTGTTTCTGTATGGGTTGATGACACGATTTATTCTTTTCCATTGGATGAGAATGGCTTTTTTGCAGGTTCGATACCGTTGCAAAAAGGCGTTTATGCCTCTTTCTTACCGAATTCTCTCGATTTGTATTTAAGTCCCGGTGAAGACCTGGAGATATATGTTAATATGTTGAATATTTCCGGATCTTTGAATTTCAGCGGAAGCTTGGGAGGGATCAATAATTATATGAAGGAGCAGGAAATGGCTGTTTTCTTCAATAAGGATTATTATGCCTTGGAAGAGGAAGACTTTGTCAAACAAATGCAACGTTTGATTGAAGAGAAGACCACATTGCTTGAAGCTAAGAATTTTGATGCTGTTTTTACGGATATTGAAAAATTGAGAATTCGTTACTCCATAGGAGAGCGTATCCTGGTATATCCGTTTTATCGGCAGCAGAATCAGGTCGGATCTTATCATCCGGGAAAAATGTTTAGTGATTTTTTATCGACTTTTTCTTTGGATCATGACGAATTGTTTGTTACCCGTGATTATCGTAAGTTCTTGTTGAATTATGTATATTTTCAAGGGGGTAACCAATACGATGCCGGAGAGAATTATACAAGTGGTATTGCCGATTATATTTTTGTTCATTTTACCAAACCGGATATCCGTGACTTTTTGTTGTCGGAGGTGGTATACAGGTATATGTGGGAAAATAATGGGTTAGAGGGAGCCGGGCATTTGCTGGAAGTTTTCCGGCGCGAGTGTAAGGATTCCAAACGTATCCAATATATTGAGGATATCGTGAGCCGTTGGGAGAAATTGTTGGTGGGAGAGCCGGCGCCTGATTTTACTTTGGAGGGAGGAAATGGAAAAACGATCCGGTTGAAAGATTTCAGGGGGAAGTATCTGTACATCAGTGTCTGGGCAAGTTGGTGTATGCCGTGTAAAAAAGAATTACCTTATATAAAGTTGTTGGAAAAGGAATATGAAGGAAAGAATATTCAGTTCTTGTGTGTATCTATAGACGGAACGGATCGGAAGTCGGAGTGGGAGAGAGCATTAAAGAAAGAAAAATACGGGGGCATGCAAGCTATTATAGATAAGAATGGGAAATTCAATCAGGATTACATGATTATCAGTGTGCCGCGTTTTATTCTGGTTGATCCGGAAGGGAAAATCGTAAGTTCGAATGCCCCCCGGCCTTCCGGCGCTATCCTGCATTTTTTGAATAAACAACAGATTCATTGATCTTTTTTAGGAAAATCTTTTGTTTTTTTTAATTAATTTATATATTTGTGTGGGTTTTCCTGAAGAAGTTCATTTTTAACAACGGTGTGATGAGAATGTCGGAGGTGTTTTGGATAATAGCGGGTTTATTATTATATGCTTGTAACTCTGATGTAACGGTTATAAAGGGAGAGATTGAGGGGTTGGAAGGAAAAATCACATTGGCGATGATCGAGCCGCAGACAAATGATACTGTTGTAATTGCAGAGCAGGATGTGGTGGATGGGAAAATCGATTTGAAAAGCAAAGGGGTGAGTGTACCGGTTTGGGTCTGGCTGAATTTGGATAAAGGACGGTCGATTGATTTTATAATCGATTCGCATCGGAAAATTCAGATTGAAGGCAGTTTGGCTGATATCGGTCGGATTTCAGTAACAGGCTCGGATTTGGCGGAAAAATATGTTTTTTTACAACAGCTTTTGGAAGAAAGGTATGATATGCCTTTGGCTGAATTGGAAAAAATGATTCATAATCTGCAACGGAGGGAAGTTCTTAATAGTCGTGGTGAATTTATATTGGCAAGTTACCGGAGGCGTTTGGAAAAATTCAAGCGGTATCGGTTTGAGTATATAGAGAAGTTGATTGAAATGAATCCGAGCCAGGAATTATCTTTGTTTTTGATATGGGATGAGCTGAAAGATAGTGCGGATGTTCAAAAAAGATTGTTTGAAAGTATGTGTATCGAGAATAAAGAAAGTAATATCTATCAGTTGTTGACTGAAAGATTGCAATAGATATAAACCACGAAAGTGGTTTTGTTTTCCCGTTTTTATTACTTAGTTGTTTTTAAGGATGCTCATTCGTGGGCATCCTTTTTCTTTTTTAAGAAAATGTTTTTCAGTTGTTGAGAGCGTGAATTTGTCTGCATTGAAAATAATATTAATTTTACCTTTTGACTTTACTTCGGTATCAAAGAAATATACGTAATAGGATATGATTAAAAAGATTATTATCCGGGTGTTGTTGGTGTTTATGATTACGGCTTTTTCTGCTGTAGTTATTGTCCAGTGGATTTGGATAAAGTATGCTCTTCAGGAACGGCAGACTCGTTTTTCTTCCCGGGTTTACGATGTATTGAACCGGGTTGTGAACCGGGTAGAAGAGATCAATTATCTGAAATATCTCCGGGAAGTCCAGAAACAATTGGGGGAAATTCAGAATTACAATGAATTGATAGCTTCTTCGGCAGGGGGGAATGTTATGGGGGGATGGTCTTCAACCTATTTGTATGATTTTTTACATACGGATATCAACCGTTTGAATCAGGAGCGTTCTTATATTGCCCCTCAGAAAATACCGTTACCGCATTCGGGTGTACGTAAGTTAAGCAACCAGGAGTTTATTGTTCAAACGATTAAATCTATTGGTTATTCGGCTGTAGACACAACCCGGGAACCCAATCTGTATTCGGTGATAAACGAGAAGTTGAAGGATTTTATGATCCGGTTGGTCAAAGAAAAGGATCCGCAGAATGTTTCAATCCAGAAGAGGTTGGAGAGTATAGATTTGCAAAGTTTGCTTACCAGTTATTTTAGGGGATATAACATACGTATACCGTTTACATATGAAATCTTATCCAGAAAAGATTTGTTGGATAAGGTAAGGGACAAGGAGCTTGAAAATTTTTACTATGTGGATCTTTTCCCTTACGATTACATTAAGAAAGATTATTATCTGGGCATACGTTTTAAATCGGTGCAACCGGTTATCATTGAAAATATGGGATGGTTGTTCTTTGCATCCGGTTTTTGTGTTTTCGGTTTATTGATCGTATTTGCAGTGACAATACTCATTATCATGCGGCAACAGAAACTTTCTGTGATGAAGAGCGAGTTTATCAATAATATGACCCATGAATTTAAAACCCCTATTGCTACTATTTCTTTAGCTACTTCTGCTATTGCTAAAGAAAAAGTTTTGAATGATAAGGAACAGTTATTGCAGTTCAATTCGATTATTAAAAGCGAGAACGAGCGGATGAATAAATACGTGGAACGTATATTGCAGCAGGCGAAATTAGACCGTCGGGAAATTCATTTGAATCGTGTGGAAACGGATATGAATGATTTGATCCGTGAAGCGGTGGGGCATTTTATGTTACAGGTACAAACTGCCGGAGGTACTTTGGCTTGTCGGTTAGAAGTTGAAAATTTTATCCTTTACGTGGATCAGGTACATATGATGAATGTCATATCCAATCTTTTGGATAATGCCGTCAAATATTCTTCCGGAGCTCCGGAAATAGAGGTTTTTACGCGGAGAGAGGGAGATATGCGGATCATAGGAGTACAGGACCATGGTATCGGTATTTCAAAAGAGGCTCAACGGAAGGTATTTAAGCGATTTTACCGGGTACCGAGTGGAAATTTGCACAATGTAAGGGGCTTCGGATTGGGGTTGAGTTATGCAAAATCGATTGTAGAGTTGCATAATGGCTCTATGCGTCTTACTTCGAAAAAGAATAAAGGAACTTTAGTCGAGATTATTTTTAGAATAGAGTAATATATTGCTTTTTTAATTTTAAATAGTAAATTAGCCAACTAATTTATTGGAAATATTGTATGGGACAAAAGATATTATTGGTAGAAGATGATCCTTGTTTTGGTTCTGTGTTGAAGTCTTATCTTCAGTTATCTGACTATGAAGTGACGCTGTGTGTAAATGGGAACGAAGGATTGGAAGCGTTTCGTAAGGAAAGATTTGACATTTGCCTTCTGGATGTAATGATGCCGGAAATGGACGGTTTTACTTTGGGTAAGAAGATACGGGAAATCGATTCATCCGTTCCTTTCGTTTATATCACAGCCAAGAGTCTGAAAGAAGATATGAAACAAGGGTATGAGATCGGAGCAGACGACTATATCATAAAACCTTTTGATTCTGAGTTGCTGATATTGAAGATAAAAGCAATTCTCAGCCGTTGTGAGCATGACAGTGGCGAGGACAGACTGAAAGTTATTCAAATCGGAAGATATGATTTTAATACGGAATTGCGTACGGTTACCTGGGACGGGGATCAGGTTATTAAATTGACACCCAAAGAAGCACATTTATTAGAATTATTATACAAACACCAGGACGGTCTTCTGACCAGGGAAAAAGCGTTGAATGAGATTTGGGGGGCTAATGATTATTTTACGGCCCGGAGTATGGACGTATATATTACAAAATTACGTAAATTTTTTAAAGATGACGAAAGTGTCAGGATCGAGAATATTCATGGTTCGGGATTCCGTCTGGTTATAGATAAGTAAGTATTCAAAAAAATAAAATGTCCGCAAAATCAGCAGGTTTTGCGGACATTTTTGTAGGGTAAATTGAAAAATTAATTCACTTTTATATTTGTCGTAGTGCTGTGAGAGACAAACTCCGGTGCATACAGACATTGGATGGTTGCCAGGCCATCCTGGTATGTTCCCTCTTGATTGACCCATAAGGCATATTCAAAAGTATAGCTGCCTTTGGCCAGGTAATGGATAAAAAAGTTAGTTATTCCGTCTTTAATTTCCTCGTAATAACAGGTACCGTATTTCCATTGATTACCGGAAATTTGTTCGACCGGTTCGAAACAGGCTGCCCGCAGGTCTTTTATATGCAGGTATTCCATATCCCGGTCGAGGGTGACGGTCAGGCGTACAATTATCTTGTCGCCCAGGTGTAATTCTTTATCGATGGGGAGTAATTCTTTCCCTTTGGCAGTTGTTTTTTCAATGAAAAGTTTTTTATCGATTTGGAGTGTTGTATTTTTCTTTTTCCGTACTTGCTTCAGTTGCTCGAAATATTGGAGGTACAAAGCTCCCCAGGTCGGTGAATCCTGTATTTTATCCAGGGTCACAGTGGACATATCGGGAGTTATTTCTCCGGTTGTATAGGTTTGTTTGATATATCCGAAAACATTGTCGTTTTCCGGAATACTCACTTCTTTTTTGCCGACGGCTATTGTCAGGTGTTCCGGTTCGTCAAGCTGTCGTTTGCCGGTTAATAACAATGCGTATATAGCGTCGACCGTACTGGGGACGTCGCCCCAGTTCTGGGTTTGTTTTTGACGAAGCAGCCATTGTTTCATCAGGTCGATATCGGGCGTATTTCCCTGTATTTCATGGAAAGCTTCCATAATCGTGGTATGAATGAGTATGGCGGAATTGGTATAATAGCCGGATCGGTTATTGGCCCAAAACATTCCTTGATCCGGCCGGAGTGTAGCGTATTCTTTTAATGAGCTTAAAATTTGTTCTGCGTTTTCTTTTTGACCGTATCGGGACAAAACGATGGCGGCTAAAGCTTTTTCATAAACGGATAAATCCGGCCATTGTCTGTTTAATTGTTTCAGAAGTGATTTATGAATGGAAAGGGCATCTCCCAGAGGAATATCCGTATAAAAACTTCTGGTGTAGAGGTAAAGCAGACGGTTATGGGTTAATGTTGTGTCTTGTGCAGTGAAATTCTTGATCAGTTCCTGATCGATATAACGCAATGCTTTTATTTGCATGAACTTTTCTTTCTCACCGGCTTCCCGTTGTCCCGAAAGGCTGGCTTTGGCCATAATGGTCAGGACATTGTAAGTCATAAAATGGCTTGCGGGCATTCCTTTAAACCAACTCCAGCCACCTTCTTCGTTTTGTAGATCGGCCATTTTTTGAAGTGAACGGTTCTGTAAATCATTTAGGCGATTGAGGTCAAAGAGTTGAGAGAGAGACTGTATACGCTCTGTTTCGTTTTGAGCATCCAAAACCCAAGGCGTTGCTTCAAGGAGTATGGATTTCAATTCGCTGTTTTGTTCCAGTTTAGATAATAACGTATTGGAAGAAGCTGTCATCTTCCAGGTTTTCAAGGCTGTGGCAATTGCCGGATTCGATTTTACAATGGAATGACCGATTGTGTTGGTATAAAAGGCAGCAGCCAGATCGGTGATGTTGTCGTTTTGCGCTTCCTGTAACCGGGGGAGGGCTTGTACTGCATACCAGAGTGGGTTTGCCGTAACTTCTAACGTCAAACGGTAGTCTTGCTTGGTTTTGGAGGCCGGTTGCATTTCAAACCGGTGTTTGCCTTTTTCTGTTGCATAAAAGGCTAGTGCATCTGTTAACAGAATGCGGTCCGGCAATACCGGTATGAGATGTTGTTCACCGTCACTGAAATCAGGTGTACGCGCAATTATCCGGCAGCCGAGTATACTGGTGTTTTGTGGAATAGCGAATTCAAAATCGACGGTACTGCTTTTCCCCGCTTCTGTCCGGAAATCGGTTTTGCGTTGCAGCACGACGGTATTGTCGGTTGGATTGAACAGTTCCAGAATCGCTTCTCCCTGTAAGGTTTCGGAACTGAGATTATTAACGGTCGCTTTTAGGACAGTCCGGTCGCCGTTTCGGAAGAAGCGTGGAATATTGGGCATGACAGAAAGTTCTTTTTGTGTCGTGATTTCTTTTTCAATCTTACCGTAGGCCAGGTCTTTGGTGTGGGCAAGAGCGATGAATTTCCAGCGGGTCAGGGTTTCCGGTACGGTGAAATGAAGTTTTACCGTACCGCTGTCGGTGCTGACCAGGTGAGGATAGAAAAAGGCCGTTTCTGCAAAATTTTCCCGGGTATAATCACCGGAAGAGGAGGCGTCCTCCTGTTGTCCGTGACCGGCATTTTTTTGCCGGGTTTTGAGGTTTGCTGAATTTTCCCTGATTGGGGCGGGAGATGCTTCCATGTCGCTGGCATACTCCGTAATATAAACTTCTTGCTTTACGGCAAGCATATTTTCTACGGAGTATACTATGAGGGGATGGAAATCGTAACCGTAGTAATTCAGGCGGTCGAAGATAAAATCCGGATATTTGTCCTGACGATAGGGGAAGCTGAACCAGGCAACGGAGTTATGATTTGACTTGTAAGCCCATGCCGGACAATTGGTACGAAAATAAAAGTCGGGTTGGAAATCCCAGGCATGAAATTTGAATTTTTCCAGTGAAAGGTCATACATAACGGCTGCAATTTCAGCGATTTCTCCTTGTCCTTGTGTATTCCGGATCGAAAATTCCCAGGTTTCGGATTGCCCGGGGATCAGCTTATCCCTGAAAACCTGTGTGTGTATGTCTAATTTTTTATCTTCTATTGATTTGTATATACGGACATTGTTGTTGAAAAATTGATCGTCTTTTACAAAAGATAAATTGACACAAAAGTTACTGCCGTAAGTTTTTTCATACGGAATCTTTAAACGCAGGATCGTGTCGGAAAGTACGGTTTGCTTTTGTGTGATCAGACCTTTATCGGTATATAACTCATACAATAAATATACGTTTCGGGCAGAAGTACCGAAGTTAATTTCTATATCCTCCCCCGAACGGGCGGTGAATGTGTTTTTAACCAGCCATTCGTAGGTCAGGTAAGGAGGTTTGGCGTCCTGAGCAGAATAAAGATAGAAGATTTTTTTAGTTGTAACGGTGTCTTTTTCACGTGTCTTTTCTTGGGCAATAAGTATATAGGCTCCTGATTGCCACGAAGAAAAATCGACGTATAGAGAATCGGTTAAGGTGTTTAATTCCCCTCGATATAAGGTTTTCTCTATACGGGCACTGTCCGGATTATAGGATTGTTTTAAGGATGTCAGTGGCTGTAATTTACTTATGCTGTATGAAATCGTCCGGGAGATTTTTTCGTTTGCAGCATTAACAGCCTGGATATAGAAGTGATTTTTGTCTTGTTTGTTGACGTAAGTCTTGCCGAGTATAGTCAATTTATAGAAAGCATCCTGAATCGGAAGACGTTGGATGATTTCCTGGCTTTCCCCTTTGGTGTCGGTTGCTGTTAGTTTTATATTGTAATAATAGGAGTTCATATAGTACGAGGATACCGGTTTTTGAGCTTGAAAGCTGAATGAAAAATTACCTTCCGGATCAGATTGTGTTTCTCCCGTAATAACGGTTTCGGAGGCATTCGGCCGGGGATAGAATGATTGTAACGTAATTTCATAACTGATGGGAATATTCTGTAACGATACTCCGGAATAGGTTTTGACTTTACCGGTTAGTCGGATTTGCTCTCCGAAGGCATAGGAATCTTTTTGCGGGTGGAGAATGAGTTCCAGTTGTGGACGTTTGTATTCAGCCACGGTAATATAGGCATATCCTTTTCCTGCTATATTCAAGCGGAATTCTCCGTTTAATGTTTGGGGTGGAATGGTAAATGAGCCGTTGAAAGAACCCCATTCGTTGGTTTTTACCGTGCATTTGTTGATGATTTGCCGGTTGGGATCCGATAATGTCACTTCATACGACCGGTTGGGTTCGATATATGTACTGTCCGGCGTCCGGGTCCAGGCAATACCGTAAAATGAGACTGTTTGCCCCGGCCGGTATATGGGACGATCGGTAAAAATGTCGGTATAATAGCTGGCCTTATTGGGTTGGGGTGTGTAATAATATTCGGAAGATATAGGACCATTCGGATTTCGGTCATTGATGACTTCGTAGTTAATCTGTGATTTGCTGCTGTTATAAACGGCTTGTCCCTGTTTGTTTGTACGGATTTCCGTGATTTGCCTGTAATTTCTGTATTTTCCGGAAATAGGGGCGAAAATACGGATGCGGGCGTCGGACACCGGAGCTCCGCTCATGCGATCTCTGACGATGAATGTTATTTTTTGGTTGTCTTTTTGTGAGACTGTGAATAAGCTATTACAAATGAATGTGTTGACTATTTTTTTACTGTTAGGGCTTCGCAGTACGATTTCATAAAGTCCGCTTTGGGAAATGGGAATACGAAAAGTCGTATCTCTTTTTACATACCGGGAAGGTAATGTGTATTTTTTACTGAAAAAGAGTTGTTTGTTGACCGAGGATGAATCGTTTCCCGTTTTGTAATAGGCTTCTGTCGTTTCTTTTATACGATAGATATCGAGTTGTATTTCTTTGGCCCGGTAATAAGATGCTTGTAACACTAAAGATTGGCCCGGGTAAATATAGTCGTTGTATTGAACGGACAATTCTGGACGGTTAATGGTTTGGATAATTTGTTTCAGTAAATTAATACGGGCGTAAGTCGGATATTTCCGGATGTACTTTTGACAAAGAGCGATTATTTCCGGATAGACTGTTTCAGTATCGGTGTTGTTTCGGTCAATTAATTTAGTTTGTGCAATTTGAGCAATAGCCTCGACTATTAAAGGCTGGTTGTCGTATTGAGTAACTAGTTCCTGTAATCGTTCCAGATAGAGACTGTCATTTCCGTAAGATAAGTTTTTTATGTAATGTAATCGGCTTAGTTCAGCACATAGTAAAGCTTCCGGATTGGAGGAAGACATGCCGGCGTGAATCAGACGTTGATATATTTTCAATATGTTGAGTGTATAGCCGGAAAGTGAACCGGGGAGCGGCTGTTGTAAAAAAAACGGTAGGGCTACCAACAGACTGTCTACCGCCGTTTGGGAAATTGTCGAAGAATTTTCCAGTTGTTTTAGTTGGTCGATGCTTCTGTAACCGATAAAGTCCAGTAATGTCGGACGTAGTGAGCGGGAATCTTTTCCCAGGAGAAGTATGGGTTTATAAGCTGTTGCCGGCGTTTGTTTCAATAAGCTTTGGGGTTGAAGCGCATCCAGGGCATGCTGGCTGATCTGATCATAGAATAAATTCCGGCTCCATTCATTTATATGTTCAGGAATAAAATCGGCTAGCGGAGTACGTTGATTGATTTGATAACGGTTGTAATTGTAATAATTCAAGTAAAGATCGGCTAACAAGGAATGGAGGATACTCTGTTCCACCGGATTGTTGCTGTTTTGTAGTATGTTTTCTGTTTTTTGAATCAGTGCGGGCATAGAATCCCTGTCAATGGCCGTTTGACACCGGATTTGTATGATAAGAGCCTGAAGCATTTCCGGGCTGTTATCGGTTTTCCGGGCTTTTTCAAATAATTTCCGGGCTTCTTGTAATGCTGTTTGCGGTTTTTCTTTACATAAGGTTTCCCATTTGTCCTGGGCGAAGCTTCCCAAAAAAGCTGATAAAAAAATCAGAGTGAGTAATGTTTTCATGATCTGTATTTTTGTTTCCTTATTGCATAGATGTATAATTGACACGAATTCCATAAAGTTATGGAATTATTTTTATAAGTCCGTTGACTTCTTCGGCATTTTTGTCATGACTGGCTTACAGATTTGTTCAATTACTTTTGATTTGTGATTTGCAATTCTTTTTTTGTAAGGGAGGATTATGGGTATAATATAAAATGAAAAAACCGTCTGAAAAGATCGTCAGACGGTTTTTATTAAATGTATGTTTAATATTTAGTTTGTATGGAATTCTCCTTCTTGTAAAAATGCGGTTGCTGCATCGATATCTTTATACATAACCCGGTCTTCCTGGTTGAAAGGCACAATGGTCCGGAATTCTTTTAAAAACTCTTCCAGGTAGGGTGAGGTTTTGCCCGGACGCTGCAAATCGATAGCCTGTGCTGCATTCAGTAATTCTATAGCCAGGATACGTTCTACGTTTTCACATACTTTTACCGTTTTGGTCGCTGCGTTTCCTCCCATACTGACGTGGTCTTCCTGTTCGTTGGAGGAAGGAATTGAATCGACAGAGCAAGGAGTACAAAGTTGTTTATTTTTGCTGACGATGGCAGCAGCAGCGTATTGCGGGATCATAAATCCGGAATTTAATCCCGGATTAGCTACCAGAAATTCCGGTAAATGTCCCCGGTCGCCCGAGATCAGGCGGTAAGTACGGCGTTCTGAAATACTTCCTAATTCGGCCAGTGCAATGCTTAAAAAGTCCAGTACCAGTGCCAGGGGTTCTCCGTGGAAATTACCGCCGGAAACGATCATATCGTCCTCGACGAATATGGTCGGATTGTCGGTTACGGAGTTTATCTCCCGTTCAACGACGGAAGCGACATACATGACCGTATCTTTACAGGCGCCGTGTACTTGAGGCATACAGCGGAAAGAGTAGGGATCCTGCACACGTACTTTGGGTTTCTGTTGAAATTCAGAATCTTTTAATAATGCCCGGATGTTCCTTGCCGTTTCAATTTGTCCCGGATGAGGACGTGCTTCATGGATTTGCGGTAAGAAGGGGTCGATACGTCCGTCGTAAGCATCCAGTGAGATCGCTCCGATAATATCGGCATATTTTACAATTTTGAAAGCTTTCAATAATGCATATACTGCATGGGAACTCATAAATTGGGTCCCGTTAAGTAATGCCAGACCTTCTTTTGCTCCTAAAGCAATCGGGCTCCATCCTAATTTTTCATTAACTTCTTTGGCATCCTGAATTTTTCCTTTGTAATAAACAGTCCCCTCGTTGATAAGCGGTAGAAATAAATTGGCCAAAGGAGCCAAATCGCCGGATGCCCCCAAAGATCCCAATTCGCGGACAACCGGAAGTACATCGTGATTGTACATATCGATGATCCGCTCGACGGTGGCGAGTTGTACTCCCGATTTACCCAAAGACAATGCATGGGCTTTTAATAATAACATCAAACGAATGATGTCTTTGTGAATGGGTTCACCGACACTGCAAGCATGGGACATGACCAGATTAGCCTGTAACTGACTGAGATCTTCCGGAGAAATGCTGATTTTGCAAAGTGAGCCGAATCCGGTCGTGATGCCGTATAGCGGTTTTTCCGATCTTGCAATTTTTTCATCCAGATAGGCTTTGCAATCATTGATTAATTGTTTGCTTTCTTCGGATAAAGCTAATTTATATCCTTTGTTTAAAATGTTTTCTATCGTCTCAAACGTTAGCGGAACGGGAGATATATAATGTATCATAGTAATTGAAAAATAGATGATTGATAATTAAAAATTGATAAAACGCGGAATGAAAAGATATTCAAGGTCACGGACAGCGGGAATCGTATCCGTGACTTTTTAAAGGTCTGTGTTCTTTTTTATGGATCAACATATTTTATGTGCTAATTCTTCGACTTTTACATTTTCTTGTTCGCCGGTCTGCATATTTTTTAAAGCTACTGTACCGGATTGTATTTCGTTTTCGCCGACCAATGCTACAAAAGGTATTCCCTTTTTATCTGCATACGTCATCTGCTTTTTCATTTTTGCAGCATCCGGATATAATTCTGCATTTATACCTTGCTGACGTAAGGACTGGAGCAAGGATAAGCAGAATTTTTCTTCTTTTGTTCCGAAGTTGACAAAGAGAATCTGTGTGGTTGCTTTTGTGTCTGCCGGGAATAAATCGAGTTGGTTCATAACGTCGAAAATCCGGTCTGCCCCGAAAGAGATTCCTACGCCGGAAACATTCTTTAAACCGAATATGCCCGTCAAATCATCGTAGCGTCCGCCTCCCGTAATACTTCCGATTTCAGCATCCAGTGCTTTTACCTCAAAAATGGCTCCTGTATAATAACTCAATCCTCTGGCTAAAGTCAGGTCTAATTTGATATCGATGGAAATATTCAATGTTTTCAAATAATCGAATACCAAACTCAATTCTTCAATTCCTTTCAGTCCCGTTTCGCTTTCATTCAGTACGGTCTGAAGCTGTGCCAGTTTTTCTTCGTTACTGCCTTTTAGATCCAGTATCGGTTGCAATTTAGCAATACCTTCTTCATCGATACCTCTTTCCCTCAATTCCTGATTGACAGCTTCTCTCCCGATCTTATCCATTTTATCGATAGCTACTGTAATATCGGTGAGTTTGTCGGGATAACCGATTATATCGGCGATACCTGCCAAAATTTTTCGATTGTTGATTAAGAGTCGTACATTGATTTTCAGTCGCTTGTATACTTCGTTTACAATTTGGACCAATTCGACCTCATTTAATAAAGAATCGCTCCCTACTACATCGACATCACATTGATAAAATTCCCGGTAACGTCCTTTCTGCGGTCTGTCGGCTCTCCATACCGGCTGGATCTGATATCTTTTGAAAGGAAATGCAATTTCCGATTGATGCTGGACAACAAATCGTGCAAAGGGAACAGTCAGATCGTAGCGAAGACCTTTTTCAGAAATTTTATGGGTCAATTGGGGAATGTTTCTGTCTAGTAATGTTTCGTCAGAAATATCCGCTATGAAATTTCCGGAATTTAATATCTTAAATAATAGTTTGTCTCCTTCGTCTCCGTATTTTCCCATCAATGTAGATAAATTTTCCATTGCCGGAGTTTCCAGAGGCATGTAACCGTATAATTTGAAAACACTTTTAATCGTGTCGAATATGTAATTCCGTTTCACCATTATTTCCGGTGAATAGTCTCTTGTCCCTTTGGGGATAGAAGGTGATTGTGCCATACTTATTGCTATCAGTTGTTTTTGATTTCCGCAAATATACTGTTTTTTTAGTGTTTGTGAACGATGGGTGTTTATGAAATTCCGGAAAATATTCCTGTCGTGTTACTTTATCGTAACGTGACCGGTTACATCTATCGATAACGATATCTTTTTTGACTGCGGTCTTTCTAATAGAACTGAGAAGTTGTCATGATGTAAGGCTTTATTTTTTATAATATTGGTAATGACCGTTTATTATAGTAGCAGGACAATTTGGAAAAATTTGAAGAACGTAAATCAAAGAATGATGGTTTAAAAAACCGATTTTTCTATGTATTCAGAATATTCTTGTCGTAAAGATTGTCTGAAATTTAAATTTGCCGGTTATTTATTTGCCTGATTGTTTTCAGGTGGTTTTTGGGGTGTATTGTAAATCAATAACTTAAAAATAAAAAGAAAATTTTCCATAAAAAACTGTATAAAAAATTTGGAAATGGGTAATATATTGCGTTATCTTTGCACCCGCTTTCCGAGAGATAGAGGTTATGGCAGCGGGGTAATCGGGGAGTTCGTTCTTGAAAAAAGTTTTGAAAAAAAGAGTGGTCAGGATTTGGAAGTTTGTATGAATCGCCTTATCTTTGCCGTCACTTTCCGCTAAAAAACAGCGGTCAAGACCGACAGAAGTTCTTTAACATATTGTAGTGACAAAATGAAGCAAGTGCGAGTCCTGAAATCAACCATTTCGGACGGATATAACTGGGCAAAGGAATATAATTTTACAAGTTTTTTTTACTATGAAGAGTTTGATCCTGGCTCAGGATGAACGCTAGCGACAGGCTTAACACATGCAA
>ENA-OWPF01001515-OWPF01001515.1-human-gut-metagenome-genome-assembly--contig:-NODE-1515-length-19970-cov-8.128245_pt1 | contig 19970 bp, 18 predicted proteins | sample MGYA00248261_ERZ651840 | MGnify/ENA primary metagenome ERZ651840 (study PRJEB26924, sample SAMEA4378268) | human gut metagenome | biome: human gut; feature: human-associated habitat; material: faeces... | reverse complement strand
GAACTGCAATTCAGGAGGGGCGTTGCGCCGTTCTGCAAGGCAGTGTGGCGGATATGGTGTTTGAGGACGTCATGCGGGCATTTTTGCATCCATCCTGCACATGGCGATAGGCATGACGGTCATAGCGGCTGTGTTGGCGGCATTTATGACATTTTTTATTCACTGAGGAAGAAACCTATGAAATATAAAATTGAGAAAAACACCGTGCAGGAGACGCTGATCCTCCCGCTGTATTCCCGGAAGCTGTGCACCGAGCTGTATCCGAACCTTTACCAAGACGAAACAGCGGTGCATCTGATCGACCAGATCGACTACGACTTTTCAGAGGCAGAGAAAAACTCCCGCAGCCTGATGCAGCGGTTCGGTGCGCTGGAGGTCGCCATGCGGCAGAATGACCTTGCCTTTGAGGTGCGGGCGTACCTGAAAAATCACCCCTGTGCGGCAGTGGTCAATCTGGGCTGCGGGCTGGATAACACCGGCAGAGCCTGCAACAACGGCAGATGCAAGATCTACAATCTGGACTTCCCCGATGTCATTGCCTTGCGGCAGCAGCTGCTGCCTGCCGGGGAGCGGGAGCAAAACATCCCCTGCGACCTGAAAGACCCCGCATGGTTTGCCAAGATCGATGCCTCCGGCGGGGCGGTGTTTTTTGCCTCCGGGGTGTTCTATTACTTCCTGACCCAGCAGGTCAAGGCGCTGGTGCAGGGGATGGCAGATGCTTTTCCCGGCGGAGTGCTGGTCTTTGATGCTGCCAACCGTACGGCGGTGAAGATGATCGCCAAAACGTGGCTCAGGACGGCGAAAATCAAGGATGTGGGGGCATATTTCGCGGTTTCGGATGCGAAAAGCGAGCTTTCCCCATGGGACAACCGTTTGCAAGTATCCAGCAGGGGCTATATGATGGGGTACAACGATTTGAAAGATCCTTCTGTCAGCGGCTTTTTCCGGTTTCTCGCCAAGGTCGGGGACAACGGGATGAAAATGCAGATCGTGAAGATCGGATTTGGAGACAGACAATGAAATATGCCGGGATGCCCATGGGGATGTGGGTGCTGTTTGCCGGCTCTTTTCAAAAGCAGTTGACCGCTTACGATTTGAGCTTTGTAGTGGTTGTTTTGCAAAACTTTTATTCTTTACTTGATAACTGTATACGATAAAACCAAAGGGAGCTCTGCCCGGATCTTCGTCCGTGACGGAACTCCCCTTTTTTAGCTTTATAGAAAAACCATAAGTCATCTGCCATGGTCAACGGAGCAAGAACCACACGCCCAGCAGGATCGCAAGAAAGATCAGGTTGGACAGGGTGAACAGCCCAAAATACTGCTTCTTCCCCTGTGGCAGTTCCCGTGCGATCTGCCGGTAGGAAATAAGACTGGCCATGGATGCGATCAAAGTGCCAAGACCTCCCAGATTGGTGCCGATGATGAGGGCTTGTGTCTCTGCCGTGAACCCGGACAGCAGCAGGGCGGCGGGAACATTACTGGTGACCTGCGAAGCAAGAACCGCCACCAGAACTTCCCGGCCGGTCAGAAACTCCTGCAGCCAGCCGGAAAAGGCCGGAATGCGCCCCAGATTGCCAATGAAGATGAAAAAAGCCACAAAGGTCAAAAGCAGGGAATAGTCCACTGCCCGTAAGGTGTGCGGGTCTGCAAAAAGGGCGCAGACGAGTACAGCGGCAAAGGCAATGCCATAGGGCAACACCCGGATCACGGACAGCAGGCAAACGGCAAACAGAACCAGATACAGCAGGATAATTTTCTGATCCCCCTGAGATGCAGAAGAAACAAGCTCGTCCACGGAGAGGGCGGTAGACGTTTTCCGGCAGACCAGCGCTGCCCAAGCCAGCAGCAGGAGCAGAGAGACCAGGGTGTAGGGCAGCATAAGAAGCACAAATCCCTCGATGCTCATGCCGCTTTTTCCGTAAAGATAGAGGTTCTGCGGGTTGCCGATGGGGGTCAGCATACTGCCAAGGTTTGCCGCAATGGTCTGCATACAGACCACCGGGATCAGAAGAGCGCGGCGGACATCCGCTCCCAGACGGCTCAGAACCACGAACGTAAAGGGAACGAAGGTCAGCAGGGAAACATCGTTGGTGATGAACATGCTTCCGAAAAAGCACAACCCGACCAGTACCAGTGTCAGCTGAAAGGTGCTGTGGGTGCGGGACAGCAATGCCCGTCCCAGTCCATCAAAAAAGCCCTGCCGCCGCAGCCCGGCCATGACCGTCATCAGGGAAAACAGGATCGCCAGCGTGCGCAGGTCGATGTAGCCGAGATACTGCGCATCCGGCGGAACAAAGAAGGCGGAGACAACGGCCAGCACAGCGGCTGCGGTGAGGACCGTTTCCTGCTGAATGAATTGTTTGAGTAGTTTCATAGAGACACATCCTTGTAGTTGTAAAGGCTGCCCTGCTGCGGTGCCGGACGGCCTTTTTCCGTATTTCAGAGCAACAGCTCAAACGACCCGATCATCAGCGGCATGGTCAGGATGGAAAGCAGCGTGCTCAGGACATAGATCGCGCTGGAATGAGAAGCATCCCGGTCATAGAGCTGTGCCATGGAGGTGACCGTTGCACAGGCGGGGGTAATGGCAGAAAGGTAGACCGTCATCAGGATGGACTTGCCGTCCGGGATCCAAAGGGATGCGTGAACTGCCCAAAGCAGCAAGACAATGACCAGCGGAACACCCAGCAGACGCAGAAACACCGGCAGATAGTTGCGCGGGGTGCAGAAAACCTTTTTCAGGGGCACTTCCGCAATGGCCATGCCTGCCAGCAGCATTCCCATGGGGCCGATCATATTGCCGACACTGCTCAGTGTGCTGGTGATCGGGGCGGGCAGCGAGACGTGCAGCAGGTACAGCAGCGCACCGGCTGCAATGGCGATCAGATTGACATTGGTAAGGAGCTTGCGCCATTCCAGCTGGGCAGACCCCTGCAGGCAGGCACTTGCATGGGTCCAGAGCAGTACCAGCTGTACAATGACAAAGGCGCAGGAGTAGACAACATATTCCTCCCCCAGCAGGGCCTGCACAATGGGGATGACCAGCGCGGCGGCATTGCTGTAAATGATATTGACCTGCTCCACGGCGTCCAGCTTGAGAGCTTTGCGGAACAGCGCATTCAGAAGCAGAAATACAACGTGCATTCCAACGGCGATGCCCATGGAATAAAGCAGTCCGGTGCGAATCTCCGGTGTATCCTTGATCTGAAAGGCGTTCAGAACGACACAAGGCATGACCAGATAGACAAAGACCACAGACAGCACCTTACTGTCCGATGCCTTCAACAAGCCGGTTTTTACAACGGCATATCCCATCAGCAGAACCAGAAATAGCTGCGCAATCTGCTGCATCAATAAAAGGCTGATTTGCATTTGGATCTCCTCTTTTGCAATTCATTTTTGCAGCACCATCCTACTCCATTGGCGGTGCATCGTCAAGAGAAAACAGAAAAATGCGATTAGAGCAAGAAAAAACGGATGGCTCCGCAGAACCATCCGCTAAAATTGGCATCATCAGTCTTTCCGGTACTTATATGCACCCTCAATGGCGTCAACTTCCGTGGGAATGCAGAAGTTTACGTCCTGATACATGGAAGAGTAGCCTTTTAAGCAAGGATCCCGGTGGACTGCAAAAACAGCACCAGCATCATCACCGGGGCAACATAGCGGATCATCACCCGGTAGAGCTTCTTGCGGCGGAAGGTCTTGCCGCCCCGCTGCATCTCGTCAATGACGTAATCCGGTGTCATGACCCAGCCGATCAGGATGGTGGACAGCAGGGCGATGAAAGGCATCATAACGCTGTTGCTGACGTAGTCCATGATATCCAGCAGCTGAGCCGCAGAGCCGTTGGGCAGCTGCACCTCAAAATAGAAGATGCTGTAACCCAGCGCAATGATGGCGGACGCGGCCAGATAAATGACCGTCAGCACCAGCACAGTCTTTTTGCGGCCCGAGTGGAAGATCTCCATGCAGTTGGCGGTGATGGATTCCAGTACCGAGATGCAGGAAGTGAGAGTGGCAAAAATAGCAGTGACAAAGAACAGGATGCCCACGAAAGTACCGGCCTTGCCCATAGCGGCAAACACCTTGGGCAGCGAGACGAACATCAGACTGGGGCCTGCACTCATGCCCTCGGTACCGGAGAACACATACACGGCAGGAATGATCATGGCACCGGCCAGCAGAGCCACGCCTGTATCGAAGATTTCAATCTGATTCACCGCTTTGTTCAGGTCTACCTCCGGTTTGACGTAGGAACCGTAGGTGATCATAATGCCCATAGACACGCTGAGGGAGAAGAACAGCTGGCTCATGGCGTCCAGCAAGATCTGCAAAAAGCGGCTGACGGTCAGCCCTTCCATGTGCGGGGTCAGGTAGTAGCGCAGCCCTTCCATACCGGTGCGCATCTGGCCGGAAGCGTCCTCGTGGCGCAGGGTGAGGGCGTAACCCGCAATCACCACCACCAGAACCAGCAGAATGGGCATCATGTAGCGGGACACCCGCTCAATGCCGCCCTCCACGCCGTTGTACACGATGAAAGCCGTCACGCCCATGAACAGCAGAGCGAACACCACAGGCGACACCGGCGAGGTGATGAAGCTGGTAAAATAGCCGTCCTCAGCAGCGGCGGCAGACTGCCCGGTGAGGTAGACCACCGCATATTTCGTGATCCACCCGCCGATGACGGCATAGTAGGTCATGATCAGAACCGGCACCAGAAAGGTGAGGATGCCGAGGAATTTCCACTTGGGGCGCATCGTCTCGTAGGCGCGGATGGCACTCTGCTTGGTGCGGCGTCCGATGGCAATATCCGAGGTGAGCAGGGTAAAACCGAAGGTCAGCACCAGTACCAGATACACCAGCAAAAACAAACCGCCGCCATCCTTTGCGGCAAGGTACGGGAACCGCCACAGGTTGCCGACACCCACCGCACTTCCGGCGGCAGCAAGGACAAACCCGATTTGTCCGGAGAAACTGCTTGCTTTCTTTTCCATGATTCTCAAACTCCTATCCTAAAAACCTATTGTAATATAGGATAACATGAAGTATCATATCAGTAAACCCAATAAAATTACTACGACCTATAAATTTTACTTATGGAGTGTTTGCGATGCGGGAACAGAAAGACCGATACGAGATATTCTTGAAAGTATGCGAAACGGGCAGTTTTTCCAAAGCAGCGGAGGCACTGAACTATACCCAATCCGGCATCAGCCAGATGATGGCGGGGCTGGAAGAGGAATTGGGCGTGCAGCTGTTCGCCCGCATCAACCGGGGCGTGACCCTGACAGATAACGGCACCCGCCTTTTGCCCTACATCCGGGAGCTGGCCAACCAGAAGACCCGGCTGCGGCAGGCAGCATTCAATATCAACCACAAGGTGGAGGGCAAGTTGCGGGTGGGCAGCATTTCCAGCATCACAACGCTCTGGATGCCGGAAGTCGTGCATTATTTCAAGGAAAACTACCCGAAGGTGAAGATTGAAATTCTGGACGGCAACTATGATGAAATCCGGGAATGGATCATCCGTGGGCAGGTGGACTGCGGTTTCCTCTCGTCCATTGTGGCAGACGACCTGAAATTCTACCCGCTCCGGGACGATCCGTTGTGCGCTGTGTTCCCGGAGGGGCATCCGCTGGCTGCACATTCCAGTGTGACCCTGCCGCAGCTGTTTCAGTATCCGCTCATCATCGAAACGCCCGGCTGTGATAACGACATCCAGCACCTGATGCTCAAATGCCCGGTGAAGCCGAATATTTTTTACAGCTTCCGGGACGATACCCTCATCATGGCGTTCGTGCGCAGCGGGCTGGGCGTGACCATCTCGCAGGAACTGGTGATGCAGGCGTTCGGCTGCCCCGGTGTGGTGTCCCGTCCGCTGGAGCCTGCCTGCTGCCGGACATTGGGGCTGGCGTTTTCCAAGACAGCAAGCTCGGTGGTGAGCCAGACGCTGCTGGAATATCTGAGATCCACCCGGCAGCGAAAGGAAACACCGAAGATAAAATAAGAACAAAGCGCGGAGAACGGTATAAAAGCCGCTCTCCGCGCACCCTCAAAGGACTTTCTCTGTTGTCATTCTGCCTGTATCTCTTCCACCAGCGGCAGATAGTCGGCACAGTATTTCCGGTACAGCGGCTGTACCAGCTGCCGGAAGTTCTGCATTTCCTCTTCGGGCAGCGGCAGCTCCCGGCACCCGCCAGCCAATGCCGCTTCTCGGGCGGCAGTTTCTTCCTGTGCCCAGAGCTGGCGTTCGTATTGCGCCGATGCCCGGGCACATTTCTGCAGAATCTGCTGGTACTCCTCCGGCAGTGCATCCCATGTGCGGCCGGAAGTCAGCTGCACCTCCGGTACGCGGCTGTGCTCATCGGCCATGTAGTACCGCGCCACCTTGTAGTGCTCCATGGAATAGTAGGCCGGCCAGTTGTTTTCGGCGGCATCGATCTGCCCGGTCTCAAGCGCCGAGTAGACGTCGCTGTACGCTGTGGTCTCCGGCACTGCACCCAGCAGGCGGATCATGTCGATCACGATCTGCGAATCCTGCACGCGGATGGTCTTGCCCTGTAGATCGTTCAGGCTGCGCACCGGCTGACGGGCATAAAACGAGCGGGCACCCGCGTCGTACCAGCTCAAGCCTACCCGTCCCTGTGCGGTAAAGTCCTGCAAAAACTCAGCCCCGATGCTGCCATCCAGCACGCGCCACATGTGGTCGGCATCCCGGTAGAGATACGGCAGCAGCAGCACGTTGAGCCGGGGCAGATCGTCCGTAGCCACCGAGAGCGACACACGGGCAAAATCTACGCCGCCAATGGCAAGCTGTTCCCACACCTGCTGCTCTGAGCCGTACTCGCCGTTCGACTTGACCTGAATGACCACCTTGCCCCCGGTCTGCTGCTGCACAAGATCCGCAAAATACTGTGCGCCCTGTGTGGTGGGGTACCCGGCGGGCTGGTTGTCGGCATAGGTCAGCACATAGTCCGGTGTGGTCTGCGGCTTTGCGCCACAGCCTGCCAGCTGCAAGGCTGCAAAGCCCAGCCCGGCTAAAAAGGTCCGTCTGCGCATAGTGTCTCCCTCCCTTTGCAGATAGTATAGCGCACAAGACTGCCTTTGTGCAAGAGACAAGAAAAGGCGGTGCCCGCCGCAAAGCAGGTACCGCCTTTTAGGAGAAGAAAAAGGAGATGTCTCAGTTACATCAGGCCCATTGCCTGCGGCAGTGCGGTAGACACTGCCGGGATAAAGGTGACCAGCAGCAGGCCGCCGATGATGGCCACATAGTACATAAGCATATACGGCATGACCTTGGAAAGCGAGGTGCGGCCCACCTTGATGCCCACGAACAGTGCGTTGCCCACAGGCGGGGTGATGTTGCCGATGCAAAGGTTATACACGAGGATCAGACCGAACTGGATGGTGCTCATGCCAAAGCTCTGGCAGATGGGCAGGAACAGCGGGGTGAAGATGAGGATGGCCGGGGTCACATCCATAAAGGTGCCGGACACCAGCAGGATCACGTTCATGATGAGCAGGATGATGTACTTATTGCTGGTCAGGCTCAGCAGGGCTGCTGCAACCGCATCCGGGATCTGCAAAAAGGCCATGACCCAGCCCAGAATGTTGGAAACGCCTACAAGGAACACCACCATGCCGGACATCTTGGCAGAGTCCACGATGATCTTCCACAGGCTCTTCAGGTTGATGGAGCGGTAGCAGAAAGCAAGGATCAGCGCATAGACAACGGCAATGGCAGAGCCTTCGGTGGCAGAGAACACACCGCCGATGATGCCGCCGATGACCACGATGATCAGGGAGAGGGAAGGCAGGGCGCGCAGGGTGCAGACGCCGAGGTTTTTCCAGTCAAATTTGCCGGGGGTGCCTTTATAGCCCAGCTTGATCGCCAGCAGCACGCCCACCACGCAGCAGCACAGCGCCCAGATGATGCCGGGGATGTAACCAGCCATGAACAGCGCAGCCACAGAGGTGCCGCCGGACGCCAGAGAGTAGGTGATCAGGGCGTTGGACGGAGGAATCAGCAAACCGGAGCAGGAGGAAGCGGCGTTGGTGGCAGCGGTCACGGCGGGGTCGTAGCCCTGCTCATCGGCACCGTCGCGGATCATGGAGCCAACGGCAGCAGCCGCAGCGGATGCAGAGCCGGAGATGGCACCGAACAGGGCGTTGGTGCCGATGTTGGTCACCAGCAGTGCGCCGGGCATCTTGCCCAGAATGGCCATGACGAAATCCACCAGACGCTTGGCGATGCCGCCCTGATTCATGATGTTGCCGGCCAGAATAAAGAACGGGATGGCGGTCAGACTGAACTTGCTCATGCCCACAAAGGTGCGCTGGGCAGCGGTCAGCACGGCCACGTTCAGATCAATGGAAGAAAGGATGGCAGTCAGAGAAGAGACTGCAATGGCGTACGAGATGGGCACGCCGAGGAACAGCAGCACCAGCAGCACTGCCAGAATTACGAGTAACGCTTGAATTGCCACAGCTTAGTCCTCCTTATTTTCCTTGTCGGCATCGGCAGCCATTTCGGCTTCCACCTTTGCAAAGTCTGCATCCTCCGGGGTATCCAGACAGATGGAGCCGTTTGCAATGCCGATAATGTTCAGCACGGAATACACCAGAATGATCACGCCGCAGATGGGCATGACCCAGTAGAACACGCCCACGGCAACGCCCAGCGAGGAGGTCTGCTGTCCCATAGCCAGCTGGGACACCTGAAAACCGCCGAACACCAGAATGGTCGCGGAGAAGATGAAGGCGATGACCTCGGCAAAGATGTGGAACGCCTTGCGCATGGTGGGGTTGAACCGATCCACCAGCACGGGGATGTTCATGTGGCCGCGCTCGCCAGAGACGATGGTGGCGCCCAGCATGGTGCTCCAGCCGAACAGATAACCCACCAGTTCCTCCGACCATGTGGAGGGAGAGTTGAAGATATAACGTACAATGACCTGATAGGTGGTCAGCACCACCATGACCGTCATGCTCAGACCTGCCAGCAGGTTGAGCACCTTATTCAGGGTATTTCTCAGTTTTTCCATGATGCTCCTCCTCAGTCCGCAGTGTGGGCAGCATTGTGCTGCTGGATCAGGTCATAAATGGGCTGCAAGTCCGGGTTTGCTGCCAGCACGGAATCGTGCAGGGGGGCCATAGCCTCCTGAAACGGTGCAGTGTCCGGGTAAATAAAGTTGACGTGCTGCTCATTCTCAGCCTTATCTTTCGCCTCAGCCACAGCATCCTCCCAAGCATCCTGCTCGGTGCGCTTCACGATCTGGAAGCCCTCTTCAAAGATCGCGCGCTCCTCGTCGCTGAGCTCGTTCAGGAAGGCGTAGTTTGCCACCAGCAGATCCGGCACCATCTGGTGCATATCGTAGGAGTAATACTTGCAGATATCGCCGTGACCGTTATCGGTCAGAGCCAGCTCGTTGTTCTCGGCACCATCCAGAATACCGGCCTGCAGTGCGGTGTACACATCGCCGAAGCCCATGGGCGTAGCGGTGCCGCCCAGCAGACGCATCATTTCCACGTTGGTGGGCGACTGCTGCACGCGGATCTTCAGACCCTTCAGGTCGGAGGGCTGGTTGATGGGGGTCTTGATGGTGTAGAAGTTGCGGGTGCCGGCATCCAGCCATGCCACCGTTTCCAGACCGGCCTTGGAAGTGGTCTTGAAAATGGGGTCCGTCACCTCGGGGTCGTCCATCGCCTCGTGGTAGGCTTCTACGCTGGAGAACAGGTAAGGCAGGTTGAAGATCTGGTATTTGGCGCTGAAGGTCTCCATGATGGCAGTGGATGCCACTACAAAGTCGATGGCACCGGTCTGGGTCAGCTGCACCATTTCGGTCTGGGAGCCCAGCAGCTCGCTGGGGTACACCTCCACGCGGTACTTGTCGCCCAGATTCTCGTTGATGTAGTTGGCAAAGGCTTCCAGTCCCAGATGATCCGGGTGGGTCTGGGACTGCACATGGCCGATGCGCACGATCTTGCGGTCGTCACCGGAGCCGGCACCGCAGCCGGTAAGCATCATGCTGCTGGTCAGTGCCGCTGCGCCCATCAGCGACAGAAACGTTCTTCTCTTCATGAATGGCATCCTCTCTTTTCGCGTTTTTTCTATGATTTTATTTTAACAACTCGTTCATTTTTGCGAAACCGGATTATTTTGTGAAACGCAGTACGATTTTGTCTTTGTTGTATCCAAGTACAATTTTTGTGTTTTTTGGACGAAAGAAACTGGCAAAAATAAAAAGCACTCGTTCCTCTCCTGCTGACAGACAGGAAAGAACGCGTGCTTCCTATATATCCGATTTATCCCTGTACCGCTTTTTCTGCTGCGGCTACGCGGTATTCCGAAGGGGTCTGGCCGATCAGGCGCTTGAACACCCTTGTAAAATAGTTGGCGTCGCTGTAACCCACAGCAGCACCGATGTCCTTCAGGCTCAGGCGCGGGTCCAAAATCAGCTGGCGCGCCTTGTTCACCCGGTATTCGTTCAGGTAGGCCGAAAAGTTTACCTTAAAGCACTGCTTGAACAATTTGCAGAAGTAGGCGTCCGAGTAGCGCAGCGCGGCGGCGGCATCCTGCATGGAGATATCCTCCCCATAGTGGGCGTCGATAAAGCGGCTGATCTCGGCACGGATGATGGCGGTACGCATATCCTCGTCCTCTTCCCGGCGGAGGGGCTCTGCAGGCGCAGGGGGCTGTGCCGGGCGGGCAGGCAGCGGCACCGACACCTGCCGGATGGCATCCTCCACCGCGAATACCAGTTCCTGCTCGTTGTAAGGCTTGAGCAGATAGTCCATCGCCCGCACAGAGATCGCCTGCCGTGCATAGTCGAACTTATCAAAGCCGGTCAGGAACAGGATGGCGCAATTTCTGTCTGTTTCTCGGATCTTGCGCGCCACCTCCAGCCCGGTGAGACCCGGCATTTCAATGTCCAGCACAGCCGCCTGCGGCGCTTCGCGGGCAAAAATTTCCAGAGCCTCTCTGCCGTTTTTGGCTTCATACAGGCAGATCAGATCTCCCAGATACTTCTGCAAAGTCCGGCACAGCACCTTGCGCTCGATCAATTCATCCTCTGCCACCAGCAATTTGCACTTCACGAAAGCGTCTCCTCCTTTTCTTCCGGCTGCTGCGTCTGCGGTAGTTCAAACCGCACCACAGTACCGTGACCTGTGCGGCTGTATACCTGCATTTTACCGCCCGGATACAGCATCCCGATGCGGCGGGAAATGTTGCCAAGGCCAATGCTGCGTCCGGTCTGCTCGCTCTGCGCAATTTTAGTTTGCACAGCGTCCAGTTCCTCTGCGGTCATTCCCTTGCCGTTGTCCGCGACCGTGAGCACCAGCACCTTGCCCTGCATCCATGCCCGCAGCAGGATGCGTCCGCCTTCCTCGCGGGACTTGAGTCCATGCGAGTAAGCGTTTTCCACCACCGGCTGCAGCATAAAGGACGGCACCAAAACCGCCGCAGGCTGCACCTGAATGCTTTTTTCTACGGTAATGCGTCCGTCGAACCGCATTTGCTGCAAATAAATGTAGTCCTCCAGCCCGTCCAGTTCCTCTTCCAGCGTAATCTGCTGGCGCTTGGTGCGCAGATTGTGCCGGAACAAATTGCCCAGATGCACGATCATCTGGTCGGTGGTGGAAGCATCCTCCAGCCGCGCCATGCAGGAGATCATGTTCAGGGTGTTGAACAGAAAATGCGGATTCACCTGACTTTTAAGCACCTCCAGCCGGGTGTGTTCCAGATCCTTTTCCAGCGCAAGGTTCCGCACCTCTTCCCGGTGCAAGGCCTGCTGCGTGGTCAGTTGCTGCGCCATGGCGTGCTTCATCTGGTTAAAGGTTCCCGTCAGCCGCCCCACTTCGTCGTTGCTTTTCACCGGTAGGTCCGGGCTGGAAAAATCGCCCTCGGCAATGCTGCGGGAGGCCTGCGCCAGCCGCAGCAGCGGACGCACCACCGCGCGGCTCAGCACCCGGATGAGCAGCAGCATCAGCACAGCCGCCGTCAGGAACAGCCCCAGATACAGCCACGGCAGATGCCGGATGTGAGCCGCCGTGCTGCTGTAAAGGGCGTTTTCCTGTTCCAGCGTGGCCTGTGTCAGCCGCAGTGCATACTCGGCAAGGTAGTCCTGCAAAGCCATCACATGGTACATCTGTTCAATATAGGTATCTGCTGAGGGCGAAAGCTGCAAAAAGGCATCCCGCTCCTGCCGGTAACCCGCGTACCCCTGCAAAAGGTTCCATGTGCGGGCATAGCGTTCTTCGCCGATACGGGCGTAATCGAAGGGCAGGGCCGCAAGGCTTTGCTCGGAAGCGGTGCAGGCGGCGGTATAGGCTTGTTCGGTTTCAGAAGTAGGCTGGCGCACATAGCGCGCAAAGGCCGGTGCTTCGTCCTTGAGGGCGTTCTGCACCGTGTAGCAGACGGCGTTGTCGGCCAGCAGCGTATCAAAGGAGTGCACCGTCCATTGACCTGCCATGGTAGCAATGCCGGTGGAAAGCATTGTGACCAGCAAAATCGCGGCAAGCCATGCCGTGACCCTGCTGCGCAGGGAAATACCGTCCTGCGTGGTTTTGTTCCGTGCCATACGCTTTCCCTCCTGCCCTTGCAGCACCCGGTCTTTTTTATAAGATAAGTATAATAATCTCCCGGGAAAAGTGCAACTGCAAAAAAAGCACCGGTTTCCACAAAGAAGCCGGTGCTTGCAGGCAGTGTACCAAGCGGTCAGCGGGTCAACAGCTCAAAGTGATTCCGTTTGGTGACCAGCAGCCCTTCTTTTTGCAGCTTGGAAAGCTCCACCGACATGGCGGCACGCTCCACGCAGAGAAAATCCGCCAGCTGCTGACGGTCAAAGGGGATGTCAAAGGAAAGGGAGGACTGCCGGATGGATTCGGCGGACAGGTAGGACAGCAGCTTTTCCCGGGTGGTCCGCTTGCTGACATGGGTGATCTTATCGTTAAAAAGCAGTATTTTGTTTGCCAGAACGCTGACCAAATTGCGGATGAGTTTCTGGTGATGGTCGCAGGCGGTGGGGCAGGAGGTGAGCAGCCGCTTGACGTTCAGCAGCAGGATCTCGCAATCCTCCTCTGCCACCACGCTGATGTTCAGGATGGCACCGGGGGTGGCGGCGTAAGGCTCCCCGAAAAAGTCCCCGGTATTGCACTTGGACAGGATATTGCGGTGTCCCCAAAGATCCTCCTGTATCACAAGGGTGGAGCCGGACAACATGAGCCCCATGACCTCCGTGGAATCTCCGGCACGGAAAATGTAGGAACCCCGGGGCCGGGTGATTTTCGCTGCACTGACACAGTGCAGGATGGACAAGATCTCATCGTCAGTAAGCCCGGTGAAGAAGGGGCAGCTCCGCAGAACAGGCAGATATTTTTGCATAAAGGCTCTCCTTGTTGGAATTCAAACATACAAGATGGCTTTAGTATACTATAATAAACCTGCAAATGCAAAAAACACCCACAACAGGAGAGTATAGATATGATTCGGAAGATCATCCATATTGACGAAGAAAAATGCAACGGCTGCGGCTTGTGCGCAACCGCCTGCCACGAGGGAGCCATTGATATCATCAACGGCAAAGCAAAGCTGGTGCGGGAAAATTTCTGCGATGGCTTTGGCGACTGCCTGCCGGGCTGCCCCACCGGAGCTATCACTTTTGAGGAGCGGGAAGCCCCTGCCTACGACGAGGCAGCGGTGCAGGAGAACAAAAAGAAAAAGGAATTGCAGGAGAAGATGAAGCACCTCCACGAGGGCGGCTGCCCCGGCTCCCGGATGCGGATGCTGGAACAGCCGGAGGCTGCCGAAAGTGCAGTTGCCGCCCCTGTGCAGCCGGTCTCCCGCCTGCGCAACTGGCCGGTGCAGATCAAGCTGGCACCCATCCATGCGCCCTACTTTGAGGGTGCAAAGCTCCTGATTGCAGCGGACTGCACGGCCTATGCCTACGCCAATTTCCATCAGGAGTTTATGCGCGGCAAGGTGACCCTTATCGGCTGCCCGAAGCTGGATGCTGTGGATTACAGCGAAAAGCTGACCGAGATCCTGCGCAGCAACGATATCCAGAGCGTGACCATCCTCCGCATGGAGGTGCCCTGCTGCGGCGGCTTGGAGATGGCGGCGAAAAAGGCGCTTCAGACCAGCGGAAAGTTCATTCCGTGGCAGGTGGTCACCATCTCCATTGACGGAAAAATTCTGGATTAAAAGCACAGGACAGACCTATACCGCCTTTTAATGCTTCACGCATTTCTTGCCTTGCGGTAAAATACCATAGATTCCATAAGCGGGCGACCTGAAAAAGGCTGCTCGCTTTTTTATCGTCATCGCAGTATTTTTGCGGGAACGGCTTTTTGCCGGTAAAGGACAAAACTGCTCCGTAAAATAGGTGCTCTTTACGAGAAAAAATCTTGAAACGCTTCTGTTATAATGTTACAATTATGCTACATAATGGGATAGATATTCAAAAAAGCTGCTGACAACAGAACGAGAATGATATTGCAAGCACCTTCCTGAAATCGGTGAAGTGAAAATAAAGCCGGAATGAGACCGTCTGGGGTGGAGAAAGATTGGATAAAATGAAAAACTCTGGAATGAGCGAAACCATGCAGACTTTGACACGGAAAAGCGCCTGTGTGATGCTGAGCCTACTGTTGCTACTGTCAGCCGTGCTCCCTGTGAAAGCTGCCGCGGAAACCGCCTCTGCAAAGGTTGTTCGTGTCGGCTCGTTTGAGGACACCTTCAACTATGTCAACGAGAAGGGCGCAAGAAAGGGCTACGGCTACGAATTGCTGGAGACCTTGTCCGGCTATGCAGGCTGGCAGTTCGAGTATGTGACCTGCGACTGGTCAGACTGCTTCGAAAAGCTCAAAAACGGCGAGATCGACATTATTGGCGGTATCTCTTATACGGAGGACCGCACCCAAGAGATGCTGTTTTCAGACGAGCCGATGGGAGTGGAAAAATATTACCTCTACGCCGATCTCTCGCGCGCAGACATCTCCGCCTCCGACTTCAAGACGCTGAACGGCAAAAAGATCGGCGTTCTGATGGGAACAGAGCCGGAAGTGATGCTGGCCGAGTGGGAAGAAAAATACGGCCTGAAAACGGAACACGTCAACATCTCCAACAACGAGGATGTGAAGCAAAAGCTGGCAAACCACGAGATCGACTGCTTTGTTTCGCTGGAAGAATCCTTCTGGGCAGAGCGTGGCATCTCGACCATAACCCGTGTGGGAGAATCCGGCATCTACTATGCGATCAACAAAAACCGGCCTGATATCAAGGAAGAACTTGACGATGCGATGCGCGCGTTGGACGAAGCTGTGCCTTTTTATACGGCGGATCTGTACAAAAGATATTTCTCAATGGATTATACGCCCATCCTTACAGGGGAGGAAAAGGCGTGGCTCAGAAAGCACGGTGCGATCAGGATGGGCTTTCTGGCGAGCGACAGCGGCGTCAGCACCTTTGACCCTGCCACCGGGGAGTTTACCGGGGTAATCACGGACTATATTCAGTTTGCAGCAGATTGTCTGGGCAATCAGGAACTGGAATTCCAGCTGGTCGGCTATGACAGCAAGGAAGCAGAACTGGATGCGCTGAAATCGGGCGAGATCGACATGATCTTCCATTGCGACCAGAACCCCAATCTGGCGGAAGAGTATCACTTTGCCTGTACCAACACAACGTGGACCTCCAACCTGATGGCGGTCACGAACAAACAGCACTTTAACGAAAACAATGTAAACCGCATTGCCGTTCCCCAAAACAAACTCTCCCTGAAAAAGTACCTTGCGTTTTATTACCCGCAGTGGGAGATCGTGGACTGCGATACACAGGAGGATGCGGCAAGGCTGGTCAAAGACGGACAGGCAGATTGCTTTGTTACCGGGATCAGCAGTGAGAATAAATACAGCAAGAAATACAGCTTTTACAGCGTTCCGCTGGTAAACCCTGTAAGATCCTGCTTTGCGGTCAATAGCGGAAACCGCAGCCTGCTGTCCATCCTGAACAAAACGATCAAGGCAATGCCTGTTAATATGCTTGCCGGCGCGCTTGCGATGTATAAGAGCTCCGCGCGGAAGGTTACCCTGAGCGATTTTATAAAGGATAACTTCTTTAAAGTTATGTTGATCAGCAGCATTGCTGTTGCAGTTGTTCTGCTCACGATTTTGATGCTGCTCCAGAAGGCGCGTAAAGCCGAAGCTGCTGCAAGGAAAGCCGCAAGCGATACGCAGGAACTGAATGCAAAATTGCAGGTCGCCGTGGAAAAAGCAGAGAGCGCGAACCGCGCCAAGAGCACCTTCCTTTCCAATATGTCCCACGATATCCGCACCCCCATGAACGCCATCATCGGCTTTACCACGCTGGCGCTCAGCAATATTGACGATACAGACCGGGTGAAGGATTATCTTGGCAAGACCCTTGCATCCAGCAACCATCTGCTCTCCCTCATCAACGATGTGCTGGATATGAGCCGCATTGAAAGCGGAAAAATTCATCTGGAAGAGGTGGAAGTTAACCTTTCGGATGTGTTGCACGATTTAAAAACCATCGTCAGCGGGCAAATTTATGCAAAACAGCTGGAACTTTACATGGATGCCATGGACGTGACCGACGAAGACGTCTACTGCGACAAGACCCGGCTGAATCAGATCTTGCTGAACCTGCTGTCCAACGCCATCAAGTTTACCCCGGCGGGCGGCACGGTCTCGGTACGGGTGCGGCAGCTTGCCGGTAAAGTGCGCGGCTGCGGACAGTACGAGTTCCGCATCAAGGATAACGGCATCGGCATGAGCCAGGAGTTTGCCCAAAAGATCTTTGAGCCCTTCGAGCGGGAGCGCACCTCCACGGTAAGCGGAATTCAGGGCACCGGCCTTGGCATGGCCATCACCAAAAACATCGTGGATATGATGGGCGGCACCATCGAGGTGCAGACAGCGCAGGGCAAGGGCACCGAGTTTACCGTCTGCGTGCCCATGCGCGCACAGACCGAGCAGCGCCCGGTGGAAAAGATCACCGAGCTGGAGGGCCTGAAGGCACTGGTGGTGGATGACGACTTCAACACCTGCGACAGCGTGACAAAGATGCTGGTCAAGGTGGGCATGCGCGCCGAGTGGACCCTTTCCGGCAAGGAAGCGGTGCTGCGTGCGCGGCAGTCTATCGAGATGAGCGATGTCTACCACGCCTATATCATCGACTGGCGTCTGCCGGATATGAACGGCATCGAGGTCACCCGCCAGATCCGCAGCCTGCACGATGATACGCCTATTATCATCTTGACCGCCTACGACTGGTCGGATATTGAAGTGGAAGCAAAAGCAGCCGGCGTGACCGCCTTCTGCGCCAAGCCCATGTTCATGTCCGACCTGCGCGAGACCCTGATGAGCGCCCTTGGCCAGAAGCCGGCGGATGCGGTGCAGAGGCTTTTGCCGGAAAAGAACGCCGACTTCAAGGGCAAGCACATCCTGCTGGTGGAGGACAACGAGCTGAACCGCGAGATCGCGCAGGAGATCCTGCGGGAGTACGGCTTCCTTGTCGATTCGGCAGAAAACGGCGCCGTAGCGGTGGAAAAGGTAAGTACCGCCGCGCCGGGCAGCTACGATCTGGTGCTGATGGACGTGCAGATGCCGATCATGGATGGCTATACCGCCACCCGGAAGATCCGCGCACTGGACGACCCTGCGCGGGCAAAGCTGCCGATCCTTGCCATGACCGCCAACGCCTTTGACGAGGACCGCCGCAACGCCTTGGAAAGCGGCATGAACGGCTTTTTGTCCAAGCCCATCGTGATCGACGACCTTGTGCAGGAACTGCGCAAAATTTTGTAAATGAAACGCCGGTCAGGTGAATAAAAAAGAATGCACCCGCAGCATTTGCGCCCGGAGGCCAAAACCTCTGCAAAGCTGGACGCCCATGTAAAGCTGTTCTTCCGCACCTTTAACATCGAGGGAGGTGAAAAATAAAGGAATTTTTGAATTTGAATTTTATGTTGAAGTAGAAAAACGCCATAAATGCTAAAATCAAAGGAGAACTTTTTGAAGCATACAACATTTGCACTGGGACTTGTGGGCTGACCGGGAGGTCTGGCAAATACTACAAGCCACGCCTCCCGAAGACGAACAGACACAATTCTTCAGGAGGATATTACCATGAATCGTGAAAATAAACGCAAGACCTTTGAAAAAGGTTACTATAAGACCCACGCCTGCAACGACACCTTTACCTGCAAAGTCTGCGGACGGGTCTGCACCCCGCAAAATGCCGGCAGCGACCACCGCAACCATTGCCCCAACTGCCTGTCCAGCCTTCATGTGGACGAAGAACCCGGTGACCGCGCCTCCGACTGCGGCGGCATCATGGAGCCGGTAGCTGTCTGGGTACGCAAGGGCGGCGAGTGGGCCATCATCCACCGCTGCAAACGCTGCGGAAAGCTCAGTTCCAACCGTGTGGCGGCAGACGACAACCCCATGAAGCTCATGAGCATTGCCATGAAGCCGCTGTGCTCTCCGCCGTTCCCGCTGGACTATATTGAGGAAATGACCGCCTTGATGGGCGGCGATGGACGGATGCGGTAAGCCGCAGGAGGAACTACAAGATGGAGTATATCCGAATCACAAAAGAAAACATCGACAAGGAACACATCTGTTGTGCCATGTCCGGTCAACAGAGCCTTGCCAAGAAGGAATGGCTCAAGCAGCGCTTTGAGGAGGGGCTTGTCTTTTACCGCAGTGCGGAGCGCGGCAAATGCTTTATCGAGTACATCCCGGCGGAAAACGCATGGGTGCCCATTACAGCGGACGGCTGGCTGTACATCAACTGCCTGTGGGTCTCCGGTGCCATGAAGGGGCACGGCTGCTCAAATGACCTGCTGGAAAAATGCCTCAGCGATGCAAGAGCACAGGGCAAAAAGGGCATCTGCATTTTGTGCGCCGAGGGGCGCAAGCGGGAATTTCTCGCCGATCCCAAGTTTTTGTCCCACAAGGGATTTGAGATTGCAGATACCTCGGACTGTGGAATCACCCTTATGTGTCTGCCGCTCAATGCCGATGCTGCGCTGCCGAAATTCAAGAACTGCGCCAAGCACCCCAAAGCCGATGGAGAAGGCTTCGTCCTCTACTACACCGATCAGTGTCCCTTTACCTATTACTGGGTGCCGAGGGTACAGCAGGCGGCACAGCAGCATAACATCCCGTTCCGGGCCATCCACATCACCGACAAAGATGCCGCGCAGAATGTACCCGCACCCGTCACGACCTACGCACTATTCCGGGACGGCGTATTCCTGACGCAGGGTATCCAGTCCGACAAAAAGTTTCTGGCACTGGCCGGTGTACAGATATGAAAGAGCGAATCGTTGATGAGCAAATCAGACTGGTTCCCTACTATCGAAACGATGCCGTATCGCTTCGCTGGTATCAGGATGCAGCGGCATGCAAGCAGGTCGATAACAGCGATATCTTCGCCATTTGGGGGAAGTTTTTCACTGCCCCCTCATCCTATCACCCCGATGTGTCAATGTAAACAGACAGCTTCTATTTGATGTGACATTTTTTGCATCCATTTATTTATTCGCTATAGCGATGTTATTCTTGTGTCGATTTTTGTCCGTGCCCATTTCAAAACACTATTGCGTTATTTGTTCATGTTACAGCCTGTGTTTTTATGGCCGTAGCTGTAAAGGCATCACTGCTTCATTTTCTTTATACTGTTTCTTTCGTATTTAATTGTCACTCAACCACTATTTTGTCATATCCGGCGATTCTTCCTGCAGCCCGGACAATTAGTACGGCACATGCAAATATTTCCGCTTGACAAATGTGAAAAAATCTGTAAAATAATAGATTGTTAGCCTTTTCTAACCCCTGTTTTGATTTCATTGCGCACCAAGGGGGCCGCAATAATCGCATTCTTGCCATCTTGCAAAATCATTTCCCTCTTAGGGCAATACCGCATAATTCTAAGTG
>ENA-OWPF01001514-OWPF01001514.1-human-gut-metagenome-genome-assembly--contig:-NODE-1514-length-19986-cov-3.622748_pt1 | contig 19986 bp, 21 predicted proteins | sample MGYA00248261_ERZ651840 | MGnify/ENA primary metagenome ERZ651840 (study PRJEB26924, sample SAMEA4378268) | human gut metagenome | biome: human gut; feature: human-associated habitat; material: faeces... | reverse complement strand
GACGTATGAGCCTGAAAATCCGTGAATGCGCCATCCCGAAGTACAAAAAGGACTGGCCCGGCAGGACCCTTTTGATGAAGGAAGCCTGTCCGACGACACGTATGTCTCCCTATGAATATGGCGAAAGGCTCCTCTCGCTGATTGAGGCCGGGGTATTGGTGAAGCTTGAACGTTTCCTCTCCAAGTCGGAGGCCACCCTGAGCGGACACTCTGATCTGTATCAGTGGGCTGAGAAGGAAGGCCAGCGCGTCATCAAGATCGGATGGCGCTGTCCGAGATGCGCCGTCTGCCATGAGGACTACATCCCCGAATCGTTCATCCGCCAGAAAAAGGCCATTTTCGTTGAAGTCACCGGAACCGAAGGAGAGGAAGCATGAGCGCGATTGATCAACAGACGATGAGCAACATTTCCGAGGTGATACAGAAGCTGTCAAGCGGTGAGTATAAAGGATTCGGAGCGCTCCTGATCGGTTTTGACGCCGACGATGACGCGATCATCTTTGTTCTCGCAAATGGACGTTTTAATCTGGAACGAGCGACTTCGGCATTCGCTCAGGGTACTCTTGAGCTTCTCACGAGAATTAGTGGGCACGGCGAGGTGGTGAAGCAATGATGCCGCTGGACTGGAGCGAACACGCCAAGCTGGAGCGTGGTGCGGCCCTCCCCGTGGACGAGTCGTTGCTCGTGATGCTCCGTGAACGCCGCAAGGGGCCCGAACGTGTGGAGGCCACTGAGATAACCTTGGCCGAAGACCCGCTGTTCGCTATCGAACGCCGGATCGAAGAGGAAGGCGATGACGGCGAGAAGCGGCTCACCAGCCGGAACGAATACGTCTTTTTCTCCTATGAGGAGGCAGAGACGTACTTGGAGCAGTTCAAGTATCGGCTGCACGGCTGCCGCCTCACGGTGCTGCCGACCTTTGGTTCTCTCAAGCGTGTCCTTCGCGCCGGGGAGTTCCTTGACGAAATCGAACGCCGTTTGGCGGAAGGAGTACACGATGGAGCGGCATGAGTTCGACGCGGCCTATGCCCGCATCTGCAAGGTCTGCGGCATGAAGACGCAGACGGAGCTTTCCGCGTATCTCGGCATCCGCCAGAGTTCCATCTCCGACGCCAAGCGGCGCATGATGATTCCTGCCGCGTGGCTGTTGACCCTTTTGACCCGCGAAGGCGTGAACCCTGCGTGGATTCTGACGGGCGGAGGTTCCAAATTCTTGGTTCCGGCCTCGTTGCCTCCGAGCGCGTCCACGCTGCTGCTGGCTCGCCTGGCAGGGCCGGAGCTGGAGCAGCGCATCCGGGCGGGGCTGATAAGCGTGACGGAATGTATCGCCGAAGAAATCCGGGCTCTCGCTGAGGGCAAGGAGGAGAAAGGGGAATGATCGACCTGCTCGTTGAGTACCGCCACTGGCTTGCCGGGACGGTCATGAGCGTCGGCTTCGTCGGCCTGTTCATTCGGCAGGAGGTGGCCCGCAAGCGCCGCCTTCGCCGGATGGCGAGGGAATGCCGCCATGAGTCGGGACAGGAAGGATAGCCCCTCCGTCTCGCCGTCCGAATCCTCGGAGGCATGGCTTGAGTCCCATGCCTCCGAACTGGTGGACTGCGGGAGGATGCGTTGCCGGATGCTGGCCCGCCATTGCGGGACGCGGGAAAGCTGTTTCCGCGGCGGGCGGTGCCCGAAGGCTCCGCGAGGCGCGAGGCCCGTCCAGACCGAAAGGGCGTCCATGCCCATGTACTACGCAAACCCGGATTGTTGAGATGAAGCTGTTTCGTAAGGAAAAGAAGCCCGCAGGGACGTACTGCTGCCCCATCTGCAAGAGGGGCTATCGGCACGCGGGCATGGCCGAACGCTGCACGAGGACGGCGGTGTGCCGCTTGTACAACACGCCGCCAGCCGAGGTGCGGGAGGCGTGGAGGCTTGTCGGCGGAGCCGCGTCGTTGGGGTGGTTTCTGGCCCATCCGATCCTCGGTACCGAGCCGGAGGACTCTGGGCTGTATGGAGCCGCGAGAGCCGTTCAGGACACGACGGGGGAATTGTTCGCGGCGTTGCACAAGGTCTTCCCGTGTGCTGATCATGTCCGGCGCGCGCTGCACGCCGCGCTGATGGGCGAGGTAGCGGGGATATGGCCTCCGGGCCATCCCGCCCACCTCGGTCATGTCGGGGACGTGATCCGCTCGGTGATCTGCGACGCGAGGGGCGAGGCCGTGGCCCGCGCCGTGCGGCCGGGGCTGCTGGACGGGATGCGCGAACTGGAGGAGCGCGTGGAAGCGCTCTATGGCGAGATCATCCCCGAAGGCGAAGCCGACTATGAGGAAGACGCCATCATGGGCATCGTGCGCCTGAGCGATGCCGTCATCGGCCCGAAGCCCGAAGGCCGCAAGCCGTCGCTCTACCTCGTCAACGGGCGGCACCTCGTCGTCGGGCGGGGCAGGGCGGACGTGCGCCGGGTCATGATGGGGTTCGGGCTCTCGAAGCCCCGCATCCAGGGCATCAGCCCCGGCGAGAAGTTCGAGGACGGGCGCACCGCCGAGGACATCATCAAGACAGCCGTGCGCGTCCCGGCGCTCATCGGACGCATGGAGGAGTGAGCATGTCGCAATCGCATGAAAAGCAGCTTGTCGAGGCTCTACGGGGCATCTTGGCCACAGGCGATGACGGAACATCGCTTGAAAGGGATGAAAAGATCCTCAAGGCCATCAAAGAGGAGTTGGCTCCGCTCGTTGAGCTGGCGGCGACTCCGCACAGGGAATACATGGATGAGAAGGCGGCGGCTCTGTATTGCAGCATCCCCATTCAGTCGCTTCAAAAGAAACGTCACCTCGGTCATGGTCCAGTCTACATCAAGGACGGCACCAAGGTCTTGTATGCCCGCAAGGATCTTGAGCGATATATGGAGCAGAGGAAGGTCAAGACTTGTGATCGGTAGCTGTCTGTTCAATGAGTTTGAGGGCTTCCCATTTGGCGTCGGGGCTGAGTTTCGCGTACCGCTGCGTCGAACGGGTGTTTTTATGGCCCACAAGCGTGCCTATGGTGTACAGAGGGACGTTTTTGCTTGCCAGCCAAGAGCAGAACGTGTGGCGCAGCGTGTGGAAAACGACTTTGTATCGTCTGTCGGTGATGCCGTCATTCAGGCCAAGGATAGATACGGCCTTGGCGAAGGTATAGCGCAGTCCGCCTTGGGTTTATCGGTTTGCCCTTGTTGGAAAAGATAAACTCGGAAGGTTGCTGCGGGGCGATGCGTTCCAACATGGTTTTGACCGTGTCGTCCATGTAGGCGACGCGCTTGCCCATCTTGCCGTCAACGTGGATGAAGCTGTTCGTAAAGTCCAAATCTTGTCTGCGGAGCTGGAGGATTTCCCCCAGACGCATACCCGTGTGTGCGGAGAGCAGGGCAATCCGGTATACGCGGCAGGACAGGTTTTGGAGCAGATCGAGCAGCCTGTCGAGTTCCTTCGGCGTGAGGAAGCGCTGCCGTTCGTTCTCGGCAGGAAGGAGCTTGAGCCTCGGGACAGGGCCGGAGTAGAATCCCCAGTCGACCATCCGTTTCATCACGTTCACAACATCGATCAGAATCAGGTTGATCGTGGCGGGAGCAAGGGATTGCCCCAAGGGGATTGTCCTGCCGTCCCTCGCCCTGTGGATCGCCTCGGTTATCATGAGGTCAGCCTTGAAGGACTCAAGCTGAAAGGTGGTGATTTCACTCAGCAGCATGTTTCCGAGCGCAGGGCCGATGTGCGTGTTGTAATGATTGACGCGCGCGGCACGGTTTTTCAGGGAGGGGAGACGTTTTTCCTTGAAAATTTCCCATGCCTGTTGATAAGTCAGATCTTGAGTCCGAGGTTCGGGAAAGAGTTCGGGATGGCGTTTCTTACGGATGCGTTCGCCCCGGATTTCGCTTGCCAATACGGCTGTATAGCCTTCGCTACGCCAGCCCACCTTTTCCCATATCAGCTTCCCCTCAAGCTTGTAAGCGATGTCGAAACAGACGTCAGGCTTACCGTCATAGCGTTTTGTGCTACTTGTGCGGTAATAGACGCCAGTGTACTTTGTCTTCTCTCGATGGGCCATTTGTGCTTACCCTTTGCTAACCTTGAGGCGGAAATGCTAACCAGTTGGCTAACCACGAGCGCATACTGTGGGAAAACACAGGAAAGTGCAAACGCTGTCTTCTCCGATGGTTGCATAGTGCAGCAAAATAGGGCAAAAGACAATCGGACATCTATGATTGTATGTAACATATCATGAGTTCATTCAGACTCTGTCGTTGAAGGAACGTCCAACGATGGGGCCATTTTTTTGTAAGGAGATTTCATGAGCAACGAACCCGATAAGATTATTTATTCCATGATCCGCGTGTCCAAGCGTCATGGGCAGCGTGAAGTGTTGAAAGATATTTCCCTTTCCTATTTCTACGGCGCGAAGATCGGCGTCCTCGGCCTGAACGGATCGGGCAAATCTTCGCTGCTGAAGATCCTTGCGGGCGTGGATCAATCCTTTGAAGGAAAGACCGTGCTGGCTCCCGGCTATACCATCGGTTATCTGGAGCAGGAACCGCTGGTCAACGAAATGCGGACCGTCCGTGAAGTCGTGGAGGAAGGGGCGCAGGAACTTGTTAATTTGGTCAAGGAGTTCGAAGAGATCAATGCCAAATTCGCCGAGCCCATGGAGCCGGAGGAAATGGATAAACTCATCGAACGCCAAGGGCAGGTGCAGGAGCTCATGGATGCGAAGGGTGCATGGGATCTTGACTCCAAGCTTGAGATGGCGATGGATGCCTTGCGGTGCCCTCCGGGGGACACGCCCGTTTCCGTCATCTCCGGTGGTGAAAAGCGCCGCGTGGCGCTGTGCCGCCTGCTGCTGCAGAATCCCGACATCCTTCTGCTCGACGAACCTACCAACCACTTGGACGCCGAATCCGTGGCGTGGTTGGAACGGTACCTCCAGAATTTCCCCGGTACGGTCATTGCCGTGACCCACGACCGTTACTTCCTCGACAACGTCGCGGGATGGATTCTCGAGCTGGATCGTGGCCGCGGGATTCCGTGGAAGGGCAATTATTCCTCTTGGCTGGAGCAGAAAGAAAAGCGCCTCGCTCAGGAAGACAAGGCCGAGGACGAGCGCCGCAAGACCCTCAGCCGTGAGTTGGAATGGATCCGCATGTCCCCCAAGGGACGCCATGCCAAGGGCAAGGCGCGTATCAACGCCTATGAGGCCATGCTGAGCCACGAAAGCGAAAAGCGGGCTCCCGAACTGGAAATCTATATCCCCGCAGGCCCCCGTCTGGGCAAGAAGGTCATCGAAGCCGTGGGCATCAGCAAGGCCCTCGGCGACAAGGAATTGATGGAAGATGTGAATTTCATCATTCCGGCGGGCGCTATCGTGGGCATCATCGGCCCGAACGGTGCGGGTAAGACGACGCTCTTCAAGATGCTTGTGGGGCAGGAAAAGCCTGACGCGGGCACGTTGACCATCGGCGACACCGTTCAGTTCGCGTATGTGGATCAGCAGCGTGAGTCCCTGACGCCGGGCAAGACCGTATATGAGCTGATCAGCGACGGTGCCGAGACAATCAAGCTCGGCAACCGGGAAATCAACGCCCGCGCCTATTGCTCCCGTTTCAACTTCACGGGCTCGGATCAGCAGAAGAAGGTTGACGTCCTGTCCGGCGGCGAACGGAACCGCGTACACACCGCCCGGATGCTCAAATCCGGTGCCAACGTCATCCTGCTTGACGAACCGACGAACGATATTGACGTAAACACCATGCGTGCCCTTGAAGACGGTCTGGAAAATTTCGCGGGCTGCGTACTGGTCGTCAGCCACGACCGCTGGTTCCTCGATCGCATCGCTACGCACATTATGGCGTTTGAAGGCGATTCGTCGGTTGTGTTCTTTGACGGGAACTATTCGGAATACGAGGAAGATCGCAAGAAGCGCCTCGGTAAGGACGCGGATCAGCCGCACCGCTTGAAGTTCCGCAAGCTGACCCGATAGAGAGATTGATCCGATACAAAGGAAGGGAGGGCGTTTTTCAACGTCCTCCCTTCTTTTGTATGAGGGCGGTTTTGATTTGGCGTGAGGGATCAGGCGAAGGCGTTCACGCCTTCCAGAGAGCCAACAGCCGTGATGGCGACTTCTTCCTCCACCGGAACGGCATCTAGGATGGGTTTGACCATACGGGAGAGGGTTCCCTTCGGGCCCACTTCAACCCATGAGCGGATGCCGTCGTGCCACTGGTTGGCGATAGTATCGATCCACAGGACTGAGGAAATCATCTGAACGGTGGCGAGTTCGCGCAGGCTTTCGCCATCCGTCACCGCTTTGCCGGTCACATTGCTGTAAACGGGAAAACGCGGTCTGGACCACGTCATTTTGTTGAGCGCCTTGGCGAGTTCTTGCGCGGCCGTATCCATCAGCGGGCTGTGGAAGGCTCCGCTGACCGGAAGGGGAACCGCCCGGCCTTTCTTTTCCTTAACGAGCGGAAGGGCCGCTTCCACCGCCGCCTTGGTCCCGCTGATGACGAACTGGGCCGGGGTGTTGTGGTTGGCCACAATGAGGATTTCTCCCGTGGCTTCCGCAGCGGCCTTGGCGATTTCGTTCACGGCTTCGCGGTTGAGCTTGAGGATTGCCGCCATGCCGCCCTTGCCGTCGGGATCGGCGTCCGCCATCAGCTTCCCGCGCAGGCTTACCAGTTCAAGGGCCGATTCGGGGGACAGGGATCCGGCAGCGGCCAAAGCGCTGTATTCGCCAAGGCTGTGGCCGGCGGCGCAGGCGGGGGACAGCTTTCCGGAAAGCGCCTGCCACAGCGTCACGTTGACGACCGTCAACGCGGGCTGGAGGTGCTTGGTGTCGGCCATGAGCGCCGCGTCGTCGCTTTCCCAGTAGACGGCGCGCAGGGGAAGGCCGCTGATCTGTTCGGCTTTTTTCCAGAGTTCCATGGCTTCTTTTGATGCTTCGGCAACATCGCGGCCCATACCGGGCTCTTGGGAACCTTGGCCGGGGAAAAGGACGGCGGTGGGGACAGTAGACATATAGACCTCTACTTTTTGGGGGTTGGGGCCGGGCTGATGGCCTTGAGCAGGCCAGGGAGATTACGCCGGACAACGTCGAGTTCGTCGTCGCTCACATTGGGCATTTCAATGGGGGGCTCCTTCGTGATGGCGTCCCCTTGCTGGATGATGGCGACAGCGGCGGCGGCTCGCCCCATAATGCAGAAAAAGCGTTCCGGTTTCCAGCCCGCAGCCTCGATGTACCCGGCGGCGTTCTTGGAATAAAGGAAATCGGGTTCGCCCGCTTCATTGACGATCGGGTGGGCCTTTTCCTTGTTGGTTTTGATCCATGCCCGGAAACGGGGAAGATCGGCGATAAATTGGTTGAGTTCCTTTTCAGAAAACGGAGGCTGATTGTACAGCGTTTCCGCCGAAGCGGGGAGTACGGTCAGCAGAAGCAGCAGCCCGGCAAGGCCGAGGCGGAAAAAAAGAGCCATGTGTCACGTCGCTTGTTGAAGGTGTGGGCGGCGTCCATTGTTGCGCCGGGACAAAAAGATAGAGCCCCTGTGCCCCGGCGTATAGTATATTAATCGTATTTGATGGAACTGATCTGCATGAGCTTGTTCCAGTTGTGATGCGATTCGATGTAGCGCATCGTACCGGTTTTGCTACGGATAATCATGGAATGCGTAACGGCTCCCTGCCCGGAGAACTGGACGCCGCGCAGGAACGTGCCGCCGGAGATGCCGGTGGCCGCAAAGAAGACGTCATCTCCCTGCACCAGCGTGTCGGCGTCAAGGATCTGGGCAAGGTCGATGCCCGCTTCCTGAATGGCGGCTTTTTCCGCTTCGGACTGGGGATCGAGGCGGGCAAGCATGGCGCCCCCCGCTCCCTTGATGGCGCAGGCCGCCAACACACCTTCAGGCGTGCCGCCGGTCCCCATCATGACGTCGACTTCGGAACGCTGATCCACGGCCATCAGGGCACCGGCGACGTCGCCGTCGGTATGCAGCTGGATGCGCGCGCCCACGGCCCGGATTTCCTGAATGAGCTTTTGATGGCGGGGCTTATCGAGGACGAAGACCACGAGGTCGTTGGTATCCTTGCCCAGCGCCTTGGCGATGAGGCGGAGATTGACGTGGACCGGCGCGTCCAGATCGATGACGTCACGGGCGGCTTGGCCGACAACCAGTTTTTGCATGTAGAAGCTGGGGCCGGGGTTGTACATGCTGCCTCCCGGAGCGGCCCCGACGACGGCAATGGCGTTGGGGCGCCCATAAGCGAGCAGGTTGGTCCCCTCGACGGGGTCCACGGCGATGTCAAGGGAAGGCCCATTGCCCATGCCGATGATTTCGCCGTTGTAGAGCATGGGCGCTTCGTCCTTTTCCCCTTCCCCAATGACGACTTTGCCCGCGATGGGCAGGGAATTGAAGGACAGGCGCATGGCGTCCACGGCGGCGCCGTCTCCGGCGTTTTTATCGCCGCGCCCGAGCCAGCGCGCGGATGCCAGAGCGGCGGCTTCGGTGACACGGACAAGATCAAAGGCAAGGTTGCGCTCCGGCGCTTCCATAAGGGACATATCGCTCTCCAGAAAATATGAATGGTTCATGAACGCCCGGCCTCCGCCGATCCAGCGGCTCAGGCGGTATTGGGAACATAGATCAGGCGAAGCCGCTCTTCAAGAAAAAGCTCACCGCCCGACGGCTGGAAGGCACGCTTTCCGGGAGGGGGGATTCGTGCTAGAGGGGGGCATGTTCAATCATACCACAGAAGTCCTGCCCATTGAGGCCCTGCTCCCGGATCTGCTTGAAACATTGGGCAGCGGGACCCGATGTATACTTGAAGCGGCGCCCGGCGCGGGCAAGACGACGCGGGTTCCCTTGGCATTGCTCCGGGCGGCATGGCTCGACGGTAAAGGCATCCTGATGCTGGAGCCCCGGCGCATGGCGGCCCGGAACGCGGCCCGGTACATGGCTTCTCTGCTTGGGGAAAAGGTCGGCCAGACCGTGGGGTATCGGGTGCGCTTGGATTCCCGGGTGAGCGCGTCCACCCGGATTACGGTGGTGACCGAAGGCGTCTTGACCCGGATGCTCCAGGACGATCCCGAGCTTCAGGGCGTCGGTTGCCTGATTTTTGACGAGTTTCATGAGCGCAGCCTGAACGCCGATTTGGGGCTTGCCCTTGCGCTTGATTGCCAGCAGGGTCTGCGTGATGATCTGCGGTTGCTGATCATGTCGGCCACATTGGATTCCGGGCCGCTCCTCAAGCTGCTGCAACAGGATTTTTCCGGAGCGGTCCCGGTGCTGCGGAGCGAGGGGCGCGCGTGGCCCGTGGAGACGCACCATCTTCCGCTGCCCCGGGCAGACATTCCAATGGAGAGGTGGGTTGCGGACGCCGTCCGGCGCGCGCTGCGGGAGGGGAACGGCAGTATCCTCGTGTTCCTGCCGGGAACGGGCGAAATCCGAAAAGTTGAAGCGTTACTTCAAGACGTGCGATCGGATACCGTACATCTTTGTCCGCTGTACGGCGATCTGCCCGCAGCGGAGCAGGATGCCGCCATTGCGCCGGTTTGGGCTCCGGTACGGAAGATAGTGCTTGCGACGTCCATTGCGGAAACCAGTCTGACGATCGAAGGTGTGCGGGTAGTCATCGACTCCGGCTTGGCCCGCACAGTGCGTTTCGATGCGGGAACGGGCATGTCCCGGCTTGTCACGGAGCGCGTATCCCTCGCCAGTGCCGAGCAGCGTAGGGGGCGGGCAGGGCGGGCGGAGCCGGGCGTATGTTACCGGCTGTGGCATCAAGGGGACGAAGCGGGAATGGCGGCCCATATCCGACCGGAAATATTGGATGCCGACATGGCCCCGCTGTGCCTTGAGCTTGCCGTATGGGGGATCACCGCCCCTTCTTCCCTGCACTGGCTGGACGAGCCCCCGGTGGAAGCGGTCAATCAGGCCATTCCCTTGCTCCGCAGCCTGGAGGCAGTCGACGCGGTGGGGAGGGTGACCGCACGGGGAAGGGTTATGGCCCGTCTTCCCTTGCATCCGAGGCTTGCGCACATGGTTCTTGCAGCCAAAGCGTTTGGGCTTGGCAAGGCCGCCTGCCTGTTGGCGGCAATGGCTGATGAGCGTGATCCGCTGCGCCTGCGCGATGTGGATATCCGCCCGCGTCTGGCGTTGCTCGGACACGGTCAGGGTTCGCCCGCCGTTTTCCGCATTCGTGAGGCGGCCCACCAGATAGGGCGGTTGGTTGATGCGGCGGGAGAACCGCCGCACCGGACCCCCATGAGCATACCGGAAGAGGAACAGGCCGGTGTCTTGCTCGCCTTGGCGTACCCGGATCGCCTTGCCCAGAAACGGAGCCGGGGCAGTTATCGTATGGTCAACGGGCGCGGCGGCTTTCTGGACGATACGGACTCGTTGGCCGACGAGCCCGTGCTGGCTGTGGGGGCCGTCAACGGTGGCTCCGGCAATGTGCGCATCTGGCAGGCTGCGCCGCTTTCTCAGGAAACGGTTGCGGCATTGTACCAGACTCAGTTTACCAAGAACGAAGAGGTCGTGTGGGACAGCCGAGAACAGGCTGTAGCGGCGCGGAAGCGCGTAAGCTTCGGGGCATTCATTATAGAAGAAACCCCGTTGAGAAGCGGTGACGCGTCCCTTGCGGACCGGATGGCGCAAGCGGTGCTTTCGGGGATCCGGGAACTCGGGATGTTGTGTTTGCCGTGGACGGAAGAGCTGTATCAATGGCGGCTGCGCGTCGAGTTGCTGCGGGCCGTGGATAAAGGCGGGGACTGGCCCGACGTTTCGGAAGAAGCGCTCTTAACGGGGCTAGAAGACTGGCTTGTCCCCTTTTTGCAAGGCATATCCCGGCGTTCTCAGTTCTCGAAAATCGATCTGGCGGCGGCCCTTCATGCGTTGCTCCCGTGGCGCAAGCAGCGGGAGCTTGATACGATGGCTCCCACTCATATGGAAGTGCCCTCAGGATCCTTTATCCGTCTGCTCTACGAGGCCTCGGCGGAAGGGATAGTGCCGGTTCTTGCGGTCAAGCTCCAAGAGATGTTTGGTATGCAGGAATCCCCCGCGATAGCTGAAGGGAAGGTTCCGGTTCTTGTCCACCTCCTGTCCCCTGCGGGAAGGCCCTTGCAGATCACCCGCGATCTCAAAGGATTTTGGAAGAATGGGTATCCAGCCGTCAGAGCGGAAATGCGGGGGCGGTATCCGAAGCACCCGTGGCCTGAAGATCCTTTTGCGGCCCTCCCCACACGGCTGACGAATCGGCGTATTCAGAACAGATCGTAGAGGGGAAATCTTTCGGCTTGTCCCGCAGGGGGCTGCTTTTCGAAAAGGCCCCCTCCTTTTTCGTGCCCGGCAAGGCCGCGGGCAGTCCCCGAGACAGCTTACTTTACTTTTGCGGGTGTTGCGGTAGAATAACCGCTTTACGTCTATCTTTATTAACCGTTCCGATTTCGAGGTATTACATGCGCGCCGAACAGCATCTTGAGGCTTCTTTCAGGGCTGTACTGAAAAATATGAACCTTCCCTGGCCGGATAAGGCCGTCATCGAACCTTCCAAAGATCCCAAGCACGGCGATCTGGCTTCCAACCTGGCGTTGGTATCCGCCAAGGCCGCAGGGATGCCGCCGCGCGAGCTGGCCGCAAAAATGGCCGAAGCCCTGCGGAATGAGGATGCTTCCTTGGCCTCCGTTGAAGTGGCTGGCCCCGGCTTTCTGAACGTGACGTTCAGCCCCGAGTTCTGGCGTGAAACGATCCGGCGCATTGATGATGCCGCCGATCGCTTTGGGCAGGCCACTGTTGGGAAAGGCTGCAAGGTACAGGTGGAGTACGTTTCGGCCAACCCCACCGGCCCTCTCCATATCGGTCATGGCCGGGGCGCGGCGGTGGGCGATACCTTGGCGCGCATCCTCCGTTTTGCCGGTTATGACGTCACGACGGAATACTATATCAACGACGCTGGCCGCCAGATGCGGCTCCTTGGCCTTTCCATTTGGCTGCGTGCCAAGGAACTTGCCGGAATAGCTGTGGAATGGCCTGAAGATTACTATCGAGGGTCCTATATCATTGATATTGCGCGCGAGATGATGGACAAAGATCCAGGGCTGACCTCGCTTTCCGATGCGGAAGGGCAGGACAGGTGTTTTGCCTACGGTATGCAGACCATCCTCGACGGTATCAAGGAAGACTTGCGGGAATTCCGGGTTGAGCATCAGGTGTGGTTCTCCGAGCGTTCTCTTGTGGAGCAAGGAGCTGTTGAAGAAACCTTTGAGCGCTTGAAGAAGGCTGGCCTTTCCTTTGAAAAGGACGGAGCCCTGTGGTTCCGTACGACGGATTTTGGTGACGACAAGGATCGCGTCCTGCGCAAGTCCGATGGCTCGCTGACCTACTTCGCTTCGGACATCGCCTATCATGACGATAAGTATCGCCGTGGGTTTGATCGCGTGGTCGATGTCTGGGGCGCGGACCATCATGGGTATGTCCCCCGCATGAAAGCGGCGGTTCAGGCCGTGGGCCGGAAGGCGGAAGATCTTGACGTCGTGCTCATCCAGCTTGTGAACCTGCTGGAGAACGGCACGCAGGTGGCCATGTCCACGCGCGCCGGGCAGTTCGAAACCTTGGCCGATGTGGTCAAGGAAGTGGGCGTGGACGCCGCGAGATTCATGTTCCTGTCCCGCAAGAGCGACAGCCATCTTGATTTCGACCTCGCCCTGGTGAAGCAGCGTTCCATGGACAACCCGGTTTATTATGTCCAGTACGCCCATGCCCGTGTACGGTCCGTGTTGCGGAAGGCCGCCGAGGCGGGGCTGACGCTGCCTGAAAAGACGGATCTGGCGCTGCTGGCTCCCCTTTCCGAGGCGGAAGATCTGGCTCTCCTGCATTTCCTTGATCGGTTTGAAGATGTGGCCAAGGGCGCCGCACAAGCCTTGGCGCCGCATCACATCAGCTATTATTTGATGGAACTCGCTGGGATGCTGCACAGTTACTATGCCAAACATCCCGTCCTTCAGGCTGGCGATCCTGAGTTGGCCTTGGCTCGTCTCGCGTTGCTCCGTTCCGTGGGGCAGGTGGTAAAAAATGGTCTTGAACTTCTTGGCGTAAGTGCTCCTGAAAGCATGTAGGGGGATCGCCTCGCTCTCAGCCGGACCCTGTCCCGTGGGGTCCGGCCTTCCGGTTCCCTCACTTGAGACGCCATTCAGACAGCAGGATAGAACATGTCTCTGATGCCATTTTCCAGTCGCTCTTCGTCGCGCTCATCCGGGGGCGGCGATGCTGGTGGCGAAAAAAAGTTGTCTAACCGGAAATACACGATCAGTTTGAGTTTTTCCGGCCTCATTACGAGCGGGATCATTACGATCATCGCCATCGGGTGGATTTTTGCCTTCGGAGTCATCGTCGGCAGGGGGTATAATCCCGAAAAGAAAATGCCCGAGCTGGCGCGCTTGTTGCCGCCGCCTGAAGGGCAGGACGCTCCGAAAGAAGCGAAAGGGATCTTGAAGCCTGAGGAACTGACGTTCATGACGGATCTCAAGCAGACGCAGCCCGCGGCCAATGCGGCTCCCAACAAGCCCGAAGCGAAGGCGGCGCACCCAACCGCTCAGCCCGTGGCCGCTGCGACGCCCAAACCGGAAGCCGCTTCTGCGGATAAGGCCAAATACGACTTCGTCTTTCAGGCTGTGGCGTACAAGAGCAAAGACAGTGCCGACAAACTGCGCGAACGCATGGAAGGCGAAGGGTTGCGCACTCGTATGACCATTGAGAAGGACAACAAGGGACGTCCCAAATGGTTCCGCGTGCAGGTCCTCGTCCGTGGAACGGATGCGGATGCCTCGGCCGCCAAGCAGGTCCTCGTCAAAATGGGATTGAAGGATGCAACACAGGTTTCGAAAAAGCCTGTTCGGGGGCGGTGAGCGAATGGATATCTTGTCTCGTTTTTTTGCTGTTCCGGGTGCTCTCTTCCTGCGTTGGATAGATGCCCTTGGGGATACGTTTTTATTCCTGCTGGAGGGATTGCGGCAGATATTCATAGCTCCTAAGCTGTTCATCAAGGTCCTTCAGCAGTTGTATGTGATCGGCACGAAATCGTTGTTCGTCATTTGCCTGATTGCGCTGTTTACGGGAATGGTCCTTGGCTTGCAGGGATATTATGTCTTGGTGAAGTTTGGCTCGGTGGGGTTTTTGGGGGCCGCTGTTTCGTTGACGCTCATCCGGGAGCTTGGTCCCGTCCTGACGGCCATCATGGTCACGGGGCGTGCGGGCTCGTCCATGGCCGCTGAAATCGGGGTCATGCGCATCACGGATCAGATCGATGCGCTGGAAGTCATGGATATCCCCGGCATGGGGTATCTGGTCGCGCCCCGTTTTGTCGCTTCGTTGATAGCTTTTCCGCTTTTGACGGCCATTTTTGATGTGGTCGGGATCATCGGGGGCTACCTGACCGGCGTACTGCTGTTGGGCGTTAATGAAGGCGCCTATTTCCACGGCATAGAGAGCAGTGTCCTGATGCCCGACGTCACGGAAGGGTTTATCAAGTCGTTTGTGTTCGCGCTGCTGATAGCGTTGATCTGCTGCTATCAAGGATATAATGCGCACAGGCGGCGTGACGGCATGGGGCCCGAAGCGGTCGCCAATGCAACGACCTCCGCGGTTGTGATTTCGTGCGTGTTCGTTCTCGTGGCCGACTATGTGGTCACTTCGGCCATGCTGCGCTAGGAGGTTCAGGTGAAGGATCAGCATTCTTCTTGGGATATACGCCTCGAACACCTCCGAGTAGGCTACGGGTCCCGCGTCGTCCTCGACGATATCAATGCGGTTTTGCCCGGAGGCAAGATCACGGTCATCCTCGGCGAGTCCGGATGCGGCAAGTCGACCTTGTTGCGGCACGTCATCGGGCTTTCGCGGCCTATGCAGGGGCATATCCTTTATGGGGGGCAAGATCTGTTCGCGCTCCCAGAACGCCAGTTCCGGCGGGTGCGGCGGCGCTTTGGCGTGCTGTTTCAGGATGGGGCCCTGCTCGGTTCGCTGACGCTCGCTGAGAATGTGGGGTTGCCGCTGCATGAGCATACCCGTTTGCCCAAAGCGACTATCCGTTCTACCGTCCTGCGTATTCTGGATCTGGTGGGGCTTGCCGAGTTTGCCGATTATTATCCTAATGAATTGTCCGGCGGGATGAAGAAGCGCGGCGGATTGGCCCGCGCTATTGTCACGGAGCCGCCGTTGCTTTTTTGCGACGAGCCGACCTCCGGGCTCGATCCGATCAACTCGGCCCAAATGGATCAGCTTCTGTTGGATATGCGCAAGGCATACCCTGAAATGACTCTGATTGTGGTCAGCCATGATCTGGCGAGCGTGGCCCGCATTGCGGAACACGTGCTGGTCTTGCGTGACGGGCGCGTCGTTTTTTCGGGTTCGTATGAGGCGCTGAAGGCTTCTACGGATGAATATCTTCGGCGCTTCATGGACAGGAAGGCTGAAGAAAAAGCCAGTCGTGTCGCAACCACCGCGACGGATCCGGACGTTCGGGCCGCGCTGGATGCGTGGCTCGAAGGGTAAACGTTCTCATCAAGGACAAGGAAGGAACCCCCATGTCGTTTTCCAAAGAAGCCGCTGTTGGTTTTTTTGTCATGCTCGGACTGGTCTGTGTCGCTTACCTGACGGTAAAGCTTGGGCGCATGGAAGTTTTTCATTCCGAGGGATACGTTTTGACGGCCTCGTTCAATTCCGTGTCCGGCCTGCGCCTCGGTGCGGAGGTCGAGATCGCCGGCGTCCGCGTCGGGCGGGTCAAGTCCATCCGGCTGGATGACAAACAGCCCCGTGCTGTTGTAGAATTGCAGCTAGGGGATAATGTGCATCTTACGGATGACGTGATCGCCTCGGTCAAAACCAGCGGGCTTATTGGCGATAAGTACATCAGCCTGGAGCCCGGCGGTTCTGGGGAACCGTTGAAGAACGGCGACGAAATTACGGACACCGAATCGGCGGTGGATATTGAAAGCCTCATCAGCAAGTATGTGTTTGGGAAGGTGTGATTATGATGCGTACAATCAGACATATGGTTTTGGCGTTGTGCAGTGTGTTTATCCTTTGCGGTACCGTCCATGCCGCGGAATCTCCGCTCGCGGTTTTGCAGACGCAGATCGATCAGATTTTGAATGTGCTGAAGGAACCCAATTATAAAGATCCGATTAAGCGGGTTCCTCTCCGTGCTCAAATCGAGAAATATGTTCATGAAATTTTTGATTTCAGTGAATTCTCCGCGCGCACGGTGGGCAGAAATTGGCCGAGTTTTTCCGATGCCCAGAAAGAACGGTTCGACAAGGCCTTTGCGAATCTCCTGCTCATAACCTACCTTGACAAAATTCAGGGATACAACGGGGAAAAGATCGAATATTCCGGTGAAGTCCTCTCGACAAAGGGTGATCGCGCCGAGATCCAGACCATCGTCACCCTGTCCGACGGCAAGCCCGTTCCGGTGGCGTACCGGATGATGTTGAAGAACGGAAAGTGGGTCGTGTATGACGTGCTGATCGAGAATGTCAGCCTGAACAAGAACTACCGTTCGCAGTTCCAGGATGTCTTGACGCGAGGGACTCCTGAACAGCTGATCGAAAGGGTTGAAGCCCGCGCCAGAGAGCTTCAGGCCCAATCCACCGTCAATTAACGGACTATTTCATGACTGCTGAGCAACGTTTTTTCCCAATCTGGAAGATGTGTCTGTGTGCCGCCGTTGTGTTGTCCCTGATGGGATGCGCGGCAAAGCATGGCGATAAGGCCGTCAACTCTCCTGATGTGCAGGCGGTTGAAACGTCGTCGGTTGGAGCGGCTAGCGTGGCGGATTCCGATTCTGCCTTCGAGGATTACGACGATGAAGAATCTGAGGCCATTGCCGACCCCTTGGAAGGGTGGAACCGGTTCTGGTTCGGCTTCAATGACGTCCTCCTGTTGAAGGTCGTTAAGCCCGTCTACACGGGGTATACCTATATTACCCCGTCGCCTGTGCGGACCGGGCTCAGCAATGCTTTTCACAATATCCAGATGCCTATCCGTTTTCTGAACTGCGTGTTGCAGGGACGTTTCGGGGAAGCTTGGATTGAAGTCGGGCGTTTCGTTGTGAACACGACTGCCGGTTTTGGCGGTGTTTTCGATGTCGCCAAGCAGAGTAAGCCGCTCATCCCCGTGGATAATCGAGATGCTGATTTTGGCCAGACGCTCGGCGTATGGGGATTTGGCGAGGGGATTTATCTTGTATGGCCTGTCGTCGGGCCGAGTACGGTACGTGACACGGTAGGCCTTGCCGGAGACTGGACGACGTCCGCATTCTTCTGGATTTCGGAACCCATCGGTCCCCTTGAGTTTGAACCCGCGCTGGCGGCAAGCCTTGGCCTCCGCTTCAACGATATGGGGACGGTAATCAGCACATACGAATCGCTGAAAAAGAGTGCTGTGGAACCTTATATTGCGGCACGGGATGCCTACGTCAAATACCGCCGTGCCGGAATCATGGGTAACCGATTCCAATGGTAATGTGTCATTGAACAGTAAAAAAGCCCTCCTAGGAGGGCTTTTTTACTGCGATGGGAAAACCTGCAAGGCTACGTGAACTTTTCAAGAAATTCAGCTTTCAAAAAGTAAGACATCAACAGGCGTTCCCGCCTCAAGGCCTTCTATCCGTGCGGAAATGCGCACCAGCCCTTCCGAATCCAGCAACGTCCGAAGGAGCCCCGACAGGCCGGGGACCGGGACGGCGCGCGGAAGGCCGTTCGCCTGATGTTCCAACCTCACGCGGATATAGTCTTCGCGTCCTTGGCGGGAAGCGATGTTGCGCGACAGTATGGCCTGGCGCGAAGGCCAGAATGTCTGATCGAAAGCGTGTCCGTATCGGAAATTCCCCTGCCCAAAAAACTGGGCCATGAGGGAATGCCCGGCAAGGTGGCGGAGAAAGGGAACCCCCAGAACGTGCATGACGACCTGCGCGGAGGCTACCTGTCCTGGAAGCCCCCAGACGAGTGTCTGGCCGCAGCGGGCCAATATCAACGGTTTGCCCGGACTGAGCGCAACGCCGTGGCAAAGGATTTCCGTGTCGCCCAAGGATTGCAGGGCTTCTAGGGTCAGATCCCGGACGCCTATGGAGCTTCCTCCGGACAGGAAGACGACATCCGCCGAAAGGCCGTTTTCTCCTGCCAGGGCCGCTTTGAGGGAAGCCGTCAGCGGTCCGAGCCGATCCGGCGCGATGCCGAATGTGGAGACATCGGCAACCGGACGGAGCATGGCTGAAAGGGCGAGTGTGTTGACGTCGCGGATCTGGCCGGGACGTGGGGTTTGCTCAGGGGATACAAGTTCGTCGCCCGTGGAAAGGATGGAAACCCTCGGACGCCTGATAACGGGAACCTCGGTGATGCCAAGAGCCGCTAAGAGCCCGATTTCTTGTGCGCGGAGTTTTGTTCCCCGCTCAAGGAGGGGGGTACCTTCTTGAGCATCATCCCCTTTTTGCATGACATATTCGCCTGGGGCGACGGAACGGCGCATTTCAATGACGCCAGCGCCGAACGGCTTGGTATGCTCGACCATAATGACGGCATCCGCTCCTTCGGGAAGGTAGCCACCCGTCACGATAGCAGCACACTGTCCGGATTGGAGCGTGAAGTTGGGCGGCCGGTCGATGGCGATTTCCCCGACGCAGTCAAGCCACACAGGATTAGCCTCCGAAGCCCCGAAGAGATCGGAAGCTTGCACGGCATAGCCATCCATTCCCGAGCGGTTGGCTGGCGGCAAGGTTTCCGTGGCCATAATCGTTTCAGCCAGTATGGGGCCGCCGGAAAGCTTGTCCAGCCGTTTGCTTTCTTGAGGAAGGGGAGAAACGTCGAGTAGCCGGGAAATGACTTCCTCGACAGGAAGGACGTGGAGAAAATCCTTTTGCATCCGTGTAGCTCCAGAACAAGGTGAGAGGGGAGGCTCGAAAAAACGGTCCTTTGGTGAGTGGCTTTTTTCGTTTTATCCCATGCAAGGGAAGACGACAATACTGACCCCGCAAACAGTTATGACCGAAAAGGGGAGGGCACGGTGGATTCGGACAACTGAGAGGGGAAAAACCGCAGCCGGCATGTAAGGTGAGCTCCAACGATGATTCCTCTTGCCTGCGGGGGAAGAGACGCTTATTTAACACCTATGAATACAACCGAAACTCCACTTTTCAAGCTGCGGACCGAATACGTCCCCACAGGCGATCAGCCTGCGGCCATCGAGCAGCTCGCTTCCAACATCGAAGCGGGCGTCAAGGATCAGGTCCTGCTTGGTGTTACCGGATCGGGGAAGACCTTCACCGTGGCCAACGTCATCGCTCAGGTCAACCGGCCCGCGCTGGTGCTTGCCCCGAACAAGACCTTGGCAGCACAGCTTTACAATGAATTCCGTGCGTTGTTTCCGGAAAACGCCGTTGAATATTTCGTCAGCTACTACGACTATTATCAGCCGGAAGCCTATGTTCCCGCGTCCGATACGTATATTGAGAAGGACTCGGCCATCAACGACGACATCGACAAGCTCAGGCACGCGGCTACCCATGCCCTGCTGACGCGCCGGGATGTTATCATTGTCGCGTCCGTGTCCTGTATCTACGGCCTTGGCTCTCCGGAATACTATGCCCGTTTGATCATTCCGGTTGAGGTCGGTCAACGTGTCAGCATGGACGCAATCATCACCAAGCTTGTGGATGTTCAGTACCAACGCAATGATATGGATTTTCACCGGGGAACGTTCCGGGTTCGGGGCGACGTGCTGGAAGTGATTCCGGCGTATGAGCACGAACGCGCCTTGCGTCTGGAATTTTTCGGAGACGAGATTGAAGCCGTCCGGGAGATCGACCCGCTGACAGGTGAAATCTTGGGGAATATCGGAAAAACCGTCATCTACCCGGCAAGCCATTACGTATCGGACAGGGATAACCTGGAGCGGGCCATGTCCGACGTCCGGGACGAGCTTGGTGAGCGGCTGCG
>ENA-OWPF01001499-OWPF01001499.1-human-gut-metagenome-genome-assembly--contig:-NODE-1499-length-20108-cov-3.272777_pt1 | contig 20108 bp, 12 predicted proteins | sample MGYA00248261_ERZ651840 | MGnify/ENA primary metagenome ERZ651840 (study PRJEB26924, sample SAMEA4378268) | human gut metagenome | biome: human gut; feature: human-associated habitat; material: faeces... | reverse complement strand
CCTTCCATTTGGGGAAAGGGGCTTTATGCACTTTTTTAGGGTAAAATTTGTTTTCACTTTCAATTTTTATTCAGATTAATCACCTAAGCAAATAGTACCATAAAACAAGAAAGATTGTTATGGTAAATTTAGTGGCTTTGACCAAGAAAAGGTTGAGGAATAGAAGAAATTTGCTATAATGACACACGGGAAAGGAGAATTCAGATGAACACTATTATTATTAATAAGATTATGATGCATATGCTTGATTTTGAACATCGTAAAATATACTTAAGTGAAGATTTCTGTGAATTAAATGATACAACTCAGGAATATTATCATAAAAAAGTAGAAAAAGCTTTATACAGTCCAGCTATTAAAGAACTCGTTGTTCCTTCACTTCATGAATTATTACTTCGTGCAGATAAGATGCTTGAAGATGATGAAGAATTCAAGAAGCAGGCAAAGGAAATTAGTGAAAAGTTCTTTGCACTCGGTTCAGTGATTGAAGAAATGCCTAATAGTAATATTCTTTATGTGGACTGCTATCGTGATGGTGTGCATATTATTGCTGCTTTAAAGCTTAATTATAAGTATAATTCTGTATCTCTTGTAGAAGAGGAAAATGTCCGTATTACAAGAAGACAGGTTCTTCCTCAGATTGGTACGGCTGTTGATGAAGCCATTATTATAGATACAGACCATAAGAAACTTTCTCTTATTGAAAAGAAGTATCTCATTGATGGTAAGATGGATACTTATTTAAATAGTCAGTGGATCAAGGGTGAAGAGAAGTTAACTGATCGTCAGAAGATTTCTACTATGAAGAAAGTGGTAAATAAGATTGATGATATTTATCATGTGAATGATAAAGAAGCACTTCCACTTGTGAAGCAGGAAATATTAGAAAGAACACAGATGGGTGAACTTGTTAAACCAATAGAAGTTGTTCGTAAGGTCATGGAAAGAGATTATCAGGCTCAGGAAGAATCAGAAACGATGATGAAAGATCTTGGGATTGGTGAAGATGATACAATTTCTTTAAATGCTTTAGGACGTTCTGTTGAGGTTGTAAAGATTACTCTTGATGAAAATATTCAGATTACTATGCCAGTAGATGAATATGTGAATGGATCTACTTTTGAAAAGAAAGAAAACCCTGATGGAACAGTTTCTATCGTATTAAATAACATTCAGGATATCACAATCAAGTAACCGTTTACATTTTTTTACCTATATTGTCTGAAATGAATGAATTTTGGTCATATTTAATGTATAATAAAATTTATGAAGGGAGACATATAGGTATGTTAGATAATTTCTTGATAAAATTGTTTTTTGAAGGAAAGTGTTTAGAGGCATATAAGGTATTCGGTGCTCATCCGGATAAAAAGGGCGTTCGCTTTACAGTATATGCACCACACGCAAGAAGTGTTCAGGTTGTAGGTGATTTTAATAACTGGGACGGAACACAGCATTATATGGAGAGATATAATGATGGAGGTGTGTGGACTCTCTATATTGAAGGGTTAAAGCAGTATGACCTTTATAAATATAGAATTGAAACACCTTCTGGCGCTATTGTTGATCGTGCAGATCCATATGCCTTTTTCAGTGAAATTAGACCAGGAACAGCATCTAAGGTATATAACTTAGAAGGCTATCGCTGGCATGATTCTAGATGGATGAAGTCACGTTCTAATAACTATGATCGTAACATGAATATCTATGAAGCGAATCTTGGTTCTTGGAAGATGAAAAAGGAGTTTACAGACACATCTGATGGAGAATTTTATTCATATGAAGAAATGATTGATGAAATCATTCCTTATGTAAAGAAAATGGGCTATACACATATTGAAGTAATGCCTTTAAATGAGTTCCCATTTGATGGCTCTTGGGGATATCAGGCAACAGGTTATTTTAGTGCGACAAGTCGTTATGGACATCCAAAACAGTTAAAGGAGTTCATTAATGCGTGTCATAAAGAAGGTATAGGTGTCATTATGGACTTTGTACCTGCTCATTTTGTAAAGGATGGACATGGTCTTTATCAGTTTGATGGAGGCTGGGTTTATGAATATGCAGATGTGAATAACCGTTATTCTGAATGGGATTCAGTATATTTTGATGTGACAAAAGATACTGTACGTTCATTCTTAAAGAGTGCTGTTCATTTCTGGGCAGAAGAATTCCATATTGATGGTATTCGTTTTGATGCTGTCAGCAACCTTATTTACTGGAAAGGTAATAAAGACTTTGGTACAAACAATGGGGCTTTAGAGTTCTTAAAGACTATGAATGAACAGATTCATGAAAGATATCCTGCAGTTATGACTATTGCAGAAGACTCAACGGATTTCCCATATGTTACTAAACCAGTTAAGGATGGCGGTTTAGGATTTGATTATAAGTGGGATATGGGCTGGATGAATGATACATTGAAGTATTTCAAAGAAGATCCAGTTTATCGTCAATATGATCATAATCTCTTAACTTTCTCAATGATGTATTTCTATTCAGAAAGATTTATTTTACCATTCTCACATGATGAAGTGGTTCATGGTAAAGCTACTATTTTAAATAAGATGTGGGGACTTGATGGAGACAAGTTCGCACAGGCAAAAGCTTTATATACATATATGATGACTCATCCTGGTAAGAAGCTTAATTTCATGGGTAATGAATTAGGTGAATACAAGGAATGGGATGAAAGAAAAGCATTGGCTTGGAATATCTTAGAATATCCACAGCATGATTCTTTCCATCATTTTATGCAGGATTTAAATAAGATGGTTGAAGAACATCCAGCTCTTTATAGTATGGATTATGATCCAGAAGGATTTAAATGGCTGGTTGTAGATGATCATAATCAGAGTGTATTCTCATATGCTCGATTTGATAAGAAAGGCAACTGTTTAGTTGTAGTCGCTAACTTTATTGGTAATAGTCATGAGAATTATGCTGTACCAGTACCGTTTGCTGGAAGTTATAAAGAAATCTTGAATACAGATAAAGATAGTTATAACGGTTCTAATTACACAAATACACGTGCTTTAAGATCAAAGAAAGGTACTTGTATCAATGAAGCACAGAGTATTCATGTGAAATTAGCGCCATTTAGCGCGTTGGTATTTGAATATCATAAGCCAGCTAAAAAAGTGTCTTCTCCAAAGAAGACAAAGAAAAGTGTTGTAAAGGAAGGAAAGTAGTAAATGTTTAATACAAAAGAAGAATTTAAATATGAATTTTCTAAGCGAATCATTGAATCATATGGTCGTACAGTAGAAGAAGCACATTTAACAGAAAAGTTCATGGTTCTTGAAACTATGGTACGTGACTATGCATCTGTTAACTGGGCTATGACAAAGATGGCCGTTCAGGCTAAGCAGCAGAAACAGGTTCACTATTTCTCAATGGAGTTCTTAGTTGGTCGTCTATTGGTCAATAATATGATGAACTTAGGTATTTATGAAACTGCAAAAGAAGGTCTTGCTGATTATGGTATTAATATCCATGATCTAGAAGAATTAGAATCGGATGCTGGTTTAGGTAATGGTGGTTTAGGCCGTCTTGCTGCCTGCTTCATGGATTCTTTAGCTTCTTTATCTTATCCAGCTTTCGGTAATACTATTCGTTATGATTATGGTTTCTTCAAACAGAAGATTGAAAATGGATATCAGGTAGAAGTACCAGACCAGTGGTTACGTTTAGGTAATATGTGGGAAGTAAGAAAACCTAAGCATGCAACAGAAGTTAAATTCTGGGGTAAAGTAATCTGGGATGATGCAACTGGTGGATGGAAGCATGTAGATTATGAAGCAGTACGTGCTGTTCCTTATGATATGCCGATTGTTGGTAATGATACTAAGGTGACTAATACATTAAGATTATGGAAAGCTGAACCTAGTGAAAATATTCCTACAAATAAGGATTTCCGTCAGTATGCTCAGGAAGTGAATGATATCTGTCAGACATTATATCCTGATGATTCTACTCATGCTGGTAGAGTATTACGTTTAAAACAGCAGTATTTCTTTGTATGTGCTGGTTTAAATTCAATTATTCGTGCACATTTAAGAGTATATCCTGATTTAACTAACTTCCATGAAAAGAATGTTATTCAGCTAAATGATACACATCCAGTATTAGTTATTCCTGAATTAATGCGTGTATTTATTGATGATTATGGAATGGAATGGGATGATGCATGGAATATCGTATGTAAGACTTGTGCTTATACAAACCATACAATCCTTGCTGAAGCATTAGAAAAATGGCCTGTTGATATGATGAGAGATTTATTACCAAGAGTTTATCAGATCATCGAAGAAATCAATAGACGTTTCATTGGCTTCGTAAAACAGCAGACTGAAAATGATAATGACTTATTACAGAGAGTTATGATCATTAAAGATGGTCAGGTACATATGGCTAGACTTGCGATTGCAGGTTCATTTAGTGTTAATGGTGTAGCACAGCTTCACTCTGACATCTTAAAAGAAAGAGAAATGAAGGATTTCGATACTTTATATCCTAACAAGTTCAACAATAAAACAAATGGTGTGACTCATAGAAGATGGCTTGCATATTGTAACCCACAGTTAACTTCATTAATCAATGAATCAATCGGGGATAGCTGGATGCATAGACCTGATGATTTACAGAAATTAGCACCATTTGTAGAAGACTCAATTACTCAGAGTAAATTCTACAATGTAAAACAGCAGAGAAAACAGATTCTTGCAGATTATATTAAGGAACATAATGGTATTGATGTAGATGTTAATTCTATCTTTGATATTCAGGTTAAGAGATTACATGCTTACAAGAGACAGTTATTAAATGTAATGCATATTATCTATTTATATCAGAGAATGAAAGAAGATAGCAGTTTCAGAATCTATCCACATACTTATATTTTTGGTGCAAAAGCCGCTCCTTCTTACTATTTAGCTAAGAAGATTATTAAGTTAATCAACAGCGTTGCGGATAAGGTAAACAATGACCCAGAAACAAATAAATACTTAAAGGTTGTATTTATTGAAAACTATGGTGTTACTATTGCGGAAAAGATTATTCCTGCTGCAGATGTATCGGAACAGATCTCTACTGCTGGTAAGGAAGCAAGTGGTACTTCTAACATGAAGTTCATGATGAATGGTGCTGTAACACTTGGTACATTAGATGGTGCCAATGTAGAAATTGCTGACTTAGTTGGTGATGACAACATTGTAATCTTTGGGATGAAGGATAATGAAGTCAACGAATTAAAGGCAAAAGGTACTTATAATTCTTGGAATGAATACAACAATAATCCAAACATCAAGAAGGTTGTTGATTCATTAGTCGATGGTACTTTCCATCCATCAAGAGAAGAATTCAAGATTATTTTTGATGAATTAATGAGCAGAAATGATGAATACTTCTTATTAAAAGATTTCGAAAGCTATAAACTTGCTCAGGAAAAGATCAACAACTTATATCAGAATCGTCAGAACTGGTCTAAGATGTGCTTAGCTAATATTGCGAAGAGTGGTCATTTCTCAAGTGATAGAACTATTGAAGATTATGTAAAGGATATCTGGCATTTAAATAGGGTAAAAATCTAATGAAAGATACATTCGTACTAGACGTAGATGGTGAAGAAGTGACTTGTGAAGTTATCTTAGGATTTACAGATGACGCAACAGGAAAAGAATATATCATTTATACAGATAACAGTTCAGATGAAGATGATCAGTTGAATATCTATGCTTCACAGGTAGATCCTGAGGATGCAGATAATATTCTTCCTATTGAAACAGAAGAAGAATATGCATTTGTACAGGAAGTATTAGACTCAATGATGTCTGAAGATGAAGAATAATCAATGAGAGGATAGCGTGGCTATCCTCTTTTCTATATGTAGAATAAAATTATATAAACACAAAAAAGTGTGATTTTTCGCACAAATAATTTATTTGTATACATTTTCTTGGTAAATGTAACCTTTTCCAACATTTAACATTTATTTAGTAGTCAAACTGTAAATTTTTGGTATAACTAAAGAGTCATATAATGAAAGGGGAAAATAAATGAAGACAAAGAAGATTTTGGTTGAAGTTGTTGCGACTGCTATGATTGTCGCACCACTTGCACAGCCAGCACGCGTATTTAATGTACATGCATTAGATACAACACCAGTTGTACAAACAACAACAGAATCTCCTGTATTACAGAATGCGACAGTGCTTATTCCATCTGATGCAACAGTAGAACAGGTAACAGAAATTCTTAATAAGGCACTAATTAAGAATTTAGACAATGTGGACACTTCTAGCATTGAGTGGGAATATCAGTGTGAAGGGAAAGGTGCACTTGCATCAAAGAATACTGCATGGGGTTCAATTAACGGATTTGAATCAACGAAAAAGGTATGGGGTGTTTCTACAACTTATACACATCCATCTTTAGCTGCAAATAGTGATGGCAGCTATCAGGTAAGAATTAAAGGGACTAATACTGAAGCGACTGTAACTAAGACTGTAAAGCTTAATAGTGTTATTGAAGTGAATGAAGGCGTTGAAGTCACACTACCTTATGATGAAGACGCAAATGTGAATTATGTTGCTTTAAAAGAAAACATCTTTAATAGTGTTGTAAAGAGCAGTAATCCAGAATTAACAGTGAATGATGTTAATATTCAGTATTATGCGACTGGTAAAATTATTTTTGATGGTTTAGAGAAAAAAGATTGGACTTCTCTTGAAGGCAGTAAAGATACTTTTACAGAATATCCAGCAATTTCTGAAGGAACTCAGAAAATTAAAATTTCTTACAATGGAAATGATACTTACTATGGTGCAGAAAAAGAAGTCAACATAACTGTAAAGGATCGTACACCTGCAGACATCACAGTGAATGAAGGACAGACTATTAAACTTGCTTACAATGATGATCTAACAGTTGATTATGATCAGGTAGAAAAGGACATCTTTGATAAAGTCATTGCGACTTCTACTCCTCAATTAACTGCAGATGATGTGACTATTCAGTATCATGCAAAGGGCTTAATAGGTCTTACAAATAAATGGGTAAGTATTAAAGGTGAAAAAGTTAATGGTGTAAACTATCCTGCAATTTCTGAAGGTGAGCAGGACATCAGAATCATTTATAAGGGGAGTAAGGATTATAAACCTCATACTGTAGAAACTACAATCAATGTAGTAGACCGTGCCACTGTAGATGTAGCGACTAATGAAGGTCCTTATAATGTTTCTATGAAGTTCAATAAGGATCAGTCTTATGACTATGATGCCACTGCAAAGGCTATTTATGAAGCAGTTATCAAGTCTACAAATCCTGAATTATCATTTGAAGATTTCAAGGTTGAATACAATGCAAATCCAATAAATCTTGGAGAAATATGGTGTGAATTAAGCAATAGTGCAGCTTTAAATCTTAATAAGTTTAAGCAGGTACTTGGGAAATCAGACTTTCTTGGAATGCGACAAAAGAATATAAAGCCGGAAATATTGTTGTAACAGTAAATGTAGAAGACAATCGTTTAGAATCTGCAGTTACACTTAAAGAAGGTACATCTGTTACTTATAATATGGATGCACAGGAAATGAAGAAGGCTTTATTTAAATCAATTGATTTTAGTAAGTCTACATTACCTTCAAAAGATGAATTATCAGTAGATGATTTCACTTATGAATATTATGGTACAAATGTTGTTGCCGGTAATATTGATGGTGGTATAAAACAGTGGGCTCCTGTTGAAGGTGGTAAAGTTACTTTATTAGATTATCCACAGATGCCAGCAGGTGAACAGAAAGTAAGAATCACTTATAAAGGTAATAGTGATTATCGTCCAAACACAAGCGGTGAGACAACTATTACTGTTAAGAAGGCAAAAGTAAAGGTGAGTGTTCATTCTACTAATATTTTTGCGGATGAAGAATTATCAAAGGATTTCATTACTACAAATCCAGCTGATAAGTTCGATGTGTATACTGTTTATGCAGGTGCTACAAGTAATGTAAGTTTAGGTCTTTATTTAGATCTTCCTGCTCGTTTCACTGATAATGAAGCTGTTATAAAGGTTCTTGATCCTGTAGTAGAAAAGGTATTTGGTAAAACATTTACTCAGATGATGCAGGATGGTGTGACTGTTGGTGAATTAAGAAAACTATTCAGCACTCAGGAACTATTAGACTTATTAGAAAAGTTACATATCGATACAGGTACATTTGGACAGATCTTAAAAGTTATCAACAAATTACCTGGTATTGCAGATAATGTACGTGTTGGATTTGGTACTCCAAATAGACCTGGTTTATATGCGGTCACTGCAGTTACTGACAACAAGAACTATGAAACTGGTGTTGGTATTGGGGCATTACTTGTAAAACAGCATATAAAGGGTGTTAAATTAATATGGAATCAGAAGTTAACTAAGATTTCTAAAGAAGAAGCTCAGAACTTTGATTTCAAGGCTACAGTTACATATAATGGTGAAACTGTTTCTGATGAAAACGTTCATTACTTATATACTGGTGTACAGTCTAACTTAAAACCTTATTCTAGTACAACTACAGCACCTACTGAACCTGGTGTATATACTATGACAGTACTGACTTTAGGTGGAAACTATCAGGCAGCACCTATTACTCGTACATTTACAATCACAAAGTAATAGATCTATATAGACTTAACGACTTATGTTGTTAAGTCTTTTTTATGTTATATGGCTTTCTTTTTCAAATTCAGATACTTTCTTTTATTCTTGTATTTTTATGATAGAATAGGGAATGTGAAAAGGTAGGTTTATGATATGCAAAGGGAATCAATACGTATGTATGCTTATGCGATTGACTTTGATTTAATCAAAGTTGATTTATCATTAAATTATTATAACGGAATTTCAAGTCAGTATTATTTAAAAAATTTAGATACAAGTGAAGTCAAGATACTTAAAGGCGAAGCGACTGAGAAAGAAAATGGATTCCAGTCGTATCTTTTGCATACAGATTTTTCCGTAGGTACAAGATATAAAGTATTTGATAATTATGGTCTCGCTTGTTTTTTAGATTTTAGTCAGCTTTCTATGAGTAAAGAGTTTGATGATCATTTCTATTATGATGGAGATGATTTAGGCAGCCATTATACAAAAGAGAGCACATCATTTAAGGTCTGGTCACCTCTTTCTACAGAGGTTGTATTAAAGATATGGAAAGATGAAGATCTTCATTATTATCCTTTAGAAAGAGAAGATAAGGGTGTTTATAGTACAACTATTAAGAAAGATTTAGATGGCTATGAATATGCTTATATTATTGGAATGAATGAAGAATCAACAGAAACAGCCGATCCATATGCTTATTCAAGTACAGCCAATATGCATAGTTCAGTAGTCATTGATCTAGATAAAGTAAGAAGAGTCGATTATCCTTTAACAGAACTTAAACATAATACAGATGCAGTTATTTATGAAGTAGGTGTCAGAGACTTCTCTGTGGATGAATTTGGACAGATCACACATAAAGGTAAGTTCTTAGGTTTCTGTGAAGAAGGCACAGTGACTAAGAATGGTTTTTCATCAGGTATGGACTATTTAGATATGCTTGGTGTGACTCATGTACAGTTATTACCAGTGAATGATTATGCAACTGTAGATGAAGATCATCCAGATTTACTTTATAACTGGGGTTATGATCCAGCACAATATAATGTGCCTGAAGGAAGTTATATTACTGATCCAAATGATGGTTATAAGAGGATCCAGGAATGTCAGCGTATGGTACGTTGTATTCATAAGCATAATATGCGTGTTATTCTTGATGTAGTCTATAATCATATGCATGATGTAAATAATAATGCATTAGAAAAGACAGTCCCTTATTATTTCTTTAGAAGAGATGACAAGGGTGAATTATCTAATGGTTCATGGTGTGGGAATGATTTAAATAGTACTGCCAAGATGTGTCGTAAATATATCTTAGATATGTGCAAGAGATGGCAGGTTCTTTATGGTGTAGATGGCTTTAGGATGGATCTCATGGGTATTGTGGATATTGATACAGTCAATATGATTTATGAACAGGGTCATTCATTAGATTCTTCATTTATGTTATATGGTGAAGGATGGAATATGGGTACTGCATTATCTGATTCAGAAAAGACAACAATTGAAAATAACCATAAAACACCTCATGTAGGTTTCTTTAATGATCATTTCAGAGATACAATCAAGGGACCGAATCAGATGGAAGTCAAAGGCTATACATCTGGGGATACATATAAGACAAATGAAGCCATTATCGCAATGTGTGACTATAATAAGTTCTCATCAATAGAACAGAGTATTAACTATGCTGAATGTCATGATAATGCGACTGTATTTGATAAATTCATTATTTCTAATGGACATGAAGATGAATATTGTCGTCAGAAGAGATGCTTATTAACACTTGCAATGACTATTCTCGCTCAGGGTGTTCCTTTTATTCATGCAGGACAGGAATTCTTAGGTACTAAGAATGGTAATCAGAATTCTTATAATGCAGGAGATGCAGTTAATAAATTAGACTGGGAACGTCATGATCGTTATATGAATGTTGTACAGGCTGTAAAGTTATTTATAGATTTAAGAAAACACAACAAGTGTTTTAGATATTATGACTATGAAGATATGCATCAGCATGTCTTCATCAACAATATTTATTATCGTATGGTAGAATATCATTTGACTCAGGATGAAGGAGATTATAAAGAATTTAAGATTTATTTTAATCCTTCATATGATGTGATTACTATTGGTATTGAAGATGATTTTAAGATATTATATAGTATGTCAAATGAAAGTATAGAAAATGGACAGCTCAATGTATTTGGTGTATCCATGGTTGTATGTGCAAGATAGGAGAAAGTAATGAAATTAATTGTTGGATTAGGAAATCCTGGTAAAGAATATGATATGACAAGACATAATACAGGATTTTATTGTTTAGATGTCTTAAGTGATGAAATGAATCAATCTATTGATAAAGAAAAGTTCAAAGGCTTATATACTAAATTCAAGTATAAGGGTGAGGATGTTATCTTACTTAAGCCTCAGACTTATATGAACAATTCTGGTGAATCTGTGGCTGCAGTGATGCAGTTCTTCAAGATTCCTGTTGAAGATCTATTAGTTATTTATGATGATATGGATATGCCTACTGGTAAGCTTCGCTTAAGAGAAAAAGGCAGTGCGGGTGGACATAATGGAATCAAGAGCATTATTGCTCATGTAGGTACTCAGAACTTCAAGCGTATTCGTGTAGGTATTTCTAAGAATAAGCTTTATAGTGTAGTGGACTGGGTACTTGGACACTTCTCTAAAGAAGAAGAAAAGCTTATATCAGAAGGTGCTAAACGTGCGACAGAAGCTGTTTTATGTTATTTAGATGATAGTTTTAATAAAGCGATGAATAAATATAACTAGGTGATTGTTATGGAAAAAATACTGAATCTTTTAAAAGATAATCAGGCCCTACGTACCTTAGATACAGACAATGGAACTATTGTCACAAACTCAACTAGCGATGAGGCTTATCTCATTGCTGGTTCTTTTTGGCATAATCCAAGAAAAATCCTGATTATTAAAAACAACCAATATGAGGCATTTAACCTCTATAAAACATTAACTGAACTTGTGAATCAGGTGGTCTATTTCCCTGCAGATGAATCATTACGTGTTGAATCAGTGGCTTATTCTTATGAACTATTAGGTGAGAGAATTAATGCATTATATGCGATGACACAGGATAAACCGATGATCTGTGTCTGTCATATGCATTCAATGACACGTTATATTACTCCTGTAGACCTTTTTAAGAAGAGTATTATAAGCTTGAAGAAGGGAGATACGATTGATCCTTTAGAACTCAAGAAGATGTTACAGTTTATTGGATATAAGAATACGCAAAGAGTTGATTCACCTTTCTATTATTCTAGACGAGGGGAAGTACTTGATGTTTATACAATCCAATATGACCATCCTGTTCGTATTGAATTCTTTGATGATGAAATAGAAGAAATCTCCTTCTATGATAAAGACTCACAAAGAAGAACAGAAAAAAAAGAGTCTATCGATATTCTTCCAGCTACAGATATGATGTATGAAGATGATGGCTTATCGCAAGTAGAAGCATCTATTCAGGCATTAAAAGATAAGATGACTGTCAAGGATGATTTTAAGGATGAACTTGAACAGACCTATGCATTAGATATTGAATCACTTAAAGCACATGATTATAATCCACGTATTTATCAGTATTTAGGTTTATTCCCTGAAACGGCCACAATCATGGATTATGCACGTGATTACACAATTATTACTGCATCTCTCGCTTCTGTTCTTGCTTCTTATAAGACATATATGGAAGAGAACTATCTCTATTATCATGAATTAGAAGAAATAGGACAGATGATCAGAGGACTTAAACTGATTAATAATCCTCAGACTATATTAAAACGTCAGAATGTAGACTTTGTTCGATTTAGAGAAAATGATCAACAGATCATGTTTATGACGCAGCCTGTCATGATCTCTATGGCTAATGAAAAAATCTTTATTAGTCAGTTAAAGGATTTACTCACATACAATCGTGTCATGATTGGTGTAGATGAAAAGCGTCAGATCGATGTATTAGTCAACCTATTTACTGATCATGCAATTCCTTTTACTCTCACAAGTGCTACAAATAAAATTTATGACGGGGTTAATCTATTCTTAGGACATTTACCTTGTGGAATGAATTTTGTGGAAGAGAAGACTGTATTACTCACAAGCCAGGAACTTTTCAAGGTACAGGAAACAAAGAAGAAATATATTAAATACAGAGATGCGACTAAAATCTCTGACTACAATGAATTAAAGGTAGGAGACTATGTTGTTCATGATACAAATGGTATTGGACAATATATGGGTATTGAAACATTAGTCGTTGATGGTGTGCATAAGGATTATCTACATATTGCCTATAAAGGTAATGATATCCTCTATGTTCCAGTAGAACAGTTCCAGTTAATTAGAAAATATTCATCTAGAGATGGTAAGCCACCTCGTATTCATGCTTTAGGCTCACCTAAATGGGCAAAAGAGAAAGCAAGAGTCAGACAGAAGGTAGATGGTCTTGCTGATGATCTGATTAACTTATATGCAGAAAGAATGAGACAGCCAGGTTTTGCGTTTGCACCTGATGGGGATCTTCAATTAGAGTTTGAAAGTGAGTTTGGTTATGAATTGACTCCAGACCAGGCACAGGCTGTAGAAGAAATCAAGAAAGATATGGAAACACCACGTCCGATGGATAGACTATTATGTGGGGATGTTGGGTTTGGTAAGACAGAAGTGGCTTTAAGAGCCTGCTTTAAGGCAATTGTATCGAAGAAACAATGTGCTTTCCTATGTCCTACAACTATTCTTTCTTCCCAGCATTATCGTACGATGCAGAAACGTTTTGAGAAGTTCCCAGTGAATATTGCGTTACTCAATCGTTTTACAACTACTAAAGAAAAGAAACAGATTCTATCTGATTTAAAGGAAGGGAATATTGATTTATTAGTTGGTACACATCGTATTTTATCCAAGGATGTAGAGTTCAAGGATTTAGGATTACTATGTATCGATGAAGAACAGCGTTTTGGTGTGAGACAGAAAGAGAAAATCAAGAACCTCAGAAAAACAATTGATGTTCTTACACTTACTGCCACACCAATTCCGCGTACATTACAGATGTCCATCATGGGAATTAGAGGACTTTCACAAATAGAAACACCACCATTAAATAGATTACCTGTACAGACCTATGTATCAGAAAAAAGCTGGGCTCTCATTAAACAGGTGATTGAAAGAGAATTATCACGTAATGGTCAGGTATTCTATCTTCATAATAGAACAGAGAATATCTATGAAATAGCCTCTACTTTACAGACTCTCTTACCTCATGCACGTATTGGGGTAGGACATGGTCAGATGGATAAGACAGAACTAGAAGATGTCATGACTGATTTCGTAGAAAAGAAATATGATATTTTAGTATGTACAACAATTATTGAGACAGGTATTGATATACCGAATGCGAATACGATTATTATTGAGAATGCGGATAAGTTTGGTTTAGCACAGCTTTATCAGATCAAAGGTCGTGTTGGAAGAAGTGCACGTATTGCGTATGCTTATCTTCTCTATACAAAAGATCGTGCTATGACAGAAGAAGCCCAAAAGAGACTCACTGCCATTAAGGAATTCACACAATTAGGCTCTGGTTATAAGATTGCGATGAGAGACCTGTCTATTAGAGGAAGTGGTGATATTCTTGGTGGTGAACAGGCTGGATTTATTGATCAGGTCGGTTTTGATATGTATATGAAGATCTTGCAGGATGCGATAGATGAAAAGCAGGGTAAGATCAAGGAAGATGATACAGTTCCGTCACGTAATGTATCTGTGGATGGTTATATTCCAGAAGATTATGTAGAGAGTGATATGGAGAAATTAGAACTCTACCAGCGTGTTTATAAAGCCAATGATTTAGAAACCCTCAAACGTGTGGAGCAGGAATTAACAGACCTTTATGGTGTACTCCCATCACAGGTACGTAATATTGTCGTAAAGAGAAGATTTGATATCCTCTCACATGATCCACTTATTGATGATGTCAAAGATGGAAGCCAGGGATTAGAGATGCGTTTCTCTAAAGTCTTCTTAGAAGACTTAGATGGACAGAAGTTCTTTGCATATGTAAATCATATGTTCAAGAAACCACAAATGAAATATACAGAAGATATGTTGACGATTGTGAGTGGTATGGAACCATACTATGTCTCTGCATCTACTGAATTTTTAGACACAGTTTTGAAACAATATTATAAAACACACACTAGTGTTTAAAAATAAAATAAGGTAGAATAGGAAAAAAGACAAACTATTAGATGTCAATAAATGATTTATTTTTTAAGAATTTATTGATTTTATAGGCATTTGTCTTGATTTAGAGGTGAATCCTCTATAAAAATCCTCTTTCTTTTCTAAAAAAGAGTACACTGAAAAGAACTTTTCAATGCAAAAACATTGAAAGCTCTTACATTAGATTTCTATATACTATTAAATAATCATCGTCTCTTCTAATTTGGTGTATACAAACTTATGTACTTCACCATTGATATCAGAATACTGATAGATCTGTTTTCTAGTATTTTTAGGAAAGTCTAATGATATTGAATTGAAGAACGTATTTTGGGTTTCTTCTGGTAATCTCATGATATGTTCATGAAAAATTACAAAGCCGCTTTCGTTTTTCATAATTGAATAGATATATCGTGCAATTTTATTTGCGATTGCGATATTAGCCAGCTTATGTCTTTTCTTGTTTCCATTCTTGATTCTTTCAAACTGATGTTTTAGAACTGGATTATGACGTCTGGCAAATTCAGCAATCATGTAAATTGCATGTCTGAGATATCTGGAGCCTTTTTTAGAAATCTTGCCCATGGTTTCTACAGATGTTCCAGAGCGCTTGTTTCTAGGGCTTGTTCCCGAATAAGAGACAAAACAGTCTGCGTTTTTAAATCGTTTTATATCGCCAGTTTCAGCAGTTAAAGGACCACATCCTGTAATTGTAAGAAGCAGTTTATAAGCTGGATTTAAAGAAGCAACATCTCTAATATATCTTTCAATCATTTTAAGCTGACCTTTTATGTTTTTTATGTTTTCAACGAGGTCTAGAATGATACTTCTTCCATAAGAAGAAATATTATCAGGAACCAGAGTATCATGACACAAATCAAAGAGCTTATCGATCTTATCCATCGAACAGCGATGTTTCGTAGCTTCATAAACGACATTGAAGACTTCAAGTCTTGAAGCATTTATGATATCATGTGTCGTAGGATATGAAGATAAGACAGCGATAAAAGCAGCTGATTTAGGTTCGAAAACATATTGAAGTTCAGGAAATAAACAATCACATTGGGCGATGAGACGGTTGATTTCTTGAGAATAGATTTTTTTGATCTGATAATGTCTGTGTACTAAAGCTTTCAAATCTTGATATCCGTTTTTGTTTTCAAAAACGTTGTCATTGACATATTGAACATCGGAATCAGTACCAATGATAGTTGAAATGGTTTGAGCATCTAAAGGATCAGATTTAGCAATGTTATGAGCGTTACGCCATTGATTGACAAAATCAGTATTCAAAAATTTGATGCTTTCATTATCATTGAGATTGTCTTTAATAAAGTTATAGACATTAGTAGAATAGATACCAGTAACTTCTAAAGCAAAACAGATACTGGTACAGTTATCATCGGAATAACTTCTTACAGTTTCTAAAAAAGAAGTAACTTCTGATTTAACAAATTTAAAAGATAATTTTTTTCGTAAGAATTTAGGTTTAACAGATCTACGATCACTGACCTTGAGGATAGCAGCATCTGCTTTGCCTTTAGAGGAGTCCATGCCAACATAAAGAATATAATTGTTTTCCATAAATAATGACCTTCTTTCATATGTAATCGGTTTTGAATTGCACCTCTAAATCAAGACAAACGCAACCTCGCAAATACGGAGACAAGTGTAGAAACACTGCTGCAACAAACTAATTCGGGTATAAAGTGATGTCAAGTCTAAAGGATTAAGTCTTTTTGAAGTGGACGTACATGAAGTAGCCACAGGGGGTGTGAATAAAACCTTCATTCAAAACAAAACTATTATCTAGAAATTAGAATGTACAATCAATGATGAATTTAATTAAATTCATTAACTGATTACGTACATATTATACGAGGGAGGTATTCTTATGTGGGATGATGTTGCAGGTAAAGCTTCACATGATAATAGAGATAAGTATGTTGTATTACAGGTGGTACTTACTGAAAAGTTTCTAGGTACAGGCTCTGGTACAAAAAGTTTGACGAATCTACAGGCTGAAATCAATAAGCAGGCTGAAAAGGGATATAACTTACATACTATTTCTACTTCATTTTCTGGATCAAAAGGATTCCTTGGAGGAGATAAGATTCAGGCAACAATGGTATTTGAAAGAATAGACTAAAAAAGTGAGCTGTAACGCATATGTTACAGCTCATTTTTTAATTGATTTTGATAATAATTTGTGTGAATCGTGAAATCTTGTGCTTATAATCGTTCGTTGCTTCTATAATGATATGAAGGATATCATTTGTTTTTACATCATCAGGAATTTCAATCTTGATAGAATCATCTAAACTAACAGAAACATTTCCTTTATAACTAGAAGCATCTTTATAATACTTTATTTTATAGAGTACATGTTCTTCTTTATTTATATGAAGCTCTACAGTTGTACCTTTATCAGCTTTCATGTCAAGAGATTCCTGGATAGATAGTACAGGCGCTTCTTCTTTATCATCGGTGATACACCAAGAGGCTCTTGCTGCAAGATCTCTTTGAATAGAAGAAACATAATACCACATAGATTCTGTATATTTATCAATATAGAGGTCTTCTACGGGATTCCAATAATTTAAAGTAATTCCCTTAGAATTCTTCTTAGTATCATCTTTTATATATCTTCCAGACAATCCTCCATATGAGAAATCTTCAAGACATCTTAACCCCCATGGCAGTAAACAGAAGAAAGTAGGGGAATCACCTTCAGATAAGAAATCATAAGGAATATGTGTACCCATACCATATTTTTTTCCCCACCAGTCAACAAGAAGGTTCTTGTTTGAACCAAATTGTGATCTATTTTCTTCACCTTCATAATACTTATCATCAGCCCAGGTAGCGTAACCACTCATTAAAGCACCTTTATTAAGAATATGTTTTTTCATGAAATCAGCTCTAAGAGTCTCTTTGCTGCTTCCTTCAGGCATATTATTCCAGCCGTATCCATAACTATTCATCATCACACATTTCACAAACTGAATGTTTGGATAAACTTCTGAAATATAGTTCTGATACGTATTATCCTGTTCACCACAGGCAGTTAAAATAACTTTCTTTTCTATTTTTTCTTTGATTGATAACCAGTTCTCATCATCTTTATAATCCTGCTCAATATCATGAAGAGCACGGGCAATTGTATTAGTACCACCCCAAACTTGAATATAAAGTGGTCTAGAATCATCATCTAATATTTTTTCTCTAATTAATTCTGAGCCTGGTGTAGAAGCATCCATTTCTCCTGGATATCCAATATTCCCGATTTTAACAAGACTTCTTAAATGATCAGGAGAAGGGTAGTTGGCATCATGAGTCACAAGATGTTTATAGTCTACAGCATAATCATCCATTACGTCCTGCATCCATTTTGTACCAGTCCAGCGATAAGGCTGATCATAATCAGCCTTATCACTTGGTCCAGTCTTTCCTGGTTGTCCTTTCCAATGAAAGATGGATGATGTCTGTACGATACCCTGTATTTCTATATCATTGGCATAAAGGAGAATATGTCTTAATGAGTTCTGATCATCTACTTCAGCATCCTGAGTGATGATTGTTCTAATAGGGTTTAACATAATTATTTACCAACTCTTACTTCAATGATTTCTTCTTTTGCAGTCTTAGCACCATAGGATGCAGGAACAATTTCTTTATATTCAGTAGTGTTAGTAATAATGACAGGAGTTACATTATCATAACCAGCTTTTTCGATAGCTTCTAGATCAGCTTCAACAAGTAAATCACCAATACTCACTTTCTGCCCTTCTTTGACTAAGACATTAAAACCTTTACCATTCATATTAACAGTATCCATACCAATATGAATAAGTACTTCAGCGCCATTATTAGACTTTAATCCAATTGCATGGCCAGTCTTGGCAGCCATAATGACTTCACCATCAACAGGAGAATAGATATGACCATCGGTTAATTTAAAAGCAACACCTTCACCCATCGCTTTTGAAGAGAAGATAGGATCATTCACATCTTCTAAGGCAATCATCTCACCAGTGGCAGGAGAACTGATTGTTTCATCTTTTAAAGTAGTGTCTTCTTTTGTTTTAACTTTATTTTGTGGAAGCATAGAATCATTAAAACCAAATAAATAAGTACAAATAGCTGAACCAAAATAAGCAATCGCACAAGCAATCACAAAACCTACAAAACCAGGACCGATATAGCCTGGAAGACTTAAAATAGAAGTACCAAGTAAAGTAGGGCAGCTAGTACCAGCAGATGCTACAATCATACCTGCAATTCCAGAGAATACAGCACCAATTGCGAATGGTCTCTTATAAGGGAGTGTAACACCATAAATGGCTGGTTCTGTAATACCTGCAAGAACTGCAGAGAATGCAGCAGAACCTGATAATTCTTTTAATTTCTTATCTTTAGTTTTTAAGAATACGCCAAGTGCTGCACCAGCCTGAGCCATGTTGTTAGGTCCGGTAATAACGAATAATGTATCTCTACCGTAAGTTGCGATATTATTCATAACGATAGGTACAAAGCCCCAATGAAGTCCAAAGATAACGGCTGCAGGCCAGATCAAACCGACAAATCCCCCAGCAATAATAGGGTTGAATCCCATAATAGCTGTATAACCTGATGCAAGTAATTTACCAAACTTATCCATGATTGGACCAATGACTAAGAATGTAGCTGGTACCATAATGGAAAGTTCTAATAATGGTGTTAAGAATAACTTACATACTTCTGGAATAATCTTCTTTAATAGTTTTTCTAATTTGCTTTGAACATATACAGAAATAATGATTGGCATGACAGAAGAAGCATAGCTTACAAGAGTCACTGGTATTGTAAGGAATGTCAATTTCGTACCTTCTGAGTATGCGGCAGTCATAGTTGGATAAAGAAGTGACATCGCAATAGACATTGCAATAAATGGATTACATTTAAACTTTTTTGCAGCTGTATAACCTAAGATGATTGGCATAAAATTAAATACACTATCTGCAGCTGCATAAAGGATTTTATATGTTCCCATTTCTGTAGTTAATATATTTAATGTTGTGCATAGAATAAGTAATGCCTTCAACATACCGGCACCACACATAACACCAAGCATTGGTGAGAAGATACCAGAAATTGTCTCTAATAGAGTATTAAGAAGGTTTTTGTTTCCTGTATCTTCCATTTCTTC
>ENA-OWPF01001490-OWPF01001490.1-human-gut-metagenome-genome-assembly--contig:-NODE-1490-length-20208-cov-3.132338_pt1 | contig 20208 bp, 23 predicted proteins | sample MGYA00248261_ERZ651840 | MGnify/ENA primary metagenome ERZ651840 (study PRJEB26924, sample SAMEA4378268) | human gut metagenome | biome: human gut; feature: human-associated habitat; material: faeces... | reverse complement strand
ATTCGCAATAAGATCAGGGAATTCTACCTTAGAATCTAAATGATCCTGATAAGAGCTTAAGATAAAGCTGATCTTATTCACATCATCTCTATATAAATCATCACCCTGTAAATGAATAAATCCATCCATGAAAGCTTTAGAAGATTCCTTTGCTTTCTCTAAATCAGCCCCTTTACCTTGAGCATACTTAATCATTGTTTCAGGACCCTGTTCTAACATATAATCATTGCAGTACATACCGCTATTAGCTTCTAAATAGAATCCTAAGTGTCTCTCATTACACCAATCTACAATATGTTTTACATCTTCCTTTGATAATCCTTGTCTCATCTTTAATCACTTTATTATCTAATTCAATATAAGCACCATTACCACCAATCATACCATCTAAATCACATAAATTACGCTGTAGTACTTCGGCCTTAGAACATCCTGTACAAATATATACTTTATGTCCATTTGCGCGTGCCATGTCCACTGCCTTAGCTGCTGAAGCAGGTAACTTGGCGTCATAATCAATTAATGTACCATCTACATCTAGAAATATTATTTTACTCATACTTTTTCTCCTTTATATATTTCTTATTATACATAAACCATAACCTAAACAGTATCAATCCATCATTTTTTGAAACAATAAACGCCTTTACTTGATTTAATAAATATATCTTTCTCCACTAATTTATGAAGCACTCTCTGTAATTGTCTTCTACTACAGTGAAGTATTTCTGATGTTTTTTCTATTCTTCTCAATATATGATCATCACACTGATATTTCATATATGCGATTACTTTCTCTTCCAGGCTCATAAAGTTTTGATCATGCTGTACGGATTGAATAATATCTACGCAGGAATGAATGACCGAATGAAGAAACAACACATCTTCATTCAACTCTTTCTCATATCTTAGTGTATCAATACTTAATACCACTACATTCTCTAAAGCCTCTACAAATAAGTGAGGTTTCTTTTTTGTGACAAACTCAATATCTCCAAGAATAGGTATTTCTTTCTTTACACCTGTCACAAACTGTCTACCATCTGCCTGAATTGAATAAACATTTACGCTTCCTTTCACTAAAAAATAAATAAAATGAAAATGAAAAGAAGGCTGAATCATTAACTCTCCTTTCTCAAACTCAAACATCTGAAGACTTACATTATCTAAATGAACATAAGAAGATATAGAATCACTATACTTCTCTATTAATAGTTTATCTTTTATCTCTTTCATATCTCTATTGTGACATATGACACAATAAATCTCAAATAAAACTGATAAGATAGGGCAGGAGGTAATACAATGAACGAATTATTTGAAACAATGCCTGTCAAGAAAGCTTACTTTAAGATTGCTTTACCAGTAGTTCTTTCTATGATGGTCACTTTAGTCTATAACTTAGTCGATACATTCTTTGTATCACAAACACAAAATACAAATCTTGTTGCAGGTGTCTCATTATGTGCACCTCTATTTACATTAATGATTGCTTTAGGAGATATATTTGGACTAGGAGGCAGTTCAGTAATCTCTCGTCTATTTGGGAATAAAGAAATTAAAGAAGCAAAAAGAGTCAGTGCTGTATGCTTTTACTATGCTATTGGGGTCTCTCTTCTTACTTCTTTAATCATGATTCTATTTAAGAATCCTATTCTTTCATTACTTGGAACAGAAGCATCTACAAAACCTTATGTTTTACAGTATTATCATGTGATTTCAATTGGTGGAGTCTTCATAATTCTATCGATGATTCCTACAAATCTAATCAGATGTGCAGGACATGCTCAGGATGCTATGATAGGTACAATTCTTGGTTGTGTTATCAATATCATTCTTGATCCTATTTTCTTATTTGTATTTCATATGGAAGCCATAGGTGTCGCAATTGCGACTGTATTTTCTAACTTTGTCACAGATGCATATCTGGTTTATGTGATTAAACGTAAATGTCCAGAACTCAGTGTTTCTTTAAAGGATGCCCATTGCGATATACGTCATATAAAAGGACTCATCTTTATTGGTATCCCGGCTTCTCTTACAAATATTATGCAGTCTTTTGCAGTCACTCTTACTAATCAATATTTACGTCCCTTTGGATCAAATGCGATTGCCAGCATGGGAATCGCATTAAAAGTCAATATGATTATTATGATGGTTCTTGTTGGTTTTGCCTTTGGTGCACAGCCACTCATTGGATATTGTATCGGAGCACGCAATAAAAAGAGACTTAAAGAAGTCTTACGCTTTGATGCTTTAGTCATTATATCCTTTGCTTGCGTTATGACACTTGTATTATGTCTCTTTACACCTTCTATCATGTCATGTTTCATGAAGAATCAAACAATTGTTTCACAGGGAAGTACAATGTTGAGATGCTTATCTATCTCTACACCTTTTGTAGGAGTTGTATTAATACTTACAACACTCTTTCAATCAGCAGGTTATGCGACAGGGGCAATGATCATCTCTTTATCAAGACAGGGCGTGATATTCTTTGTTGTAATGATTGTCCTTACGGCATTATTAGGCTATATGGGCATTCTTCTTGCACAATGTATCAGTGATATCATTACACTTATTATAGGTTTATTACTCGTCAAAAAAATGAGGCTCGAATAATCGAGTCTCATTTTTCTTTAGTCTTCATAGCTTAAGGCTTCAGGGCCTTGTTCACCAGAAGAAATTCTTACGACATTCTCTACATTATAGATAAAGATCTTACCATCACCCATATGACCAGTGTATAGAACACTTCTTGCTGCATCTACAACTGTCTGAACAGGAATACTAGATACAACAATCTCTGCCTTTACCTTAGGCAATAACTGGATATCAACCTTAGCGCCTCTATAATAAGCAGTCTGTCCTTTCTGAACACCACAGCCTGATACTCTTGTCACTGTCATACCAGCAACGCCAATATCATTCATAGCAACTTTTAAAGCATCCATCTTTTCAGCTTTCGCAATAATAACAATCTTACTGATCTTACCTTCCCCATTGACTGCAACAGTAGGAACAGCTTCTGCAACACTTAATTCAGGAGCTGAAACAGTTACAGCAGTAGCACCAGTATAAGTTTCTGTTTCTAATGCGAAACCTGCATAAGCACTCTCTAAACCATGTTCAAGCTTATCAAGACCAGTAATTTCTTCTTCTTCAGTAACTCTAAGACCAACAGTATGCTTAATAACCAAGAATGTAATAGTCATTAATACGGCAGTCCAAACACCAATACATAATAAGCCAAGTAACTGAGTACCTAATAACTTAAAGCCTCCTCCGTAGAATAGACCCTGAGCTTTAGGCATTGTATCAGTACCGCAGGCAAATAATCCAACACAGATAGTACCAAGTAAACCATTACCAAAATGAACAGCGACAGCACCAACTGGATCATCGATATGTAATTTATAATCTAATAACCAAGTAAAGAAACAAACAGTAAATCCAGATAAAATACCAATAATACAAGCACCCATTACATTAACTGCATCACATCCAGCAGTAATTGCAACTAAACCTGCAAGAGAACCGTTTAAGCTCATAGCTACATCAGGTTTACCATACTTTAACCAAGTAAAGATCATTACAGTACATGTTGCTAGAGCTGGTGCAACAGTAGTCGTTGCGAAGATAGTTGCTAACTGAGGACCATTCTTTGCGGCAGCACCATTGAATCCCTACCAGCCAAACCAAAGAATAAATACACCTAAAGCACCAATAGTTAAACTATGACCAGGAATACCATTTGGGCTTCCATCTTTATTAAACTTACCAATACGAGGACCAAGAATTTTAGCCCCAATTAAAGCAGTTAAACCACCAACGAAGTGAATAACTGCACTACCAGCGAAATCATGAAATCCCATTGCTGCTAACCAGCCATCAGGTCCCCAAACCCAATGAGCTTCAATAGGATAAACAACTAAAGAAATAACGAATGAATAAATACAATAACTTAAGAACTTAGTTCTTTCTGCCATAGCTCCAGATACGATAGTTGCTGCAGTTGCACAGAATACTAAGTTGAATACGAAGCTAGACCAATCAGTTGATGCAAAGTTAGTTAATGGACCATTTCCAAAACCAACCCAGCCAATAAATCCGTTAGCTACATCGCTCCCACATAAGAAGCTATAACCTACAATAAGAAAAGCAACAGTTCCTAAACAGAAATCCATCAAGTTCTTCATGATGATATTTCCAGCGTTCTTAGCACGGGTGAACCCTGCCTCAACCATTGCGAAGCCTGCCTGCATAAAGAATACAAACGCGGCACCAATTAAATACCATATACCAAAAACTTCAGTTAAAACCTTTGCCATAAGCACTCCCCCTTTATCATGTTTATGTTTTCTTTTTACCTTTCTGGTATGTCTGCATTATACGGAGAGAAAATACTCATGTCAATAAAAAGTTATCATCATAACGTTAAATTATCATATAAATTTATCGGAATAAGCGAAAAAAAGCACCTCATATTCATGATAAAATGAATCATTGATAGATAATAAAAAATATTATAAAGTGATAAAAAATTATTAAAACATGTATAATTTTTATATTATGGCATAAAAAATGCGATAAAAAAGAAAATCATGGTATACTTTTTTTGAGGGTAATTATAAAAAGGGGAAAGTTTTTTAGTACATCCAGAAGAAGATATGGCAACACTTATGAATAAAGTACATCATTCTCAGATTGTGACTATTGATTAAACATATCATCTTCTTGTGCTTCTACATTAGAAGATGTTGTGAAAGCTTTAGAACCAGCGAAACATGTTTACTTATTTGGTGTAGGTGGTTCCGCTATTGTCTGTGATGATTTTATACATAAGCTTATGAGGATAGGGAAGCCTTCTAATTATTGTCCTGATATTCATTTACAGATGACTTTTATACCTGCTATGGCACAGGAAGATTTAGCTATCTTTGTTTCATATTGTGGAAAAACAAAAGGTATAGTCACTGCGGCTAAATGGGCAAAGGAAATGAACATCCCATCTGTCGCAATTACACAATCTGCTTATAATAAGCTTGGTAAATTAGTAGATCATGTATTAACTGTTCCTTCACAGGATCAGGCATTACGTATTGGCGCAATGAGTTCTCGTTATTCTTCACTTATGTTGTTGATCTTCTTTACTATGGATTAGTGAAACGTAATAAAGAAGAATATGCACAAAAGATTATTAATACAAGACGTATTATTCAAGAAATAGAAAAGTAGGTGTAAGTTATGGAAAAGATAGAAAAATGGATATCAAACAACAAGGATATTGAACAGGAATTAATACGATTGAGAAGACATTTTCATGAACATCCAGAAGTCGGTCATCCTCTTCCTCAGACACAGGAATATATAGTGAAACTGCTTGAAATGTATGGTTATGAGAATATTATTGTGAATCCAGGAGGAAGTATTGAAATACTTGTAGGACCTCATGATAAGAAGATTCTTTTACTTAGAAGTGATATGGATGCATTACCACTTGTGGAACATACAAATCTTCCTTTTAAGTCTATTAATGGGGCAATGCATGCATGTGGACATGATATGCATGCTTCTATGATGTTAATGTGTGCCAAGCTTTTGAAACAGAATGAAAAGAAACTCAAAGGACAGATTAAGATTGTTTTCCAGCCTCATGAAGAAGGACTAGTAGGCTGTAAGATGATGATTGAAGATGGGGTATTGAAATATCCTCGTGTTGATGCGGCAGTGGGCTTACATGTCATGCCAGCGACAGAAGATAAGACAGGAACTATACGTACAATCCGTAAAGCAATGACAACCGCTTCTACAATCTTTGAAATTAATATTACGGGTAAGAGTTCACATGGTTCTATGCCAGAAAAAGGTATTGATGCGCTTCGTGTGGCTGTTCATATATACCAGCAATTACAGGAAATCATTCCAAAAGAAATCAGCATGAGTCATGATGATGTACTTACAATCGGTATTATGAATGCAGGTAAAGCCCATAACATTATTCCAGAAAAAGCCTATATGAAATGTTCACTAAGAAGTTATCGTCCAGATGATCAGGAATATATTATGGTAAGAGTGAATGAATTAGTACAAAGTATTGCTTCTATGTATCATGCCCAGGCAGGCATTACAATCTTACAGCAGGCACCAAGTGTCTATAATGATCCTGCATTACTTAAATCTATTATGGATGTAGAAAAAGATGTATTTGGTGGTTATATCAAGAAGTTAGAACTTCCTCTTACTATCTCAGAGGACTTTGGCCATATTACTGCCAATGTACCTTCACTCTTTGTGACTCTGGCGGCAGGATGTAAACAGGATGGTTATATTTATGGTCTTCATAACAAAGCCACTATTTTTGATGAAGGCTGCTTAATGTATGGCCTGTATTTCTTATATAATGCTGCAATGAATTGGAATGTGAAGTACTAAATATCTTGCATTCACAAAAAGAGAACAGGTATAATATTTACCAATGATGAATGGGAGAAAACAGAAAAAATGAACAAGATTGATCAAAAAACAGTATATACAATTAAAGCACTTTGTGCAGATATGATTCAGAAAGCAAATTCAGGACATCCAGGACTTCCTTTAGGGGCTGCTGGATTCACTCATGTATTATGGTCACAGGTATTAAACCATAGTGCAAAGCATCCTGAATGGGTTAACAGAGATCGTTTTATTTTATCGGCAGGACATGGTTCAAGCATGCTTTATAGTTTATTACATCTATATGGTTATGGCTTAACTATGGATGATTTAAAGCAGTTTAGACAGTTAGGTTCACTTACACCAGGACATCCAGAATATGGACATACAGTAGGTGTAGATGCAACTACAGGTCCTTTAGGACAGGGCTTAGGCATGGCTGTTGGTATGGCAATGGGGCAGGCTCATTTAGCCACTGTATTTAATAAACCAGGTTATGATCTATTTGATCATTATGTTTATGCATTAGCTGGTGATGGATGTATTATGGAAGGAATCTCTTCAGAAGCATTATCACTTGCTGGTACACTTAAGTTAGAAAAGCTCATCATCTTATATGATTCAAACAACATTTCTATCGAAGGTAACACAAACATCACATTTACAGAAAATGTATCAGACAGAGTAAAGGCATTTGGTTTTGAAACAATAACTGTAGAAGATGGAGATAACTTAGATGAAGTACTTGCTGCATTAGAAAAAGCAAAGACTATTAAAGGTAAACCTAAGTTCATTGAAATCAAGACAACTATCGGTAAAGATAGTCCAAACGAAGGTTCAGAAAGCACTCATGGTGCACCACTAGGCGTGAATAACGTCAAGGCATTAAAAGAAAAACTTGGTCTTCCACAGGAAGAATTCTATGTACCAGAAGAAGTATATGATTATCTAGCTTCTACACAAAAACGCGTAGATGATTTATATGATGCTTGGACTTCTATGCAGGATAAATATTTTGAAGAATATCCAGAAATGAAGATTGTATGGGAACAGTATTTTAACCCTGACTTTGCAAGAATTTTCAAGGATAACCCATTATTCTGGGCAAATAAACATCACAATATTGCAACTCGTGCTGCAAGTGGTGAAACAATGAACCTTATTAAGGATTTTGCCCCTAACTTCATTGGTGGTTCAGCCGACTTAGGACCTTCTAATAAGACAGTCTTAAAAGGTGAAGGTGAATTCAGTGCAGACAACTATGGTGGACGTAATATCCACTTTGGTGTAAGAGAACAGGCTATGGCTGCAGTAGGTAATGGTTTAATGTTATATGGTGGATTAAAGGCATATGTGGCTACATTCTTTGTATTTAGTGACTATGTAAAACCTATGGCTCGTTTGTCTTCATTAATGAAGCTTCCACTTACTTATGTATTTACTCATGATAGTATTGGTGTAGGGGAAGATGGACCAACACATGAACCAGTAGAACAGTTGACTATGCTTCGTGCAATGCCTAACATGTATGTATTTAGACCATGTGATGAATTTGAAACAAAAGCCGGCTGGTATGTCGCAATGAGTTCAAAAGAAACACCTACATCTCTCATCCTTTCTAGACAGGACTTACCTAAGATGGTAGGCAGTAACAGAGGTGCCTTAAGAGGTGGTTATATCATTGATGACTGTATGAGTAAGCCAGATATCATCATCATTGCATCAGGTTCAGAAGTAGACTTAGCAGTCAAAGCTAAAGAACAATTAAAAGACCCTAACTTAAATATCAGAATCGTTTCTATGCCTTGTCAGGAATTATTCAGAGAACAGTCTGAAGAATACAAAGAATCTATTTTACCATCATGTGTAGAAAATAGAATTATTGTAGAAGCAGGAAGCCGTTTATCTTGGGGTGAATTCGCAGGATTCAAAGGCAAATATGTCACTATGGATACATTTGGTGCTTCAGGTAAGCCAGCAGACTTATTCAAGGAATTCCATTTAACTGTAGAAGATGTAATCAAAGCCATCAAAGAATTCTAAACAAATTCATTTTAGCCTCTTATAATAGTATTATAAGGAGGCTTTTTTATGTGGATACTTTATGCATTTGGTTCTGCCTTTTTTGCAGGACTTACAGCAGTTCTCGCAAAATGTGGTATTGAACATACAAACTCTCACTTAGCGACTGCATTACGTACTATTGTTGTACTCATCTTTTCATGGATCATGGTAGGAATAGTTGGCTCATTTGATACAATCCATACAATCACCCATAAGACATTTCTATTCTTAATTCTTTCTGGAATATCTACTGGAGCAAGCTGGTTATGTTACTTTAAGGCATTACAATTAGGTAATATCAATAAAGTCACAGCTGTAGATAAGACAAGTGTTGTATTGACGATTATTCTTTCTCTTATATTTTTCAAAGAAAGTGTCACAGTCTATAAGATCTTAGGTATGATCATTCTTACAGCAGGTACATATTTAATGGTAGAAAAGAAGGAAGATAATAAACAGACAAGTAATGCCTGGTTACTTTATGTTGTTCTTTCTGTTGTCTTTGCAAGTTTGACGACAATACTTGGTAAGATTGGTATCACAAATATTGAAAGTAATCTAGGTACAGCCATTCGTACAAGTATTGTACTTGTTATGAGCTGGATTGTGGTTTTTGTAACGCATAGTGAAATGAATATGAAGAGTATATCAAAGAAAGAATATTTCTTTATTGTGTTATCAGGCTTAGCCACAGGAGGTTCCTGGTTATGCTTCTACCATGCCCTGCAAAATGGACCAGCAAGCTTAATTACTCCTATAGATAAGTTGAGTATTCTATTTACTGTATTATTCTCTTATCTTATTTTTCATGAGAAACTCTCTAAAAAATCATTGCTTGGATTAATGCTAATAGTATCTGGTACCTTGGTTATGCTTTTCTAACAAAAGTTATACTCCTCTCACTTTTTTAACAAACATTCTCTATAGTGTTATTATGATTTTGTTAGTTAGGACTAACAGAGGAGAAAAAGAATATGAAAGACTTATTCAAAAACAAATTATTATGGTCATTTGTAGGTGGTGTAGCCGCTACAGTTGCAGGTAGTAAGTTCGTAAAGAGCGATTGCGCAAGAAATGCAGCTGTAAAATCAGTCGCTACTGGTATGCAAATCAAAGATGAAGCTCTTGCTACTTATGATACAATTGTAGAAGACGCAAAAGATATCTATGCTGAATCGAAAAGCAAGAAAGAAGCAAAATAGGGAATTTATATTTCCTATTTTTTAGGTGATAAGAGAATGTTAGAGTATCGTATAGTACATGACATACCAGGACGTATGAGAATACGTTATGGACGTTATCGCTTTTCTAGAAATAAGGCACTAGCCTTACATTTCGCATTATGTAAATGGGATATGGTTGAATCAGCCGATGTCAATGAAAGAACAGGTTCTATTTTGTTCACTTATAGTGTTGATCAAAGAGATGCTTTGATTGACAAAATCAACTCTCTAGATATACCTCACTTTGATGATGCACCCTATGAAAAGATCATTAAAGAAAACAAGTATCTTATAGATCACCGTGATATCAACGATCAATACATTGGAAAATTCACTGGTATTATCGCAAAAAGATATGCCTCTAAATGGTTTCTACCACTACCAATAAGAAACGTATTAACTATTTATCATACTATTCAATATGTGAAAGAAGTACTGGACTCTCTTGTACATAAACGTATTGATGTACTAGTACTTGATGCCACAAGTATTTCTGTTTCTTTATTATCAGGACAATGGGGTACAGCACGTAATATCATGTTCTTATTGAATATCTCTTCATTACTTGAATACTATATAAAAAGAAAACTACATCATTGCAGCTCAAAGAAACATTGTCTGTCAATATTGATAAAGTATGGGTATTTGAAGAAGGAAAAGAAAAACAGATTCCTACAACTCATTTACAGAAAGAAGATATTGTCGTTGTACAGACAGGTTCTATGGTTCCAGCAGATGGTGAAGTAGTAAATGGTGAAGCCATGATCAATGAATCAAGCTTTATTGGTGAACCATTAAGCAAGATGGTAAAACAAGGAAGTTCTGTTTTTGCAGGGACTGTTGTAGAAGAAGGTAAGATTTATATCAAGGTAAGAAATCTACAATTAGAAAGCCGTATTAATAAGAATGTAGATATGATTGATACAAACGAATCATTGAAAGCAGGTATTCAATCAGGGGCTGAACATCTTGCAGATGCAATTGTCCCTTATAGTTTTGTGGCTTTCTTTGGATTATTACTTGCCACAAGAAATCTTATACGTGCTTCATCAGTATTACTTGTAGACAATTCATGTGCGATTAAGTTATCTACATCTATTTCTGTTATTAGTGCGATGCAAGAAGCAGGTCGTCATTCTGTTATGGTTAAAGGTGGTAAATACCTAGAAGCAATGGATCAGGCAGATACGATTGTCTTTGATAAAACAGGAACCCTCACAAATGCTCAGCCATTTGTCTAGAAAGTGACACCAGTAGGAAATTATACACGTGAAGAAGTATTACGTATTGCAGCTTGTTTAGAAGAACACTTCCCACATAGTTTTGCCAATGCAATAGTAAAACAGGCATCACTCGAACAATTACGTCATGAAGAAGAACATGCTGAAGTAAAGTATATTATTGAACATGGTATTGCGACTATTTATCGTGATCAGCGTGCTATTATTGGTAGTGATCATTTTGTATTTGAAGATGAACATATTACTAAAACAGAAGAAATAGAAACACTCATCAATAACTTACAAAGTGAAGGTGCCAGTTCTTTGATATTCCTCGCAATAGGTGGAGAAACTGCAGGTATTATTTCTATTTATGATCCACTTAAACGAGAAGCAAAAGAAACAATCATGAATCTTAGAAGCAGTGGTTTTAAGAATATCATCATGTTGACAGGTGATAGTGAGAATGCTGCAAAGCATATTGCAGAAGAACTCAATATTGATGGTTATTTAGTGGGCGTATTACCTGAAGATAAAGCAGAATATGTAAAAAAATTAAAAGATGAAGGACATACCGTTGTTATGGTAGGGGATGGTGTTAATGATACTCCAGCCTTATCTTGTGCAGATGTCTCTATTTCTTTACAGGATAGTTCAGATATTGCGAGAGAACTTGCGGATGTCACACTTACTTCTTCATCACTAGAAGAAATTGTCGTATTTAAACAATTATCAAAACTATTAATGAAAAGAATCAAGCGTAACTATACAAGAATAGTCACTTTAAATACTGGATTAATATTATTAGGTATGTTTGGTGTCTTACAACATCACTTATTCATAATGGTTCTACATTCATATTTGCGATATCATCTTCTACATCATTATTAGAAAATTGATGTATAGCCCCGTTCTGGGGCTTTTTTATTTTCTCGGAAAACTACAAATGTCAACTCAAGTTTACATGATAGTTGGTGGAGGAAACTGCCTTTTCGCACTACACTTGTGGAGGCACTATTCATGAAAGGAGTTAAAAAATGGACGCAATCTCATTAGACCATATATCTAACAGATATCCCTTATTAAACGACATCAGCATCACAGTGAAGTATGGAGAAATATATGGCATAGTGGGGAAACAGGCAACAACTCTATTTAAAATCATTCTTGGTAAAACCTACTATGATCAAGGACAAGTGAGTATTCTAGAAAGTACTCAAGAAAAGTATTTAAGACGTAATAGAAAAAGAATAGGCTATACTGTCAACAGCCATTTCTTTAATCATTTGAATGCATCTAAAAACCTTTACTATCACTGTCTCATAAAAGGTATTCATGACAAAAAAGAAGTTGAACATGTCCTATCTCTCGTGGTTTTGCAGGACCAACAGTTACTTTACCGTGACTTCTCACACAATATGAAATGTCGCCTTGCGATTGCGAAAGCTCTCTTAGGACATTCAGCTATTCTCCTACTTGATGAACCAATGGAAGATCTCAATAATGACGAAATAGCTTCTATTAGACAGCTTCTTCTTGCACTCAATAAAGAAGGTATTACGATACTGCTCTCTAGTCATTGTATCAAGCACTTAAAAGGATTGTCACGCACCATTGCATCATAGAATATGGAATTATTAAAGAGATTAAGGAGGGAACTCTTTGATTAAATCATGAATAAGTATGCCAATAAGATTCTGGGGTTATTACATCATTCAATTTTTTTGTGCTATTTAATCCAGAGATATACATTTCTCGACTTCTTTCCACTCATAATAGGATTAAATCATTAATATAGATACTCTCAATTTCCTAGAATATACAGAAGAATAAATAACCGGATAATTCTTTCAAATGTAGTCAACATAGTCTTTAGTGACATCCTGCTTAAACTATAACCCCAATTGAATCTTATAAAGACTTTCATGATCCTTTTGACATAGTAACCAATATCTTCTTGCATGATCATGAAAGTCTATTTTTTATTGCATTATTCAACAAAAAGGACGATTGGAGGGTGAATATGAAAAAGAAGGTCATATTGTTTGTATTTATTATTTAATTGGTATAGTAACAATTGCAGTAAACAGATATTACAGTACTGACCATACTTTATCTGACTGCTACTATACACAGATTCCTCGCGTTGATGTGAATAGAGAATCATGGCTCATCGATGATTTTGGTCATAAACAACCCATTGGTAAAGAATATGTTTTTGTTTGTTATAATGCATTAGGAGAGTCAATGCGTGTGACATTTATTCAAGCAGACTCTTATTGTCCAGGAACTTACATCAAGTTAAAAACAAAGAAGAAGATAGTCATCAACCAAAGGATTATATCTGAATCGAAAGTTCCACAACGTGCTCTAAATCAAATCAAGAGTTATGGAAGAAAATAGATGAAAGGAGAGAGATATGAACTATGAAGTGATTAGTCATATTATTGCCATCATGTATATTGCATTTATGATTTCCTTATTTTGTGCAGCTGTTTATCTCTTCATATTGATAGTCAAAGCTCTTAAGAAATATATTAATTCTAAAGATGTACGAGAAGAGAAAAAAGTGAATGCGAAATCTTTAGGAGAATCCCTTAAAGAAAACCGTCTCCGTTGTAAGATGACTCAAGAGTTTGTTGCAGAAACATTAGGTGTAAGTAGACAAGCTGTTTCTAAATGGGAGAACGGAACAAGTGATCCCAATACAACCAATCTTATTGCCCTATCAAGATTATATAAGGTCACACCCGAAGACCTGCTTAAATGTATTCAAGAAAAGAGCCTGTCTAATGAATAGACAGGCCAGACAAAAAGGAAAATATTTTATGAAAAAAACATTCTATAAATATACTAATAAAATCCTTGTCGCAATGCAATTGAATACAAAAAACAAATAAAAATCTAAAAATAAAACCCCTTATAAATATTATTTTATACAAACTAAAAAAGCCTGGCGAGATGAGCATCTCAATAGGCTTTTTTATTTAAGGAGTTATCTTAATATCAATTAAGTTCCTCTATGATTATTGTAGAAAACTCTATTACTAAATTCAATACAATTCATAAATATAGAAAAAATTATAGTTTCATTGATAGGTAGAACTTATCTACATAGTTGTTCATAATCGCAATATTGAGTTCTTCCTTGTATTTACTATTGTTGATTGTTTCTACAAGGTCTTTATTTCTTTGGTTCAACTGTTCAATCACTTCTTTACTAGGAATATGATTGGACTTAGAAGAATTATGACTTTTAGAAGTCAAAACAAGATTCCAGATATAATCACTATACATAAATGACCAAGGAATCACATGATCTACACTAATATCATCAGGCTGTAATTCTTCTCCTGTATAGAAATCAATCGGTTTATTCATATTTTCAAGTAAGATATTTTTATATTTAGTGAGATTATTTCTTCTGATCTGATTATCAGAGATACCTTTTACTTTAGAAGTAATACGTGGAGCAGTATTGAACTTCTCTAATAACTGTGCCCATTTGTAATTGAGTAGTTGTGATAAGACAAAACCATATTCTTTTAGTAAGAATACTTGTTCTTTATTAATCGATATGTAGAGATAATCTTTGTTAAGTACATATAGATTCTTAGTTTCTTTATTCACATTCATGAAGCGCCAAGATACATCATCCTTCAGCTTTCTTGCACATTTCTTTAATACATTCTTATAGAAGTCTTCTTCTGTGTTTAATACAAGTTCAGCCTTATCAAACCAGATAGGAATAGAAGACCCAGATAATTCTTTATACTTATCGATAAGTAAATCAACCTGCTGGACTATGACAGGCTTCTTTTTGATATTAGATCCTTGTCTTAAATTAAAGAAGAATGTCTGATTCCAATAATACTTCACCATCTTATGCGCTATCGCATCAAACGTAATCACATTATTTTCTTCTATGTGATTAAGAGTATATACATTCTCAAGAATAGCACGTCCCCATGCTAACTTATATGTATTATCATTATTCATGTACTCAATCACATCAAGCCAGTCCTGTATATACTTATTCATAAGAATCCTCTACATATTCAAGATAGATCTTCTTATCAAAGGCACCATTATTGTGTGCTTTTTTTTCTTTGATAGAAAGTACTTCTTTATGATCAATATGAAGTGTATTCTCTAGTGCCTCTAATACCTCTAATACATCCGCTATCTCTTTCTTAATATCTTCACCTTCCGCATTCATTACCTCATGACATTCTTCTAATAATTTACTTTTCAAGCATACAAGATATTCATCGTCATTGAGTATTCTTGTTAAACAAGTCTTATGATCATTCTCTATGATTTCAGGAATACGATCTCTGACTAACTTATTATGAATATGTTTCATTGGCATCACCTCTTCATTAATCATACATCTCCCCCAATCATTATGAAAGTTACTTTGAAAAAAACTGTATGGTAAAATGTCACTAAAGGACATTTTATTGCATGTATATATGAAGAAGGTTACCTTTTATCGAAAGGGCTTACTTTGTATAATGTGATTGTAAGGAGGGAGAAGCGTGCGATTATATTCAATACTTAAAGAGCTCAGAGATAATTCTAAATATCTGCCAACGAATTATTTTGTGACAAAATACAATGTTTCCAAAAGAACAATTCAAAATGATATCTCTTATCTCATGCGCATTTCTCCACGCAAAGGGTTCCTCCTTCATATGAAAAGAGAACAAGGATACCTATTAGAAATCACCAACGAAACACTATTCAATGATTTCTTAGAAACATTAAATGAAACATTTTATGTTTCTACTAATGAAAGACCTGCGCATATATTATCATTTCTTGCAATTCAAGAAGATTATATCTCGATGAACAAGATTGCGGATATCTTCCAGGTCTCTAAGACAGTAATCAAGAATGATATGCATATCGTAGAAAGAATTGCGAAGGTGTATCATTTTGAAATCGAAAGAAAACAACACTATGGAATTAAAATCAACGGCTTGGACCAAGATTTTAAGATGTACCTTACAGAAGAATACATCAACGGCAGTTTCTTTATTCAGACAGCAGTCAATGATGTCACAAGAGATTTTAAGTTTGTCGAACAATCTTTTATAGGTTTACTTACGCAGGAAAATGTGAATGTAAACTACAATGAGTTACTTAACATTACAAACTATTTAAAAATCATGGTTTATAGTGCTTCTACTCATAGTGAACAGGATGAAGACTACATATATCAAGATATCACAATCCATCGCTTAGCGAAAAAAGTGATTGATATGTTGAAAGGTTTCTATCAAGTTCAGTTCTCAAATGAAAGCATTGATGGACTAGTTACAGTCTTAAATAAGAATCTTAGAAAACGTTTAGAAAATATTGGTTTTAAATGTACCAACCTCGAAGAAGTCATCAATGACTTCTTAAAGAAAACAGATGAAATGTATGAAACAACATTCTTACAGGATGAAGACTTTAAGAAGATGTTACTTATCCATGTCACATTACTTATAGATCGTCTTCATGACAAGATTTCCTATAAGAATGAATTAGCCAACGAATTGAGTATTACCAATTCAGTTGTATTTAATATTGCCATACAGTTCTGTGATATGCTTCATGAACTCTATGATGTCAAGCCAACCTTTGATGAAGTCGGGTTTGTCGCTATGCATTTTGCAGGACATATGGAAAAGGAAAAACAACAAAAACTACAGCTTTATGATCGTATTGGTGTGGTCTGTTCCTCTGGAGGAGGCAGTGCTTATATGATCAAACTGCAGATAGAATCAATTTTTCCAAAAGCAACAGTCAAGACATTCTCATTCTTACAACAGGATGCTTTACTAGATTATTGTCCTGATCTTGTATTTACAATTATGCCGCTTTCTTTTGATATCCAGGCACCTATTATCTACATCAAGGAATTACTGGATGATAAGGATTTACAGCGTATTAAGCAGATCTTACAGACAGATGACTATGATCCTTATACGTTGATCAATGATAAACCAATGTATCAGTCATTCTTCTCTAAAGACTTCTTTAAGATAGATGAAGATGATGATTATGAGAATTTGATTTATCGTATGGCGATTGAATTAGAAGAACAAGGCTATGGGAAGAAGGGATTTGCGGATCTTGTATTAGAACGTGAATCCTATGTCAGTACGATTTATATGAATGGAATCTGTATTCCTCACCCATTAGAAACAGATGCATTAAAAAACATGATATCTGTAAGAATCTTAAAGAAACCATTTGAATCTCATGGAAAAACAGTCAAACTCGTATTCATGGTTTGTTTAAGAAAGGATCAGATAGAAATGTATAAGGTTCTTACAAAGAAGCTCTATGCGCTTATGCATGAACCAAAATATATAGAAAGAATTTTAGAAGTCCAGTCATTTGAAGAAATGATGGCAGTGTTAGATGAGTTAGGAGGTGTTCAACATGAATGATGAATTACTTAAAAGACTTAGTGATGCAGATAGTATTGCATCATGTGAAGATGAAGTAAGAAATATTCTCTATCATGAATTAAAAGATTATTGTGACGAAGTCTATTGTGACTCTTTAGGCAGTGTGATTTTTCATAAAAAGGGATGTAGTTTAAATCCTTTAAAAATCATGTTTTGTGCACATATGGATGAAGTCGGATTTGAAGTGAGATATATCTCAGATATTGGTTTCCTCTATTTAATGCCATTAGGTGGTGTGTTAGATAAGAGTAAGGAAATGCAGATTGTGCGTGTGACAACATCTGATGGACGTAAGTATGAAGGCTTATTGAATGTGACTAAAGATAGTAATGGCCAGGTTAAAGATATGTATGTAGATATTGGCTGTGAAACAGCCCAGGAAGTGAAAGACCTTGGTATTTCTATTGGTGATATGGTCTGCTTTGCATCAAGTATGCGTCAAATTCAGCCCCATGTTTATATGGGTAAAGCAATGGATGACCGTTCAGGATGTTATGTACTTGCAGAAGCATTAAAGCAGGTGAAGTTCAATGAACATGACTTATACTTCGTTGCAACAAGTAGTGAAGAAGTCGGTGTACGTGGTGCAAAAACAGCTACACATCTTATTGATCCAGATATCGTATATGCGATTGATGTCGCAAATAATCCAGAACTTGTAAAGAACTATACAAATACCCGATTGATTGGACATGGTCCAATGATTGTTCATTATGATAAAACAATGGCGCCTAATAGAAAACTATTGGCCTATGTTAAAGAAGTGGCTGATAAGAATAACATTCCTTATCAGTGCGATATGTTGAAGGGTGGAGGAACAGATGCAGGTAATGCACATTTGGAAGCGGGAGGACGCTTAGCACTTGTATTAGGTATTCCACTACGTTATTGTCATGGATCTTATTCAATGGTTCATAGCAATGACTTACAGCATTTGATTCAATTGATTTGTAAATTAATACAAATAGATAATTCACAATATCAGGCAATGACAACATTTATTACGGAGGGTTAAGAACATGACTGAAATGGAAAAACAAATTATCGGAATCATTTCTTCAGCAGGACAAAGCAAATCTATGGCTTTTGAAGCATTGAAGAAAGTAAAAACAGGAGAATATGATGAAGCGAGAAGACTATTAGATGAAGCAAGAAAAATAGACATTGAAGCACATTCTATTCAGACTAAGCTTATTCAGGCTGAAATGTCAGACACTGAAGAAAAGCCAGTAGTTGGGTTATTAATGGTTCATGCCCAGGACCATTACATGACATCTCAATTAGCAAGGGATCTAATTGAAGAGTTAATAACAATCTTTGAAGCAAAGGAGGAAAAGTAAAATGAAAATCGTATTATGTTGTGCAGGTGGTTTCTCAACAACTATGTTGATGGACAGCATGAAAGCTGTCGTTAAAAAAAGTGCAAAGCTAAATGAAGATGACTTCAGCTTTGTTGCGATTCCAGTAGATATCTTACAGAGTGAAGTAGAAGACTGCGATGTATTAGTTATTGGACCACAGATTGCGCATAAATTGGACTACATCAAGCCAATTATTGAACCATACCATATTCCATATGTAATCGTTGATCAAGAAGTATATGGAAAAATGGATGGTGCAACTGTTATGAAACAGGTATTAATCGCACGTAGAAAAGCAGACATGGCAAAATAAAAAATAATTTGGAGGGACTAAAATGTTTGATAAATTCGAAGCCTTTATGAACAAGTACTTGACTCCACTTGCAAACAAGATGGATAAACAGGTTCATTTAAGTGCTATTAAAAAATCAATGGTTGCCTTAACACCATTATTAATCATTGGTAGTTTCTGTTTGATTCCAGAAGCTATTCCTAATATGATTGGTGCTAAGCATCCTATTTCAGTTTGGATCTTAAAGAATCTTGATTTAATCTACATTCCATACAATGTAGGTATGGCATTAATGTCAGTTTATGTATCAGTTATTATTGCATATCATTTAGCTAACAGCTATAAACAGGACGTTCCTGGTTCTGTCAGCATGGCATTAATTTCATTCCTTATCATGGTTTACCAGACAAAAGAAGGTGGAGGATTAGATACTACTTTCTTTGGTCCTAAAGGACTATTTGCAGCAATGTTTGCATCAATTATTGCGGTTGAGTTATTCCGCTGGTGTAAAAAGAAGAACTTCACTATCAAGATGCCAGAATCAGTTCCTGATTTCGTATCTAGATCATTTGAAATGATTCCAATTTCAGTTATCGTTATTGGTTTCTTCTTAATCGTTCGTATTATTTGTGTCAATGTATTTAATACAATGCCACCTCTAATCTTTACTAAGTTATTTGCACCATTAGTTGGTTCTATGGATAACCCAATTGCGTATATCTTCTTAAAGATGTTACAGTGCTTATTATTCTTCTTTGGTATCCATCCATCAGTATTAAGCCCTATTACAAGCCCAATCTCAACTCAGTTCTTAGCTGATAACGTAGCTGCTAGCTTAGCTAAACAGCCATTGCCTCATTTCTATTGCCCAGGACCTGAATCAGCATTCGGTAACTTCACTGGTACTGGTGTAACATTTGGTCTTGTATTCTGGTGCTTATTATCTAAGAATAAGGCTTTAAAACAGGTAGGACGTGTTGCATTAATTCCAGCATTATTTGGTATCAATGAACCAATCTTATTTGGTGCTCCAATCGTATTAAACCCTGTATTCTTTATTCCTTATGTAATCTTTGGTGGAATTATCGGAAGCTTTGGTGGACTTGCAATGTACTTTGGTATTATGGACAAATCTATATTTACACC
>ENA-OWPF01001483-OWPF01001483.1-human-gut-metagenome-genome-assembly--contig:-NODE-1483-length-20297-cov-44.491997_pt1 | contig 20297 bp, 16 predicted proteins | sample MGYA00248261_ERZ651840 | MGnify/ENA primary metagenome ERZ651840 (study PRJEB26924, sample SAMEA4378268) | human gut metagenome | biome: human gut; feature: human-associated habitat; material: faeces... | reverse complement strand
ATAAAGCACTAGCAATAGATTTTGGAATAAATAATCTTGCAACTTGTGTAACATCAACTGGAAAATCTTTCATAATAGATGGAAGAAGACTAAAATCTATAAACCAATGGCATAATAAAGAAAATGCACGTTTACAAAGAATAAAGGATAAACAAGGATATAAAAATAAATACACAAACAAACAATTTGCTAATACTAAAAAAAGAAATGATAAAGTTAATGATTATATGAATAAAACTGTAAGAATAATCATTAACTATTGTTTAAAAAATAGTATAGGAAATATAGTTTGTGGATATAATGAAACATTCCAAAGAAATTCTAATTTAGGTAAAAAGAATAACCAAACATTTGTAAATATACCTTTTGGAACACTTAGAGAAAAGATAGAATATCTTTGCAAATTATATGGAATAAATTTTGTTAAACAAGAAGAGAGCTATACATCAAAGGCAAGTTTCTTCGATAGAGACAAAATTCCTACTTATAATGATGATAATCCTCAAAAATATAAGTTTAGTGGGAAAAGAGTCAAAAGAGGATTATATCAAACAAAAGACGGTAGGTTATTAAATGCAGATGTAAACGGAGCGTTAAATATATTGAGTAAAAGTAAAGTTGTGGGCTTAGAAGTCCTATACAATAGAGGCGAACTGGACACGCCTGTAAGAATAAGAGTTGCATAACAACTAAACTTCTTAAATAAAGTTTTAAACTTTTAGAACCCCATGACTTTAGTCGTGGGAGGTTCAGTTAGGGAAGACTATTAACAATACTTTTAAATTTTTAAAAGAAAACTGCATTCCAGATGCTGTTACTGGAGGAACTCTATTTTCGATTTTAACTCTTATAGGGCATGAAACTGGAATACTCTCTTTTGTTTTTGAGGACACTTTAAGAGATGTATTTATGATTGCTTTCTTTACTACTGTTGGTTTTTCAGCTAGTATTAAACTGTTGAAAAAAGCTGGATTACCAGTTCTTATGTTTTTAATTGCTGCTGTTGCACTTGCTGTTTTACAAAATGTATTCGGTGTAGCTATGGCTAAATTCTTACATATTAACTTATTAATAGGACTTGCTACTGGTTCTCTTGCAACTACTGGTGGACCTGGAACTGCTGGAGCTTTTGGACCTATCATAGAAACTGTTGGAGCTGGACAAGCTGAAGGTGCTACAATGGTTGCTATGGCTACTGCTACATATGCTCTTATTGCTGGTAGTATTATAGCTGGACCTATTTGTAAAAGACTTATTAACAAACACAATCTATTAAATAAGAAAAATGAAAATGATCTATTTGAATCTACTGGTGGAAAAGTTGAAATGTTAAGTGCTAAAAAAATTCTTCCATCTGGTTTCCAAGTTGTTATTGCTATGGGAGTAGGAAGCTTAATTTCTAACTTTTTAAGTAGTCTCGGAATGGTTCTTCCACCATATATAGGAGCTATGTTTGCTGCTTCTATTATTAGAAATCTTTCTGACTACTCAGGAAAATTTGAGATAGATCTTGATATTATCTCTGTAATTGGAAGTTTTACTTTAGCAATGTTCCTATCTATGACTCTTATGAGCTTTAAATTATGGGAATTAAAAGAGTTAGCTCTACCATTGATATTAATGCTTCTTGGACAAACTGTTCTTATGGGAGTATTTGCTTACTTTGTTACATTTAATCTTACTGGAAGAGATTATGATGCTGCTGTTATGACTGGTGGACATTGTGGATGTGGTTTTGGAACTACTCCTAAAGCTCTTGCAAATATGGAAGCTCTTACAGATAAATATCTTCCATCTCCTAAGGCATTCTTTGTAATTCCTATTGTTGGAGGACTATTTATAGATTTCTTCAATGCTGCTATTATTACATTCTTTATAAATTTGGTTAAATAAAGTTTTCTAACTAGATTAACTCTAGCTAGAACTCCTCAAAACAGTACTACAGTTGTATAAGTAATTATATAACTGTAGTATTTTTTTATAGTAAACTATAATATATCTAACTAAGCTCAGTTATCTAGCATATTGCTAAGTTTTGACATAGTCCCTTTGTATTTAGCGATTATTAGTCAAGTTTAGTTATCTCTATTTCTTTTTTAACATCAATTTGACTCCATGTCAGTGAATAAAGAATCCCTATGGCTCATTCCGTTGAAAATGCAAAACTCACTCGCAAGCTCGCTCAAACACGTTGCATTTTCTTAACTGCATTTCGCTGAGGGCTTCTAATATTCACTTCTAAATTACGTCAACTTGATGTTAGGGATAACAATATTTTTACTTTTTATTAGAATGATAAATTATAGTTTAAAAGAAAAAACTGGCTTCATATAGAAACCAGTTTTTCATACAAAATAGTTTTAGTTTTTAGTTATCCGTTGATCATTTTATATTAATTTTTATTTTTAACAAATTTTTACATCATTCCTGGCATCATTCCAGGGTTTCCCATTTCTGGTGCCTTAGGTTCTTTTTTAGTTGCTACTAATACTTCAGTAGTAAGAATTAATGCTGATACTGATGCAGCATTTTGAATAGCTGATCTAGTTACCTTAGCTGGGTCAATTATTCCTTCTGCCATCATATTTACATATTTTTCTGTTGCAGCATTAAATCCATATCCTTTTTCCATGTTTCTTACTTTCTCTACAACTACTGCTCCATCTACTCCAGCATTTTCAGCTATCTGTTTAAGTGGTGCCATAAGAGCTTTCTTAACAATTTCAACTCCTATTCCCTCTTCTCCTTCAAGTTTGTAATCTTCCATCTCTTTTACAATCTCAAGTAGCACAGTTCCTCCACCAGGCACTATTCCCTCTTCAACTGCTGCTCTTGTAGCATTTAAAGCATCTTCTATTCTAAGTTTTTTATCTTTCATCTCAGTTTCAGTAGCTGCTCCAACTTTAATTACTGCTACTCCTCCAGATAGTTTAGCAAGTCTCTCTTGTAATTTTTCTCTATCATAATCTGAAGTTGTAAGTTCTATTTGATTTTTAATAGAAGCTGTTCTTGCTTTAATATTATCAGAAGCTCCCATTCCATCAACAATTACAGTTGTATCTTTAGTTACTTTTACTTTTTTAGCTCTACCTAGTTGCATAATTGAAGTTTCTTCAAGTTTCATTCCTTTTTCATCAGAGATAACTTCTCCACCTGTTAGGATTGCAATATCCTCTAACATAGCTTTTCTTCTATCTCCAAATGCTGGAGCTTTAACAGCAACTACATTCAATGTTCCTCTTAATTTATTGATTACTAATGTAGTTAAAGCTTCTCCTTCAAGCTCATCAGCTATGATCAATACTGGTCTACCAGCTTGAACAGTCTCTTCTAGTATTGGTAAAATATCTTTCATATTTGAGATTTTTTTATCAGTTATTAAGATATATGGATTATCTAATTCAGCATACATTCTTTCTGTATCTGTTACCATATATGGAGATACATACCCTTTGTCAAATTGCATTCCTTCTACAACTTCCAATGTAGTTTCAAGAGATTTTGCTTCCTCAACAGTTATTACTCCTGTTTCTCCAACTTTTTCCATAGCTTGAGCTATTAATTTACCAATCTCTTCATCTCCTGCTGATACAGAAGCAACTTGAGCTATCTCATCATTTGATTGAATCTTTTTAGCTCTATCTTTTAAATGTTTTATAACTTCTTTAGTTGCTTTTTCTATACCTTTTTTTAAGAACATTGGGTTAGCTCCAGCACTTACCATTTTAAGCCCCTCTTTTACTATTGCTTGAGCTAAAATAGTAGCAGTTGTTGTTCCATCTCCTGCAACATCATTTGATTTAGTTGCTACCTCTTTAACAAGTTGAGCTCCCATATTTTCAAATGGATCATCAAGCTCTATCTCTTTAGCAATAGAAACTCCATCATTTGTAATAAGAGGTGAACCATAACTTTTTTCAAGAACTACATTTCTTCCTCTTGGTCCTAATGTTACTTTTACTGCATCTGCTAATGTATTTACACCTATTTCAAGTTTTTTTCTTGCTTCTTCATCAAATTTTAATATTTTTGCCATCTTAGTCTCCTCCTATTTTTCAACTACTGCCAAAACATCATCTATATTTAGAATAAGATATTTTTCATCTCCATCTTTTATCTCAGTTCCTGCAAATTTTGCATAGACTACTTTATCCCCTACATTTAATCCTTCTAATTTTTCACCTTTTCCTAGAGCTATAATCTCTCCAAAATTAGGTTTTTCTTTATCTCCTGCTCCTGGAAGAATAATTCCACTTGCTGTTTTCTCTTCCATTTTTACAAGTTTTATCAAAACTCTTTCTCCTATTGGCTTAATGTTCATCTATATCCCTCCAACAATTTATTAGCACTCTTGTTAGATGAGTGCTATTTTTTACAAATATATATTATGATATTTTTTCAACTATGTCAATAGTTTTTTTATTTTAATTCCTCGTCTTGTCTTTTCTAAATTTTATTGGTAAAATATTTTAGAAATTAATCTTTATTTGGGGGAATTTTATGGAAAAGAAAAAAATAGATCTATCTGAATTTTATAAGAGTTTTCTTACAATAGGTGTCCCTTTAATGGTTCAACAACTTATATCATCTTCATTAAACTTTATAGATAATCTAATGATAGGAAGATTAGGAACAGATTATATTGCTGCTGTTGGTTTTGCCAATAGTGTGTATAGAATACTTGATCTTTTTCTATTTGGGCTTTGTAGTGGTATGGGAGTTTTTGTTGCTCAATATTATGGTAAAAGAAATTTTGATATGATTAGACGTATTTTAGGAAAAATGGTAATCTCTGGATTTGTCTTAGCTGTAATTTTCTCAATCATTACATTTTTTAATGCTGAAAGAATTATTGGAATTTTCACCAAAGATCCAGAAGTTTTAAAAATAGGAGTATCATATATAACTAAAGCCCTTTTCTCATATAGTTTCTATGCCTTATCTTTTAGTACTGGATTTTGTCTTAGAGCTATGGGGCTTACTAAGTTTCCTATGACTTCTGCCTCTGTTGGAGTGGCTATCAATACATTTTTCAACTACTGCTTAATATATGGAAACTTTGGTTTTCCTTGTTTAAAAGAGCAAGGGGCTGCTATTGCAACTGTTATTGCTAGAATTTGTGAATTGACTACAATTTGGTTAATAGTGTATAAAAAGGATTTTAACTTAAAGGGAAAAATAGAGTCTTATTTAAATCTGCCTAAAGATTTGATTAAAGAGATTATCAGAATATCATCTCCAGTTTTTCTTACAGAGATGCTTTGGATACTTGGAACAGTTTCTCTATCTGTGGCATATTCAAAACTTGGAACTACTCAAGCTGCTTGTGTACAGATAGCTGATATTATTACTGCTATATCATCTATTATTTTTATGGGAATTTCAAACTCTGCCTCTGTAATTATTGGACATACTATTGGAAAAGGGGATAAAAACAAGGTTATTATCTATTCTAAAAAGATACTACAAATTGCTTTTGCTATGGGAATATTTAGTTTAATCTTAGTTCAAGCATTAACTGGAACTATTGTTTCTCTATACCATCTACCAAGTGATGCCCATATAATGGCTATAAAAACTATGAGAGCTGCTGGAATATTTGTATTTTTAAAGATGATTAACTGGACTCTACTTATTGGACTTTTTAGAGCTGGTGGAGATACAAAAGTTGCTTTCTGCTTAGATATTTTCCCACTTTGGTTTTATGCTGTTCCTGTGGCGTTTATTGGTGCTTACTATAAAGTACCTGTTTTCTTGTTAGTTGCTATGGCTGATTTTTCAGAGTTTATAAAATTAGTTGCATCTTTAATTAGATATAGATCTCTTAAATGGATAAAAGATGTTACAGTTTAAATATTATAAACTATAATTTATCTAGCTAAACTAGGTTCTCTAATATATCGTTAGTTTTACAGCAAAGTACCTTTGCATTAGCGATTATTAGTCAAGTTTAGTTATCTCTATTTCTTTTTTAACATCAATTTGACTCCATGTCAGTGAATAAAGAATCCCTATGGCTCATTCCGTTGAAAATGCAAAACTCACTCGCAAGCTCGCTCAAACACGTTGCATTTTCTTAACTGCATTTCGCTGAGGGCTTCTAATATTCACTTCCGAATTACGTCAACTTGATGTTAGGGATAATATATTTTTATTTTAACTATTAGAATGATAAATTATAGTTTTATTTTCTTTTTAAAAGAAACTATCTCCTCTTTTATTGTTTTATGTTTTAACTCCTTTAAATCTATACCATAGAATCTAAGTATAAAAGCTAAAGTAGTTCCCAATCCAAGTGCTGTTGCTATTGTTCCTATTCCTAGATTTCCACCTAAAAGCCATCCCAATGAAAATGCCATTATCTCTATTCCATTTTTTATCACTCCAACAGAAAATCTTGTTCTCTTAGTTAAAATTTGCATAAATCCATCTCTTGGACCACATCCCATTCCCTGTACCATATACAAAAAAGTTCCATAAGCATAGAAAAATATCCCTACAACTAATAAAAATACCCTATAAATAATTGAAGAACTTTCTGGTATGAGATTAAAATAAAATATCAAATCCATAAAAATTCCTATGCTTAAAAAGTTTAACACAGTTCCTATCCCTATTGGTTGCCCTAAAAATATATCTAGCAACACTATAAATATTCCCAATGTAATACTTGCTTGTCCTATTGTAACTCCTATTGTTTTTGATATTCCTTGATGTAAAACATCCCAAGGAGCTGATCCAAAATCAGCTTTTATTATCATTGCACAACCTAAAGCACATAAAAACATTCCACCAAAAAGTTTTAAATATTTCTTCATTTCATTTCCTCACTAATCCTATTTTATCTATTTCAAAATATTATTATACAACAAATTTAATCTATACTCAATAATTATTTAGGTTGCTTTTTTTTATATTTTGAGCTATTATATGGTACTAAACACTATTTTAAAGGAGGAAAAATAGTTAAAATGGATGTAAAAAAGCAGATTAACAAAGAAGCATTAATTACAATTATATTATATTTGGTCTACTTTCTATGGTGGTATTTCTGGGGGTATATTGATGAGGGAAAAGATCCTAGTGAGTATATCTATATTTTTGGACTACCTAGATGGTTCTTTTTTTCATGTGTAGTTGGGCTTATATTTATAAATATTTTAGTTTGGATCGCTATAAAATTCTTTTTTAAAGAGATAGATTTAGAAGAAAAGGAGAATAAAAAATGCTAATAATTCCTATTTTTATATACATTTTAGCTATTTTAATAATAGCTTGGCAAACTGGTAAACATAAACATAAAGCTGGAAAATTTATGGAAGAGTATTTTATTGGAAGTAGAAGTATGGGGGGATTAGTTTTAGCAATGACTCTAATCAGCTCATATGTAGGGGCAAGCTCTTTTATTGGTGGACCTGGAGTAGCATATAACTTAGGGTTAAGTTGGGTTTTTCTAGCTTGTATTCAAATTCCAACTGCTTTCTTTACTCTTGGAATACTTGGAAAAAAACTTGCTATTATATCTAGAAAGATAAATGGTGTCACTATAACTGACTATTTAAGAGCTAGATATGAAAGTAACTTAGTTATAGTTCTTGCCTCTTTAATGATGCTGATCTTCTTTATAGGAACTATTGTTGCTCAATTTGTTGGAGGAGCTAGATTGTTTGAAAGTGTAACAGGACTTTCATACAATTTTGGGCTTATTCTGTTTACTGCTGTGGTAATTATTTATACTACCTTTGGAGGATTTAGAGCTGTTACTATAACTGATGCTATCCAAGGTATAGTTATGTTGTTAGCCACTGGACTTCTTTTCTTTATAATTTTAGAAAAGGGAAATGGTATGGAAAATATTATGAAAACTATTTTAAAAACCAATCCTAATCTTCTAACACCAGATAGTAATGGGGCAGTTTCTAAGCCATTTATTCTCTCTTTCTGGATGCTTGTTGGAGTGGGAGTTTTAGGTCTTCCAGTTACAGAGGTAAGATGTATGGGATTCAAAGATAGCAAAGCTATGCACAGAGCTATGATTATAGGAACTTCTATTGTTGGTATCCTTATGCTTGGAATGCACTTAGTTGGAGTTATGGGAGCAGCTGTTGAGCCTGGTGTAGAGGTAGGAGATAAAATTATCCCTATTCTTGCTATAAAAAATATGCACCCTATTCTTGCAGGAGTATTTATTGCTGGTCCTCTAGCAGCTATTATGTCATCAGTTGACTCACTTTTAATTATGTCCTCTGCTGCCATAGTAAAAGATCTGTATATAAACTATATTGATAAAAATCCAAGTGAGAGCAAAATTAAAAAGCTATCTTTTGCAACTTCTCTTCTATTGGGAATAATTGTTTTTATATTAGCTTTAAATCCACCTAAACTGTTGGTATGGATAAATCTTTTTGCCCTTGCTGGACAAGAGGCAGCTTTCTTCTGTCCTATACTTTTAGGACTATATTGGAAGAGAGCAAATGCCACTGGAGCTGCTGTTTCAATGATATTTAGTGTGGTTTTCTATCTATACACAGTTATTATGAATATTAAAATTATGAATATGCATCAAATTGTACCAACAATAATATTCTCTATTTTACTGTTTACAATAGGATCATATTTTGGAAAACCTAATTCTGAAAAAGTAAATGAACTATTTTTTTCAAAAAAATAAAAAAATAACTTGATTTTTTTCAAGTTTAGTATTATACTCATCACAAGATAAAAAAATTAAAAAAGGAGGTCAATATATGTTCTTATTTAGCATAATAATATTTGTTATATTTTCTAGTTTTATACTCTATTTTATATTTACTACAATTTCATATAGCAAAAATTATGTTAAGGTAAGACTGAAATATTTATATTGGCTTTTCTTTAATAAGAGGGTTATTTTAAATTTATCCATATAAGTAGTTCTAAATTAAATTTATATAACTTTTTTTCATATATTAAAGATTCTATTAATTAAAAGCAAGTTATTTATAAGCAGCCTTATGGCTGCTTTTTTTATACACAAAAGGGGGAAATATTATGAAAGCTTTTAAAATTCTTTGCAGGACACTCCTCAGTTTTCCAATACAATTCATGATAAATATAAAATTATTCTAATTTATTCTAAAAAGATTAAAATGAGGTGTTGTAAATGGAAAAGAAAAATAATACAATGAAAAAAATAGGAACTGCTTTAGTAGCTATGATGATAGTATTTTTTACAGGAATGAAAGTTATTGCAACTGATAATAAAAAAGAGGAAAAAACTAATGAACCTCAACAAAGTCAAAAATATAAAGAAAATATAGTTGTAGCTTTAAAAGCTGATGCTAAAACACTTGATCCACAAAGAACTATTGATACTACATCAAATAAAACTATTAAATTAATCTTTAATGGATTGGTAACATTTGACAAGGATTTAAATATTATCCCTTGTTTAGCTGAACGTTGGGAGAAAGTTGATGATTTAAACACAGTATTTTATCTAAAAAAAGGTGTAAAATTCCACAATGGTGATGAACTAAAAGCTGAAGATGTTAAATTTACTTTAGATAGAGCAAGGGTTTCTAATCAAAGTTCATATCTTTTTAAACCAATCTCTGAAGTTAGTGTAATTGATGATTATACAGTAAAAGTTACTACTGAAAAACCTTTTGGTCCACTATTAACAAACTTAGCTCAAACACAAGCTTCTATTGTTAGCAAGAGAGCTGTCCAAGAAGTAGGGGAGGAAAACTTCTTTAAATCTCCTGTTGGAACTGGACAATATAAGTTTAAAGATTGGATTCCTGGTGATAGAATCATCGTTGAAGCTTTTGATGAATCTTTCTTAGGAGCTCCAAAAGTTAGACAGATTACAATGAGATGTATTACTGAAGTTAGTAATAGAACTATTGCACTAGAAACTGGTGAAGCTGATATGGCTTTCGACATTGGAATTATGGATAAAGAGGCTATTCAAAAAAGTTCAGATATGGAGTTTTTAGAAGTTTCATCTCCATCTTCTCTATATTTAGGATTTGATTCTACTAATCCTACTTTCCAAAATATAAAACTTAGACAAGCTATTGCTTATGCTATTGACACTAAAATTTTAGCTGAAACTGTTTTTAGAGGATCTGCTGTTGTTGCTGATTCTGTTTTACCTAAAGCTTCTCCTACACATATTGCACCTGCTAAACAATATACTCAAGATGTTGAAAAGGCAAAACAATTATTAAAAGAAGCTGGATATGAAAATGGATTGGATATTGAACTTTGGGTAAATGATGAGGGATCTAGAACAGATATGTGTGTTATTATGCAAGAGCAATTAAAACAAATTGGTATTAATGCAGAGATTAAAATTTTTGAATGGGGAGCATATATCTCAAGAACTGCTCAACCAAATAAACAACTTTACTTATTATCATGGAATTCTACTAGTGATGCTGATGCTTTCCTATATCCTTTATTCCATTCTAGTCAACAAGGATTATCAGGAAACAGAAGTTATTATAAAAATGAGAGAGTTGATGAGTTATTAGACAAAGCTAGATATTCTAGTAATGAAGAGGAAAGAACTCAAGCTTACCATGAAGTTCAAAATATTTTACAAGAGGATTTACCTCACTATACTTTAGTTTATCCAATGATCAATATGGCTATTAGAAAAAATGTAAAAGATCTTGTTTTTAGAAATGATGGATATATTGATATTACAAATATGTATGTTTTAGATGAAGAGAAATAAAATTATATATATAAAACAGAGGAGGAATTTTATGAAAACATTAGAATTAGCAAAAGAAGTACAAGAGTATGTTGTTGAAATGAGAAGAGAGTTTCACATGAATCCTGAACCTAGCATGAAGGAGTTTAACACTTCTGCAAGGATTAAAGAAGAGTTAGATAAAATGGGTGTTGAATATAAAAGTGTTGCTGGAACTGGAGTTGTAGCTACTATTCATGGTAATACTCCTGGTAAAACTGTAGCTCTTAGAGGAGATATTGATGCTCTAGCTGTTGTTGAAGAGAATGATGTTGATTATGCTTCTAAAGTACCTGGACTAATGCATGCTTGTGGGCACGACACTCATGGAGCTATGCTATTGGGAGCTGTTAAAGTTTTAAATCAAATGAAAGATGAGATTAAAGGAACTGTAAAATTCTTCTTCCAACCAGGAGAAGAGGTAGGAAGAGGAGCTGCAGCAATGGTTGCAGACGGAGTTTTAGATGGAGTAGATGGGGTAATGGGAATTCATATCTCTTCTGATATGCCTACTGGAACTATCAATGCTGATGGTGGTCCTAGAATGGCATCTGCTGATGCTTTTAAAATAACTATTACTGGAAAAGGTGGACATGGTGCTAGACCTGAACAATGTGTTGATGCTGTTGTTGTTGGAGCTGCTACTGTTATGAACCTACAATCTATTGTTAGCAGAGAGTTAAGCCCATTCGATCCTGTTGTTGTAACTACTGGATCTATTAAATCTGGTACTAGATTTAATGTTATCGCCCCTACTGCTGTACTAGAGGGAACTGTTAGATATTTCAGACCTGAATACAAAGATGTTATCTCAGCTGCTATTGAAAGAATAGCAAAATCTACAGCTGAAGCATATAGGGCAACTGCTGAAATGGAATATGAATCTTGTGTTAAACCTACTATTAACGATGATGAGTGTGCTAAGATAGCTCAAGAAACTGCTAGCAAACTTGTAGGAAAAGAAAATGTAGTTCATCTTCCACCTAGCACAGGTGGAGAAGATTTCTCTGAGTTCTCTTCTATTGTTCCTGGTGTTATGACTAGACTTGGAGCTAAAAATGAAGCAAAAGGAATTATCTATCCTCATCACCATGGTAAATTTAATGTTGATGAAGATGCTTTCAAATATGGTGTAGCATTCTATGCTCAATATGCTCTTGATTTTTTAAATAGATAAAACTAAAATAAATACTTTTCAAGTAACTCCAGTAGTTTTCTGCTGGAGTTATTTTTATTCCTGTTTTTTAGTATAATTTAACTGAAATATATGTTAAAATAAATTTAAGATATAAAAAGGAAAATGAGATTTATATTTTAAAATATGATAAATAAAAATAAATTTAGAAAGGATATTCTATGGAAAAACAGTTATATTTTGATTGGATAGACTTTTATATGGAATTAGCAGATAAATTGATACCATATAAAAATGATAGAAAAAACTTAATAAAAAAGATAAAAACAATTTATTCTACTATTAATATACGATTACCAAAATTAGAAGAAGATAACAATCTTATTGATATTGATCCCTTTACAATCTTTGGACTTTTTAATAAGGGAATTACAACTGCAAATAGAATAGCTATTTTACAAGGATTTGCACAAGAGTTTTCTATCAAAGCAGCTATTCCTAGTTCTTTTGATGGGATTCCTGTTTTAAATAATATGGCTGCTACTTTTTATCATTTCATTGGAGTTCGCCAAGAAAATGATATTGAAAATCTATGGAAGATGTTTATAATAGCTTTAAAATATGCAGATACTCAATCAAATAATAACAAAAAAGAGTTTATAGAAATTTTTGATATTGTATCTCATCAAAAAGGAATTAGATGGAATTTAACAATGGCTCTCTTTTGGATTCGTCCATATAAATATATTAATTTAGATTCTCGTAATCGTTGGTATATCTCTGACCCTAAAAATATGCCTATTGACTATATTGAAAGTATTGGAACTTTTGAAAATGTTCCTACTGGTGAAGAATATCTTGCTATTATTGATAAAACTTCTGCTGTCCTTGAAAAGAGCAACTATAACTATAAAAATTTTCCTGAACTATCTCATTGTGCATGGGTTATTTCAGAAAAGGTAAATAAAGAAATTCGTGCAGCAGAAATTAAACAAGCAAGAATAAATACAGGAGATGCTATTGGTGATAACGATATTCAAACTGCACATTATTGGATTTATTCTCCAGGAAATAATGCATGTATGTGGAATGATTTTTATAATGAGGGGATTATGGCTATTGGATGGGGAGAGATTGGGGATCTAAGTACTTTCCCTACAAAAGATACAATGAAACAAAAAATGAAAGAGTGTATAGAGCCGACTCTTTCTTATATGAATGCTGCTCATGCTACATGGCAATTTGCTAATGAAATGAAGCCAGGAGATATTATATTTGTAAAAAAAGGAATGCATTATATTATTGGAAAAGGGATAGTTACTTCTAATTATATTTTTGATCCTTCACGTAATGATGAATATAAAAATATCCGTCAAATAAATTGGACTCATAAAGGTGAATGGAAACATCCTGGAAAAGCAGTTGTAAAAACATTAACAGATATAACTCCTTATACTGATTATGTTAAAACACTGAATGCACTATTTGAAGATGAAGTGATTGAAGAAACTGAAGAAGTAGAAGTTCAATATCCTATCTATACAAAAGAGAATTTCTTAAATGAAGTATATATGAGTGAAAAAACTTATGATCTTCTTGCCAATCTACTTAGAAATAAAAAAAATATTATTATGCAGGGGGCTCCAGGTGTAGGAAAAACATTTGCTGCTAAAAGATTAGCTTACTCTATAATGGGAATTAAAGATCCTAATAGAGTAATGATGATACAATTTCATCAAAGTTACAGTTATGAAGATTTTATTATGGGATTTAGACCGGCATCAACTGGTTTTGAATTAAAAAAAGGACCATTTTATAATTTCTGTAAAAAAGCTGAACTTGATCTTGAAAATGATTATTACTTCATTATTGATGAAATCAATCGTGGTAATTTAAGTAAAATTTTTGGAGAACTGTTTATGTTAATTGAAAATGATAAACGTGGAGTAGCTTTGCAACTTCTTTATTCAGATGAAAAATTTTCTATTCCTGAAAATATCTATATCATTGGTATGATGAATACTGCTGACCGTAGTCTTGCAATGCTAGATTATGCTCTTAGACGACGTTTTGCATTTTTTGAGTTTTCTCCAGCTTTTAGAACTGATGTTTTCCGTCAATATCTTCAAAATAAAAATAATAAAAAATTTAATAATCTTATTGCAGTAATTGAAAGATTAAATATAGCTATTGAAAATGATGATTCTCTTGGTAGAGGTTTCCGTATAGGACATAGTTATTTTTGTACAGATAAACCTATTGATGATATGTGGTTAAATGGTGTCATTACATATGAAATTATTCCTCTTCTAAATGAATATTGGTTTGATGAGCCAAATAAAGTCAAAGATTGGGAATATAGATTATATGAGGCAATCAAATGATTAAAATTCAAAATATCTATCATATGCTTACATATGCTTTTCAAATTCTAAAAGAACAAGGATATGCAAGTTGTGCCACAGAAGAATTTGAAAATACTGCAGATCTATTATCTACTATTCTTGTAAAAGGTGTAACCCTACAAATAAAAAGAGGACTTAATCGTGCATATCTTGAAAAAACTGAACCATTAAGTTGCTTAAGAGGGAAAATTAATGTTACAGAGTCTATCAAACAACAAACCATTATTAAACAACAATTAGTTTGTACTTATGAAGAGTTTTCTGCTGATTCCTATATGAATCGTATTTTAAAAACTACAATGGAATTACTTTTACGATATGATATTCCAAAAATAAGAAAAAAAGAATTAAAAAAATTATTACTTTACTTTAAAGATATCCAAACAGTTGATATTTATAGCATAAACTGGAAATTTAAATTTTATCGTAACAATCAAAGTTATCAAATGTTAATATCTATTTGTTATCTTATTCTCAAAGGTTTGTTACAAACAACTACTGATGGTTCTGTAAAACTAATGCAATTTTTAGATGAGCAAAGAATGTGTCGACTATATGAAAAGTTTATTCTTGAGTATTATAAAAAAGAGCATCCTGAAATCAGAACAAATTCTTCACAAATTTTCTGGCAATTAGATGATGAATTTAGTTCTATGCTCCCTATTATGCAAAGTGATATCATGTTATCTAAAGAAAATAATGTTTTAATTATTGATGCAAAATATTATGAACACACTACACAGACACAATATGGGAATAATACTCTCCATTCCAATAATCTATATCAGATATTTACATATGTTAAAAATAAAGATGCTGAATATAGAACCCTTCCTCATACTGTGTCTGGAATGCTACTATATGCTAAAACTGATGAAGTAGTGCAACCAAATCAAATTTATCATATGAGTGGGAATAAGATTAGTGTTCGTACCCTTGATCTAAATCTCCCATTTAAGGAAATTGCAAATCAACTAGATAATATTGTGAAAGACCATTTTAAAAAATAAAAAATTAGGCTGGAGAGAGTACATTATACTTCTCTTCAGCCTTCTTATTAAAATTTATTTATAATACTCATAAACAATTTTTCCTATCTCATTATTTATAAGTATTCCATCTATATTCTCTTTTAAATCTTGAGTGAAAACCAATATATCAACCCAACCATTGTTAAAATATAGCCTTCCAACATCGTGTTCCACAGAGGGTAACTCCCCTGTTTTATGAGCTAATATCTCCTCTTCTGGAATATATAAATGTAGTTTATTATTACAAGCTTGATTTTTTAACATATCTAAAGAATCTTTATCATTGCATAGAATATCTAATACTTTTTCACTATCTTTTGGAGATGTAAAATTATCTTTGTTCAGCTTTTTAGCTTCTATATCCATCATCTTTCTACCTAAAATAGTATCACAATAACCACTATTTTTTAGAAAGTTGTTGATATTTTCCATTCCTAAATAATCTATTAAAATATTAGTAGCTGTATTATCACTTAAGCAGATCATAAAATATGCTAAATCTTTTATTGTTAATTCTACACCAGATTTTAGTGATTTTAATAATCCATTTCCCTCTACTTTATCCTTATCTTCTATTCTAATTATTTTACTATAATCTGATTTTGGTATACAACTTAATATATAAAGTTTTATTATACTTGCTGATAAAAAAACTTTATCTTCATTTATTAATATTCTATTTCCAAAGGAATCTTTTATAATTACTCCAAAAATACCATCATATTTTGATAATATCTCTCTTATTTTATTTTCCATATCTCTTCCATTTAAAGTTATTTAATCCCTCTATCTCATTAACCAACTTTCAATCTCTTCTTTACTCTTCTCTACAATCTCTTCGATTGTTAGATTTTCTGGACATATCTTATCAAAGAATTTTATCTTAATAGGATACATACTTGGGAATTTACTTCCATATGGCATAGCCTTGTATGCTCCTTTTATTCCAAATGGTACTACAGGTACATTTAACTCTTTAGACAAGATAGCAAAAGTCTTTTTAAACTCTTGTAACTCTCCATCTCTTGTTCTTGCTCCCTCTGGGAATATAACTAAATTTTTACCCTCTCTTAAAACTTCAGCTGATACTTGTAAAGTTTCCTTTAGATTTTTATTAATATCTACTATTAAAACATTTCCTCTATCTGCTAAATATCTTCTAAGTGGAGTATCAAAATGCACCACTGTTGCTATATAATAAGTATCATTCATCATCTTCATTGGTATAGCTTGGTTAAACATAAGAGCATCTAAGAAACTTTGATGGTTTCCTACATAAATAGCTGGTTCATTTGAAATCTTATCTTGTGATTCTTTTTTCAAACTAAAATATAGTGAGAAAATTGGCATTGTTATAATTCTTATTAATTTTCCTACCCAAGCTAATTTTGGAAGATTAATATCTATTCTCTCATTTAAAATACTTTTCCAATCTATCTCAACACTGCTAAATGTTCCACCATGATTTTTAATAAACTCTGCTAAGGCTAAAACATTTTTTATATTTGTAAATTCCTCTTCTTTTATTTTTACTCCATAACTACTCTCTACAAAAGATAGTATCTCAACTATATCTAATGAATCTAATCCTAGATCTAATTCTAGGTGAGCATCTGGAGTAACTTGAGCATCATAATTTCTCTCAATATTCTCTTTTAATGTTGTATAGATCTCTTTTAACTCTTCAGGAACTTCAATCTCTTTTTTAGGTTGTTGATTTACTACTGTTCCCTCTGCTCCCTCTTCTACAACTTCTCCTTTTAAGAAATCATTTAACATAAATCTTCTTACTTTTCCAAGTTTTGTTTTAGGAAATTCATTTTTTACAATTTTTATTTCTAAAATTTTTCTATACTTAGGAGCAGTTACATTATATTTATCAATTATCTCCCATTTTAAACTTTCTTTGATATTAGTTATATTTCTATGTTTAATCAAATCAAAATCAGGGTATACAACTGCCATCAAATGATTATTATACTCCATTACAGCTATCTCTTTTATAAGATCAGTTCCCTTCATAATCTCATTTTCAATATCTGCTGGGTTTATATTTTTACCATTTGATAATACTATCATCTCTTTTTTTCTTCCAACTATTACAAGGTGATCTCCATCAAATTTTCCCAAATCTCCAGTATGGAAAAATCCATTTTCATCAATAACCTCTTTAGTTGCAGTAGGATTATTATAGTACCCCTTCATTACATTGGCACCTTTTACAAGAATCTCTCCATCTTCAGCTATTTTTACCTCTACATCTGGGATAATCTCTCCTACTGTTCCAGCTTTTACATTAGTAGGTTTATTAAATGCTATAATAGGTGAAGTTTCTGTAAGTCCATATCCTTCTATCATTGGCAATCCTAAAGTTAGATAATCTCTTGAAACTTCTGGATCTAGCTTAGCTCCTCCAGATGCCATAACTCTTAGAGATCCTCCAAGTTCATTATATACTTTCTTAAACACAAATCTGCTTAAAGCTTTACTATTTATAGACTGACAAATTTTAAATATCTTCTTAGTTATCAAACTGCTATTAATCTTATTCATAATAGCTTTGTGTAGCATCTCCCAAACTCTTGGTACTCCAATTATTACACTTATCTTATACTCTCTAAGTGCATGACGAAGAGCCTCTGATGATAACTCATCTAAAATAACTACTAATGTTCCAAAATACATTGTCATCAATAGGTTAATATTTAATGGGAATACATGATGATATGGAAGAATAGCTAGTACTCTATCTGTTTCATCAACTAAATTTATAGCTTTTATAGCATTTACGTTGGACAACAAGTTTTTATATGATAACATTACCCCTTTAGGATTTCCTGTTGTTCCTGAAGTGTATAAAATTACTGCTGTATCCTCTACATTATCAACATTTAATTCATAATTGTCAGGTTGAAACTCTTCAGGTACAACTATCTCATCTATATTTATTATCTCAATATCTTTTCCATACATCTCTTTTGCTGCAATAGCATTTTTATAGTTCTTATTTGTTGCATAGATATATTCTGGCTCTGCATCATTAAAAACATATAGTAGTTGTTCTGGAGTATACCCAGCATCTAATACTATTGCTATCCCTTGTTTTTCCCAAATAGAAAAGAAAGATTGTATTATCTCTGGTCTATTTTCTACATACACCACTACTTTACTATCTTTCTTTATGTTTAATAAAGTTGAATAGTATTTTATTCCTGTTAATAACTCCTTGTATGAATACTCCCTATCTTTGTAAATTATTGCTGCCTTATTTCTGTCATATAATAATCTCATTTTTCCTCCTAGAACTTATAGATTATCTATTAGCTCTTCCAATTCTTTTCTATCTTTAGTATCTAAATCTATCCCTGCTTTTAGTTTTTTTAATACTTCACTCTCTTGTGCTGACATACTTTTTTCTAAAACTTTAATTAACATTTTTACATAAAAATTCATCTCTTTTCTCCTATCCTTTTAATATATATCCAACTCCTCTTACAGTATAGATAATCTTCTCCTCTTCTCCCTTATCAATTTTATTTCTAAGATGAGTCATATACACATCTACAATATTTGTATTTGCTGTGTAATTCATATTCCAGATTTTTTCTCTTATCATTGTTCTACTTAAAACAAGATTTTTATTTCTTATTAAGTACTCAAGAAGAGCAAACTCCCTATAAGTTAACTCTATCTCTCTATCTCCTCTTTTTGCCTCTCTAGTTAAAAGATCCAGCTTTAAATTTTTTATTGTTAAATTATTCTCTATCTTATTGATATTTCCTTTACATCTTCTAAGAATCGCTCGAATTCTTCCTGCTAACTCAATAAAAGAAAAAGGTTTAGTTATATAGTCATCAGCTCCACTATCCAAACTTTGAACCTTTTTTTCTATATCATTTTCACTAGATAAGAAGATTATCCCTATTTTTTTATTGATCTCTCTTATTTCTGAGCACAGTTCTATCCCATTTCCATTCTCTATATCAATATCTAAAATAGCTAAATCATAATTATCACTTTTAATATGATAGTAAGCATCATCTCTATCTGAACATATTTCTACTGTATATCCTAACTCTTTTAAACCTTTTTTCAGATATTTTTGTATCTCTCTATCTCTTTGTACTATTAAAATATTCATCATTGACCTCTTTAAACACTTACAATATTATAAATTGAAAGATAGTTTAACACACTTCCACCTATTACAAATAGATGCCATATTGCATGGGTAAATTTTATATTTTTTAATGAATAAAAAATAGCTCCTACTGTGTATACCACTCCACCACATACAAGTAAATTTAATGAAATAGAGTTAAGATTTAGTTTAAGATCTTTAAAAACAAAAACTACTATCCATCCCATTATAACATATATTATTGTTGATAAAAGTTGAAATCTTCCTACAAATTTAATTTTAAATAGAATTCCTAAAATTGTCAATCCCCATTGAAACACAAAGAGTATCCATCTTCCTGTTCCTGTTAATACTGTTAGGATATAAGGGGTATATGATGCTGAAATTAAAATATAGATTGCTGAGTGATCTAAAATTTTAAATATATTTTTTATTTTCCCATCTTGAAGAAGATGATAAGTTCCAGACATACTATACATTAAAATTAATGCTCCACCAAAAATTCCACTTCCTACTATATAATCTACTCTTCCTGTTCTAACTGCATGCACTATCAAAGCTACACAACCTGCTATTGCCATTCCAGTTCCTATGTAATGAGTTATAAAATTTAATCTTTCCTCTAATTCTTTATAGTCCATTTTTTCAGCTCCCTTCTAAAATTAAATTTCTCTTCTACTTAGATTATACCATAAATAATGATATTTAGGTGAACTACTCCCACCTATAGAGGTGAGAGCTTCGTAATTACTCATCAGAGTAATTCTAAAGAAGTTTGATAGCTATGCTATCCTTATTCTTGCAGGTGTGTCCACTACACCTCTACTGTATAGGACTTCTA
>ENA-OWPF01001473-OWPF01001473.1-human-gut-metagenome-genome-assembly--contig:-NODE-1473-length-20440-cov-10.782781_pt1 | contig 20440 bp, 29 predicted proteins | sample MGYA00248261_ERZ651840 | MGnify/ENA primary metagenome ERZ651840 (study PRJEB26924, sample SAMEA4378268) | human gut metagenome | biome: human gut; feature: human-associated habitat; material: faeces... | reverse complement strand
TAAATAAGTAGTAAATTGATGTGTTTGTTTCCTTGAAAATGCTGATAGATACTGTATTTTAGCGGATAATCAGATTTTTATTGTGTTTTTTATTAAAAGAATTAAGATGCAAAAGAAATTCAAACTTTGTAATCATAAAAATTTCAAATTCGTGTGATAGAAAACCTAAATATATAAACAATATTTTAGTTTCATCAAAAAACACCCCCGGAATGCACGGAATAGGTACAAGAAGCATTAAGAGAGTAGTTGCAAAATATAATGGGAATTTAGAAATGAAATATGATAATAATACAAAAACCTTTACCTCCGTAATCGGAATAAATTCTAATTTACCAGCTAACAACCAGTCATAGCATTTTTATTTTAAATAGCAAGCTACTCTTACCGCCCTGTTCACGGTATCTCTGCTTGGTTTCAATTAATCCAGACTTTTTCAAATCTTTTATAGCCCTTCTTACTGTGGCAGGCGACAGTTTTATGTCGCCTGCTATTGTTTTTACTGAGGGCCAGCACTCGCCATTTTTGTTGGCTCGGACGTAGAGATAGGTATAGACGGCTACGGCTCGGTGTGGCAAGTCCATTTGATAGAGAAAAGTTAGTCTACTCATTGATGTTATCCTCCTGTGGCGGTCGCTCGGTTCTGACGACTACTTTTCCCTGCTTATTTTTGTTCTGTTCAACGCTTAAATTTTCGGGTTCTTCTGTTGGCTCATATTTCTGTTCAGAATCAATAGTATTTCCACGGTCGGCTTGTTCCGCATTTGGTGAGGTCTTAAGATTTTCATTTTTCTTCTTTTTCTCACCGCTTGCTTCATCGAAATCCAAATCAGTTACTGACGGTTCAAGATAGTGAGGCCTGTATGCTTGAATTATGTTGTTGAACAACTCCGAGCGGTTGGCATAGTGAACCTCACGGTTGCCGTTTTCCATGACCTCATACTTTTCTTCAAATTTAATACCCCATTTAAAAAACAGCTTTAGTTTTACTTTCATAGGATAAAAACCTGTTTTCATAACAACAAATGTGCCTTTTGGAAGTGACTTCAGCTCATCGGGAGTCATCAATGGCCTTTCTATCATCTGCAATGATTGGGACGGATCATTTTTGCTTCTGCTTACAGAGCCTGACATAACAGTTCTTGAACCGAGAGCTTTTGACAGCACTTCCGCACTTGTGCTGTTGGGAGCAAAGCCGCCGAATATTGTCAGCTGTGTGTTGTCTATGATAACATCAGCACCCTCTTTGCCGTAATTTTTCTCAAGCTGTGCAAAGGATTGTATGATTGGCACTATCTGTAACCGCCTTGAACGAGATGCAGAGAACATCATTTCAGCCGAATCAATTTTTGGCAGCGTGCCAAACTCATCGCAGAAAAACACACAGCGGTTTTTCGGCACACCGCCGTTTTCATCTGCAACTGAAAGTATTTCACGGTAGAGCTGTTGGATAATCAGCGAAACCATAAAGAAAGTGTTGGTTTTTTTTCGGGCATTACAATGAATATCGCACACTTTTCATTGCAGAATTTTTCAGCGTCTATTTCCGTATCAAAACACAAAAGCTGTTCAAGTTCGGAGTCAAGAAAAGCATTCAGCCTTGAAAGTGCTGTACTCATAACGCTTGACATACTCTGTTCGGCTGTGTTAAGCGCCGCCCCTGCAAACCATTTTGCTTTGTGGTCGTCGGGGAGATAGTCCATTAAAAGCTGAAACTGATTTTTGCCTTTCTTATTGGTTGGAGCAAGTAACTCCTGAATGATTTTGAACACCGAAACAATATGCCTTTCTTCAGGTTCGCAGAATTCCGAAACAAGTAAAATTGTTGCTGTGAGAAGTCCCTCTGCGGCATCATAAAAGTAAGCGTTCTGTCCGAATGAAGCCGAGTCCATACCTGAAAGGATAATTGTTTTTGAAATGATTTTTGCATATTTTTCTGCTCTTGCCTTGTAAACAAGCTGTTCGGATTCAGTTTTGTATAAATCCATATATTTGTTCACGAGGTGCAGAAGATTGTTGCCGTGTGAGCGTGTGGGATTACGCAAATCTATAACGGAAATTTTGTAACCGTAATACTTTTCCGCAATCGTTCCGTAGTTTCGAACAATGTCGCCTTTCGTGTCGCTACATAAAAATGACATGCCGGTTGCACAGGCATATTCAATACAAGGATAAAGCCAATATGCGGTCTTGCCGACACCTGCCGCACCAATCATCAGAGCGTGGACATCTCCTGTATCAACCAATGCGGTTGTTCCTTTTCTTCCGTTTTTACATCCAACAACTATTCCTTGTTCAGTTGGTCTGCTTTCAGGATTATTTCTCCACTCGTTAGGCTGAAAATCAATTTGCTTGTAAGTGTTTATGATTTCCTTTTTGGTCGCCCAACGAGCCGTTCCGTGCTGACCTTGTCCGACTGTCTTGTTCTTTATTCGGTTGAGTGAATAGTGATTGCCAACCGTTGAAATTATTATGAACAAGGCAAACATTGAGCCTGCAACAATAATCAGAGTTACAATACCTGATGGCATATTCGTTCATCTCCTTTTTCTGATAAAGTTAAATCCTCATTCCAGTCTTTATGAGTTGGAATGAGGATTTCATTTTGGATATTCATTGAATTTAATTTATCGGATATGCGTTTATTTGCTGTCTGCCCTGCCTTATCATTGTCAAAGCAGAGAAACACATTTTTGATGTTTGGATTATCTTTAAGACATTGAAAAAGCACCTTGTCTGAAACAGAGCAGGATGCCGCATAGCTGTGTTCTTGCCAATTTTCCTTATGCATTGAAATGTAATAAAGCATATCAATGGGGGCTTCAAACAAAAATATCTTGTCACTTGTTCCGTTAAAGTGAAAACTAAACTCAGGTTGACTGCCTGCAACATTTCCCTTAAACGGATTGCTTATCACCGTTCCTCTCTTGTGTGCGTGGCGAGGTTTACCGCTTGAATCGTATCCGACAGATACTGCATTGTGATAATCAGCAGATTCATAAATCATTTTCCTACGCACAAACTCAAAAAGCACATCCTTATCAATGCCACGAGTCAACAGCAGATAAGAAAAAACTCTGTTCATTCTGTCATTCCTCGGCGGCAGTTCAAAGGGTTTGTGACTTTTTTCTATGGTTGGTGAGGTTATGATTTGACCGCCACAGTTATTCAAAAGCATTTCCACCGCTTCGGCATAGTCCTTGTTGTAAAATCTGCGGATGAAGTCAACTGTGTCACCGCCTTTCTGTTCGTACTGATGATACCAGAGGTGCCCTCTTATTGTAACCTTTTGCGAGCCGTCAAGCCATTCGTATTCTGAACCTGATTTCTTAACTTTCTCGCCATGACTGTTTAAAAAATCAGCAAAGTCGGTTCGCCTTGCCTGTTCTCGCTGTTCTTTTGTAAAATGAATGTAGGTTGATATTTTAATCACTTCCTTGTATATATTTTTCTTTTCTGCTGTAATATCTTATAGTGGGTAGTTATTTCTCCTATCACTGTGACAAGAGGCACCTGTCAGTGTTTGGGCGCAGTTACTCCTTGGCGGGAAATTTTTATTGACATTCAAATAACTATTGATTATAATAATATTAGGATATATTTATCCTATTTGCACATAATAATTCCGGAGGTGTTTTTATGAATGTAAACACAAAATCTCTTGTTTCAATCACAGAAGCAAATCAAAATTTTTCTAAGGTTGCAAGATTAGTTGATGAAAATGGTTCGGCAGTTATTCTGAAAAATAATGTTCCTCGTTACCTTATTGTTGAATTCAGTCAGGCAGAAAACGAACAGATTGCTGTTGATGAAGATGTTATGGATATTTCAAAAAGGCTGATTGCAAAAAATAAAAAAACCTATGAGGTTCTTGCAAAATGATAGTTTTATCTAAAACACAAATTCTTATGATGCACAAATCCTTGATTGAGGAAACAGGCGGACTTGACGGTATCAGAGATGAGAACTTGCTTGATTCTGCGATAAATGCACCTTTTCAAAAATTTGACTGCCAAGATTTATTTCCAACTGTACAACAAAAAGCTGCACGGCTTGGGTATAGAATCATAAAAAATCACGCTTTTGTTGACGGGAATAAACGCATTGGCACGCACACTATGCTTGTTTTTCTTGCACTCAACGGAATTGAACTTGACTACACACAAGAAGAACTTTACACAACAATACTTGATATAGCTGATGGCAAACTTGAACTTGCTGATTTGACGAAATGGATAATTAGACATCAAATATAGTGCAAATTGGCAAACGCAAACAAGAATTTATTATACGGTGAAAACAATATGAGATTTTTATTGATAATTGATATGCAGGAAGATTATATGGGCGAAAAAAGAAACAAGAAAAAATTTCCCTATGATACTAAAAAACTCATAGATAATGTAAACCATAAAATCAATTCATATTCGAAAGAATACATAGTCTATATTAAAAATCAGTTTTTCTGGGAATCACCTAAAAGAGAAAAGTCACTATCAAAAGAGATGAATGTGGTTTCCAAACAGATTTTTACAAAGAGAAATCCCAATGCTTTTAAAAATATTCAATTTGCTAATTTCCTAAAGGAAAAGAATGTAACAGAACTCGAAATTATAGGCATTGATGGTAATTATTGTGTAAGAGCAACAGCAATTGCGGCTTCCAAGACTGGGTATGAAGTGTTTTTAGATGAAAACTGCATTGGAATTTCTAACGCTAAAAAGTATGAAAAGTCTAAATTAAAAATGAAAAGTGTTGGAATAAAATTTTTATAGATTACATTTTCAAACCCTGATCCTGCTTTTTATCATTAATCTTCTGCTGTAATTTTTTATCCGTCCTTTGTGCTTTCTGCTTTTCTTCAAAACGAAGCCTACTTTGAATCATATTGCTGAGGAAACGCAGGAGATAAAGAGAAGAAACTGCAATGCCGTTGCGGTTGGTTTTAATTGAATAATGAGGATACAGAACACCTCTGCCTGAATTAAAGACTGATTCGGCAGAGGTGTTTTCTTCATATTCAAATGGATTTGAAACAGGTTTTTCGTCTGTATTCTTGATTTCTTCCGCTTCATCTTCGGTGAAATTTAGTTTCAGCGCTTCCTTGATTATCGCATTTTTGATTAACTTAAACTCCTTGTTTTGGGCAAGCGGAATCCTGTCGGGCACTTCATCCGTGTAGGTGCGGATTGTATTTTCCTTTTGCTCATACCAAAGATCATACAGCTTTTTAATCCTGCTGTCATTGGCAAGCTCATCAACAATAGAATCCACAATCGCTTTTACATCAGGCTTGAGATAGCCGTAAACCTTTTTGCTTTTCGTTTTTGAAAGCCTGTCGGCAAGTTCCAACAGCTTATGCTGAATTGATGCGCTGATATATATTTCAGAGTTGATTTTTGAAACCAAATCCTCTACAATGTCACGAGCCTCAGCACGAAGCTTATCCCTGTGTTCGGTTTGCCTTTCATAGATGCACAATAAATCCTGATGAAAAATATCTTTTGCAAATGACGGGCGCAGATTTTCAACTCCCTTTTGCGTGAGATAGCCTTCGTTCTCCACAGTTGAATATGCAATCAGATGCACATGAGGGTGGTGCGATTCATTATGAAATGCAGCATACCAACGAAGATTCTCCATTGGTATTTTCAGATTTTTAGCAAGTGCTTCTGTCTGTGTGCGGAGCATATCCCGCCAGCGAGCTCCGGTATTAAAGCCAAGCCGTTGTGCATCTTCTCTGCGAATAGAAATTATCGCAGTCCAGATATTTCCCTTGTGTTTGTCAAGTTCTTCCGTTACTTTACTCAACTGAACCTGCACACCGTCATCGGTAAAAAGTCCGTGAGAGCCGAATCTCTCGGCACGAGGACGGGTAGCAATGTAATCGGCATATGCTTTTCTGCCCGAGATTTCATAAGCGTAATCTTCCATAACTCTTGAAATGAAATCAGATGCCGAGCCTTGATTTTGCTTTTTGAGATAGTCAGCATACTCAAACATATCCTTGCTGTCGGGAAAATCTTTTAGAATTTTCTCAATTAAATTCTTTTGCTTTGCAGTAGCAGGTGCAAATTTTTTAGTGTCATCAATCTTCTCGACGCCATCACGGGTAGAAATATATTTTGCGTAACCGCCTGCGCCTACTTTACGATTCGGCTTTAGGTATTTAAACTTTGTCACTAACTTTGCCACAAATAATTATCCTTTCTGCCAATCGTATGCGTCATCAAAGGAAAATGAACCATTGAGCCGTTTAACTTCCTTTACACACTCGCCACGAAGTTTTGTAAGAGTCATCTTATCTATATCCTGCGATGAAGCAATAATATTCATTGTCATTGCAAGCTCTACAGCCAATTTAAAAATCAGTCTGCTCATTCGGTTGTCGCTCTCAGCGACTATAGACTTCAATGTAGAGGTAACCACATTAGGAAGATACTGACTGTTGTCGTTTGAGGACAGGTAACCCACATAGAAAATTATTGCCTTTTCAATAAATTCACTTCGACTGGAGCAATTATCTTCCTTGTAAATACCCTCAACCATATCAATTGTTAACTGCTTTATCCAAAGTGCAAATTTCCGCTTAACTTCTTTTCTGTTATCCGTTTCATTCAAGTGCAAAACCTCCTGTTTTGTCACAACCCACAGTTGCAACTCCTTTATTTTTGGCATTTTATTCGGCTAATCGGGCAGTTAAACCCACAAGTACAACCCCAAGGCTGAAAATTAACCCCTATGGATTTTTGAGGCTGAAAAGCGGGAAAAACTGCATAGCAGTCGGCGTTGCCGTCTGCTGTGAATCGACACGAGGGAGCGACTGCAACCCCGTGTCTTTCTCCTGCTTAAAATTCCACCCTTGAAAAACTGCCCGAATTGCCGTAACTCCGATTTTTCACACCTTGCCACAAACCGCCCTGTTTCATTTTTTCTTTGAATTCGGATACTTTCCCGACTTATTGTTTAAAAGCCGACACGAGGCGAATGTGGCGAGAATACCGCCGTTATTCTGCTTTTATTGATTTACCGTTTATCACTTCAAAATTGCACTCTGTATAGGACAGTCCGTACTCCTTGACTTCACGGTTCATAATATGAAACATTGATTGCTCAATACTGCGAGGGGATAACTTGATTTCATCACTCAAAGTGTCATAGCAAATCCATTCCTCACTCTCAGGTGTATCCTTTACAAGAATATCAAAGCCGAGGAGCATTTTATCGGGTGTGGGAAATACAACGGCGTTGATTTTCACACAGCTGACTGTAAGTGAAGCAAAGAGAGTGTCGTGCTTGTCCTTTGAATTTTCTGAAAGTAATTTCTTGACATCGTTCACCGACAAATACATTTTGAAAATATATTTATTACCGAGTTGCTTTTTCAATTTCTTTCTCTCGTTCATAAACTCATACCGCCAATCTCATTTGTAAAATCTTCGACCTCATCTTCATCGGGTAAATCAAACAGATTATTCTATTCAAGGTTTTCGTAGTATTTCTCTGCGCTGTCAGTCACCGTATCATTTAGAATTTTAAAATCAAAACCGCAATCCTTGTAGCCTTGCGATACAGTATCGTAATAACTTGCACTTGGAAATCCGAACTGTTGCCTAAGATTCATAATGTAAACCATTGCAGTTATCTCTGAACCGTTATTCAATTTCACAGGCAAGTCCTGCTTGAAGTAGTGGGAGGGATAACCCTCGTAGCGGTCAAGCAGTTTTTCATCTCTCGGCTGAAGTTCCCATAAAGCAACGGGAACTGACTTGCCAATACAAGGTGCGATTGTTGCGTATGAACAATTTGGCATACCCTTGAACTGTAATTCGTAATTTTCAATTGTACCTTTGCCGACAAGTTTTGCAGTTGGGCAACGATATTTCATCTGATTGAGATTAAGGTTACTGCCATAGGCAATGTATAATTTCTTTTTCATTTTAAAACCCTTTCTACATACTCATAACAAAGCCCGAAGTATCTTCCTGCTCATCATTTGAAGCAGGGTTGACTTCGGGTTCGTTGATATTTATATTTTCGTTTGTGTTATTAAGTTCTGCGGCTCGTTTTTGAGCAAGTCTTTCCTTTTGCTTTTCAGCCTGCGAAGGATCCTTCCACGCAATGTTGCCATCAAGATTTTTCAGCAGATGATGACGAGCTGTCTTGAACTCGTCACCTATCAAACCTAATCTCAAAAGCCAAGTTCTGAAAGTGTACTTTTCATTATCCGATACAGTTTTAGCGTGTCTTGCAGACTTCTGAATCAACGCCTGATGACTGATTGCAAGGCAAAGCTGAATAGCACTTTTGACCTCGCCTGCGTGTAAGGTTGAATTAAAAAGACGGAATTCAATCGTACCCTTATAGAACACGCTGTGAAGATTCAAAGCGTGGTAGCGTGTGCCATCATAGTGTCGGTAGCTGTAATCCTCGCCGTCATACCACATTGACTTGAATTGCTCCATAAACATCGGAGGACGGTTATTGATTTCATCAAGGAAGCGTGTGTCCATCTTTTGACAGTAATGTTCTCTTGATACATTCACTTTTAATGCCTTGTAGAGCAAATCCTCTTTCGCCGCCATAATGTTTACGATATTGCGAAGTGTTTTCGGGGTATGCGGAGCCGCATTAATATGGCAATGCAAACCACAGCTTGAGTTGACTCTCGCTCCTGCTCCTCTAAGCTTTCTAACTAACTCCTGAATAGTTTCTATATCGTCATAATTGCAAATAGGAGTAACAAATTCAACCGAATACATTGTGCTTGCATTTGCTCCCGAACGATTTTCACAGCGAACACTTGCATCACGCATAATTTTCCATTGTCTGTTCTCATCATCACGCACCACATATGAATCGTAACTGCCTCCTATATGTGTTGCTGTAGTATGAAAATAACCGGCAATCACTTTCACAGCAGTACTGCGAGTGATGCCGGTCATTTCAATTTCTACACCAAAGTTTTGATTTTTTATTTTTATCACCTTTTTCTACAATTGTGTTTCTTTTAAAATAATGATATTATAATATCAAATAAAATAATTGAGGTGTTCGTATGTTCAAAGAATTCAAAAAAGACAAAATCACAAAACTAATTCAAATAGAAAAAAAGAATGTTTACGATAAATTAAAAAGTAATGATATTAATTTATTAGAAGCGCATTATATATTAGAAGACAGGATATCTCAGATATATAACGGAAACAATTTTTACTATCAAGATTTACTTAATAGAAGAAAATTTCTCACATCCTTTCGCAGTAATACTCACAATATATTGATATCACTGATATTTGGAATATTAGGAAGTGCCATCTGTAGTTTTATTTTAGATGCTTCTAAAATCCTATCTAGATTAGGTGCAATTATTTGCGATATTTTAATGATAATTATTATATTATTTATTGCATATTTCATGATTAAGTCAATCTTAAAAACTTCTAAGCTTCTATCTGACGATGATCCCTATAATGTAGATTTATATGAATTGGACGAAATTGAAAAAGCTTTGCAGAAATATGAAGACAAAAAGCAAAATTATAATTCAACTTCGGCACTCTGATTAGATAGAGCATCTATACTCTTCTTTTTAGTTTGCTTAGATATAGTCGACTTCATATCAATAAACTCTCTGACATTTGCAGGAACATATTTTGCGTACAGAGCGTCCACAGATTTTTCAAGCTCTTCCTTGAAATCCAAATCACGCTGTGACATATACAGCCTGATTGCATTCAGCTTTTCGTCATCATACATTATGCTCATGCTTGTTTTCTTCATTAAAATCACCTCGTCATTTCTTCTTTTGATTTACATATTTGATATTCGGTATTTTAAGCCACTTTGTCCAACCTCGACCGTTAAACTCTGTTTTGACAACTCCGTAGGCTGTACCTTGTGCTTCAACTACTTCTCCGTTTCCGATATACACTCCGATATGTCCGTCCATCCAGACAGCAAGCCCGGGTGTTTCCGGCATACTTGAAATCGGACCACTTTCTGTAACATTGTTCCAAATAGAATTTGCACCGCAATCCGTAAACCCGTTTGAACCTGCTACAATTTCTCCGCTGTCAGAGTTGTACCAAGCATATGATTTTATCAAACCTATGCAATCACAAACTCTCTTGCCGAGCCATTTTTCACCAACCTTTCTCATCTCACCACCTGCCTCGTTATTTCCGGAAAACAACGACGCCTGTTGGTCGAGATATTGTTTTGTGCAGACCTGACCGTAACCGCCGTACACATAACCCCAGCCATTTTTGTATGCGTTCTCGCACCACTTGACAAGGTCGAGATTGTTCTTCGTGGTCTTGTCAGTAAAGCCTGCGGTACTGATTTCCGCACCCTTGATTGACTGCATCATCTTTTGGAACTCGTCATACTTTATCTCCGTTCCGAATTTCTGATTGACGGCTTTTATCAAATCCTCATCGGACTGATTCTTTTTGAAACAGGAAACGAAGTTTTTTACAAAATCCTCATCCTCTGATTTATCGGACAGAGAAAACAGATAGATAACCTCTGCCTGTGTGTTATAGTCGGACAACTTTTTATTTTTCAGTTGATTTTCAACCTCTGTCATTGTGTCGTTGATAAGCTGTAGATTTTTCATCTGCTCTGCTGAGATATTTTCTTGTATGGACTGATAGAGCTTGTCTGTGTCAATATCCACACTGCCGTTAAAAATGGAAACAACAGCAATAATCGGCATAACCACAATTATGATTATGCCGAGAACGATACCGCCTATTGTTTTTATTACCTTTTTATCCGTGAGCAGAGCAACTGCTATTTTCTTCAGCGCCGCACCTATGGTAGCACTCACAAAATCACCTCCAAACAAAAAAAGCCAAATGAATTCTTGAATTAACAAGTTTCATTTGACTTCTAATATTGTTAAAATTTATTTTGTAAAAGTAAAATTAAATATAGTTGGGAAAGCATACTTATTAATCTGTCTCGCTGCAATCAGTAATCCTCGTAAACGTTGACGGCTTGCTGTATCATCAGGGTTATCAAGTAAATGTGAATATTCCATGATGATTTTATATCGCATAGAATTTTTTATTACTGGCTTACCACTCGAATCAATTATAACCCCCGTAACTAGCTTCGGATATAACCTCGTGTAGGACTTTACCTTTCTTTTTGATATTTGATAATTATATTTTTTTATAATCGCTAAAATTTTATTTTTAAAATTATTGGAAATATTGTGTTTAGACGAGAAAGTTACATCATCGACATATATAGTCATAGTCACTTGGTTACTATCAGCAACTCTCTGTATTTCATCAAACATATGATGATTTACTAAATATGATAATAACTGACTCGTAGGTGCACCTGAAATAAGATGATTATAGCATGAAATTTTTTTTGAATCTAAAAAAGCATATATAGATGAAATATCTGAAGCCTTAGATCTTTTTAAATCAATAGTTGTCAAATTAGTTAATATCTGTGCAACATCAGGCGAACATAACAAATCTTCCAAAAAGAAGCGATATACAGTATCTCTATTGATAGAAGGGAAAAACGCAGTTAAATCAATTTTAAAAAGGTTCCTCGGTTTGATATCAGTATGCATAAATGCATTATCTGCATAAGAACGACCCTTAACCCCAGAAAAAACATTATCAGGTACAACAATAGTGCCAAGTAAATTTTTAATCTTCTTTTGTACGGTTTTCAATTCTTTACGGGGCGGTTCTATAAGCCTCGGCTTGCTCGATGTATCTATATATGGGGAGATCAGAGAAGAGACATATGTTTGCTTTGTCAGTTTATTATTCTCAATACCCAATAAGTGATTTAGCACTTTTTTTGATTTCAGTTTATAAAGCGGACAATCCGAATATATCAAATGGTCTTAGCACCTCAATTCATAAAAAGTGCTGGTGCTAGCCACTTACTGCTATGCTGAGTATCCAACGGACAAAATCAGCAAGCGATTCAGGACAGCAAAATGATACAGCCAGTACAGCTGCCGCTACAACTACACTTAGTGCAATTACAACAGCAACAGGGAAATGAGATTTACTCTCATTAATGTTAACCTTATTGTTATCACCGTAAACAATGATAACAGGTCTGTCCGCTTTTTTCAAAGCCTTTCACCTCCTTGTTATTTTGGACTCTCATATATAGATGAGAGGACTTCCCATTCCGACAATAACACAGGAGATATGCAGCCATGTATCACTTTTTCACACCAGCACTAATCTGACTTCCAAAAAAAGGTCAGTCTTAAGTCTACAGCATTTCAATAATTATGTCTACTATTTGTTCGATAAGAAATCTTAATGAGCTCTTAAGGATAGTTTGTAGAGTATATGCCGCAAAGAAATGCATCCATATCTAACGATACGATGCCACCCACATTTCTGTGAACCAAACGAAGTCTAATCTGACTGCTTGTACTGACAAAACTATTATATCACAATTTATAGGATTTTCAATATGTTTTATATAACAAATATAATCAAGCAATTTTTATCTTCCGCCTGCACTACCGAAAATTTCAGCTTTGTATTCGGGAGCCTGAACAAGTAAAAGATAGCGTTCATTGCCGCACCTATACAGACAAGTGCCACGCTCACCGAATTTGATTAAGGCATACTCGTTTGGCTCTACCATTAGGGCATCTTCAAAGTCCTTTGGATTGATATTACCGGGGAAGAACAGGAAATGATGAGTCGGAATTGAAAACAGCGGCTTGGTATATTCCTTAACGCTTGAATCAAGTCCGAACTGCTGTGCAATTCTCGGCACTTCGTTTGATGCAAGCATTATTCCAAGTCCCAAAAGCATATTGCCGGGGAAGGTTAGCAACCCGAGGAACAGCAGAGTTGTCTGCATAAATGCCGTAAGGCATAGTGCTGCTATCTGTTTCATCCACTGATTAAAGCCGTCCTGATATCCTCTCGGAACGCTGAACATATACAGCGCACCTACCGCCATTTGTATGAGCAGAATTCCTCCACGCTTGATGTTCGCAAAAAAGATTTTTATTACGCAGTAGGCAAAGGCTATCATGCATAACAGATTCAATAATCCGAATGTTGTCTGGTTTGCAACTGCAAAACTGCCCTCTAAAACACTTGTGCTTTGTCCTGCTAAATCAATGCTTTGCTGTCCTGCCATTATGGAGGACAAATCCTTTGAGAATATGTTTTGCAGGCTGATGCAGAACTTATACAACTCCACAGGTACTACGCCAAACAGCGAACAGGCAAAGAACCCTTTTAATACATTTATAACGGTTGTTTTGATATTTGCTCTGCCGTTCTGATACTCTATTGCAACATCGAATACGGCAACGACCGTGCCTGCGACGAACAATGCCCAGCCAAAAAGAGTAAACAGGTTTATTGTCGCCTGCACCCAAGTGAGATCGAACACATCTGCTCCCATATTTCCCATCATTGTGAAGAAGTCGGCAACAGCGTTGTAAATCGTTTCATAAAACCACTGAAGCATTGTGTTCCATATAGCATTTGAGATTTGCTCACCGAGGTAATCGAACACACCTCCTATGGCACTTCCGATACCACCGATAAAATCTCCTAACCAGTCAAAAATATAAATCACCTCGAAAAAGGCTGTTATGACTTAACACAACAGCCTTTGTTTTTATTGTTATTAGAGTACCGTCCAGATGTATAGCGGTGCAGTCAGAGAGAACACAAGACAGCCGAAAAGAATTGCCGGCGCGGTGAATTCAAACTGTCCGTGCTTGCGGTAATCGAGATAAGCAGTAGCAAGTTTAACAAAGAAAAGTATGGCAAGAATCATATCCACCGCAGGAAAAACAACATTGTTTACAACACTTTTAATCTGTGTTTGAGCCGCCGTCCATGTGCTTTCGATTGCTGATGATACATCTCCTGCCGCAAAGACCGTTATTCCTGAAATTCCGAGCATTAACAGTATTATTGATATTCCTGCTATCCACTTCAACAACTTAATTTTTCCTGACTCTATCATTTTGTACCTCCGATTTTCTTAAATCATTCTCCGATATATACCTGACTTTGATGTTCAGCTTTTCGGCGAAGCAAATCTCTGTTTTCATGCCCTCGGTTATTTCATCACCGAAAACCCAGACCACATCGCAAACCCAAAGCATAGAAAGTCCTGCAAGCATACCGAGGTTTCTTTCTTCTTTGTTGCTGTCATCTAAAATCAGCGCATAAAAATGCGGTATGAACGGAGCCATACCGTTTTGTTTTAGTGTACGGCTTGCAATTCCCATAAAATTGAATATATTGCCGTCCTGACCTATCAACGCACAGTCAGGTTTGACCTTTTCTGCTTTGATTTGCTCATCGGTAATAAATCCACCGAGCTTGTTTTCCACATAGTCGGAAAGCCAAGTTCCAGCAAATGCTGTGTATGACTGTAATCTCCACATTGCAATCTTGCCTACGTCAAGGTGGACATCTTCAAATGGATAAAGAATACAGGTAACGCCGTCATTTTGAAACACAGAAACATTCTCAAACTTTGTATTGTCAAGAAGTATTCCTTTGTCCGTAAGCATTTTATTAATGCAGTCCACCCATTCCTGTGTTTCACCGCCGCATCCCTGCAAGATGAGTCCTTCCTTGCCGTTCATACGGCGGAGATCCGAGAGTGTAATATTATTGATTTTCATTGCCATTTTCCTTTCATAAAAATAAGCACCCACAATGAAGTGAGTGCCTTGCTTAATCGTCTGTTCAACAATAGACTACATATATTTTGTTGTTTTCTGTGATTACATTGAATGATAAGTTGCTCGGAGCTATGCCACTGCTTTGGTAGTAGTAAGCTACATGCTCAACATCGCCGTAGCAATCTGCCGTCAGTTCCGAAGTGCTGTCATAATATGATGCGTTTGTGGGTGAGAACCAGCTTGCGTTGCCTGTGTTCAGTGAGGAATCGTATTTCATTCCGAGCTGCTGACCGTAAGCTATGCAGGCACTCACCGCATACTGAACATCAACCGTTTTTGCTTTGGTAGGCGGTTGCGTCGGTTTTTGTGTTGGTTTTTGTGTCGGCTTTTTCTTCGGTTTGGGTATTCTTTCCCGAAGGCTCTGTTTCTTTTGAATCGGTGGCTTTTTCGGTGGTGGTTGTTTCAGTTGCTTTTTCTGTTGTTGCCATTTCAGAACTTTCCCCAGATACAGAAACACCCACGGAAATTGAAGCCGTGGGTGATAAAGAACTATTATCCATTTTTTCTTCTGCCGTACAAGCTGTGCATGTTCCTGTTGCTAAAATCAATGTCAGCATTATTGCGATTTTCTTTTTCATATTCTCATCGCTCCTTTCAAGCAACAAGTATATCCAAAGAATTTCAAATGTCCAGAGCATATTCTTAAATTTTATCGCAAAACTTTATAATTTCATTCTTTCTTTGTTCCACTGCCTCCTTATACTCTACTGAACACAAGCCTAAACTATCGCAACACTCAATCTCCAAATGTCCATAGAAGTGTTCGATGCTTTCAATAACTCGGCTACATTCTCTCATACTTGGACCAGTTCTTAAAGCTATTGAATATCCTTTCTTTCCGCTACTTATGGTAGCATGAGGGTCATGAGTGTTACACCAAGGTGTGCACCTATCAATAAAAGCCTTAAATTGTCCCGGAATGTCAGCCCAATATGAAGGAGACACTGATATAATAATATCTGCCCATTCATACTGTTGAATTATTTTGACTACATCATCATCTTGAATACATTTAGCTGTATTATGACAATTTCTACACCCTTTACAAAAACTTATATCAAAATCATCAATACAAATACTTCTGACATCATATTTTTCTTTCAAACAATCTGAAACAATATTTACTATTTCAGCAGTCGCGCCATTTCTTACTGGACTACAATTCATTACTAAAACTTTCATTTTATTTATCTCCCGAAATTACCATTCAAATTGAAAGATATTATACATAAGTCTAGAGTAAAAGTCAAGGCAAAATCACATACTCTGCGTAAAGCTTTCTGATTCATCTTCCGACATCTTTTCGGATTCATCTTCGCTCTGCTGTTCATCAAGTGCCTGATGATACGCTTCCATAACCTTGCTGTTGAGTAAATCTCTGACTTCTTTGGAAATCGGGTGAGCAATCTCGCTGAACTTCGTTTCGCCGTTTTCATCAACATAGTTACTTGCAGGCATTGCAACAAATAAGCCTTTTCTAGAATTCATCACTCTGATTCCGTGAATAGCCAACGCACCGCTGACAGTAACGCTTGCAAACGCCTTTGTGTTGCAATCATCTACATCAACGAGCTTATCAATTCTTACCTTGATATACGGTAGTTTCCTTTTCTGATTGTTGTGTTTATTTACTTTGAAATTAGTATTTTGTGCCATTATAAAATCACCTCCGATTTAACGTTTCTGTTTTTCTGCCCACAGCAGAGAGAGATGCAGAAGTGCATCTCTCTGTTCTTCCTCGGACAGACTGTCGAGGAAGTCTTCAAGGGTGAAATTTTCCTCAAATTCTTCTGCAAATTCATTACAGTTGTCGCAGATTTTTTCTCGCCTGACAAGTACCGAGCCGTCATCCTGTTGGATGAATGATAAAACATCGTTGTATCTGAATCCGATTCGTTGACGGATTTCATAGGGGATTGTAATCCTTCCTTTTTTTCCGAGAACTCTGTAAATTTTAAGCACTACTCGTCCTCGCTTTCCGCAAGCTCTGCTCTGCACTCATCACAGATACAGTCGCAACAACATTCTTTGCAATCATCATCGCACCTCTCAATCAGAATTACTCCGTCCAAAGCCGAAATTTGCACAGCACAGTCAGATGTGATTCCTGATACAATAAGTGCGTCAAGCGGTATGCTTACATAAATTCTATTTTCCATGGTTTAGGAAGCACTGATTAAATCCTTTGCACAGATTGTTTAGTCAGATTTTTTGCCGTTCAGTACAAAAAACCGCAGTAATACTGTCGTATTGCGAGAATTTTTTGGGCTGAACGGCGGAAAATATGCAAACAAGATGTGTGAAGAGATTTGGTCAGTGCTTCCTAAGTATACACTCCTTCAAAATTTGTTCTAAATCTATTTGTTGTTCGGTGGTTAAGTCAAGCAGGCTCAACTGCAACGGTTTATTTCTCTGCCTTTCATACATATCGTAGTTGCTGATTAGCAGTTCGGGGAATTGTTCACCTGCATTGATTCGCTGTTTCATATTGTGTAACCTTGTGAAATCAAAGAATGAATATCCATCATATAAATTACGGATTTCCTCACAATCGTTATATGAAACAAGCCATTTGCCCTTTGAATTTGCAAGTGTGTTTTTCAGTCTCAAATGGTCATCCCAAGTGAAACCGCACTGATAAACATACTCACTTGAAAAATAAGGCGGATCGCAGTAGAAAAAGGCATTTTCTCGGTCATAATGCTTTATTAAAACTTCGAAATCCTGATTTTCAATCACAGTATTTTCAAGTCTTTTTCCCACTTGCTCTATCAGTTGAAAAAGGCTCACTACTGAAAAGGGCTGACAGGCAAATGATTTTCCGCCACTTGAATAGCTGTATCGCAGGAGTTTAAGAAACATTACAGCTCTGCGCAAGTCATAGTCCTGTTTCATTTTTATATACAATTCAATGATTTCTTCTGCTTTCAAGTCAGTCAGGATAATCTTCGTCAGTTCCAATTCCTCATCAAGGTACTTATCTTCAAACTTCTCCTGTTTAAAAAAGTGCTTTATTGCATTGAAATCATCCCTTGAATTAAGCGGATAAAAGCCGAGCTCTTTTATGAATGCCATAGGTCTGTCACGCATACAGCGAAAAAGGTTTACAAGATTGTGATTGAAATCGTTGTAAACCTCGAATTTATCAGGCTTTTTCTTGCCTAACAGTACAGCTCCCGAGCCTCCGAATGGTTCAATGTATCTCTCGTAATTCATAGGAAACAGTGCGTACAAAATATGAAGGATGGAAGTTTTATTTCCCATCCAACTCACAGGGGTTTTGATTACTTTTCACTCCTCTCGGAATATCAATCGCCCCTGAAACGACAAAAAGCCGTTGATTAAGTTTTTAACGCAACCAACGGCTGTATATATGAAAACAAATGTCAGTCATCTGGAATGATTGATATTTGTTGTAGTTGTTTAATTTTTATCGTTTACTTTTTTAATAATCTGACCAATTGCAGAGATTACATTCACTGTCACAGCATTTCCAGACATCTTGTATAGCCTGCTGTCGGATAGTCCTTTTGATGAGTAGATTCGCTCACCTTGCGTTGGCTTTTCTTTGTATAAGAGCTTTTCCGCTTGCTTGCGTGAAAGATAATACTTCTCCGGCACATTGTCCTCTAAGATATCCGATAATATACACTCGTTTTCGTGATTGGGGTACTCCGAAATTTTTGCTGTTAAGTACCTGCCAGCACACATCATACCCCTCGTCGGCACAAGCTCTGCTTACTCGTTTCGACCGCAAGCGGTCAAAAGCTCGTCCGCTATGCTGTGCCTCCTCTCCCCAAAAAGCTTACAGCTTTTCGGGGACCCTGTATTCAATGTATTGAGGATTGTTTCAAATGTTTTGCCTGAGTCATGGTTAAGCAGACCGGGAACATTTTCGAGGTAGAGATACTTAGGTTTTTTAACGGCAGAAATTCGAGCAATCTCGAAAAACAGCGTTCCTCTTGTATCGTCAAATCCTTTTCTTGCTCCGCAGATGCTGAAGGATTAACAGGGGAACCCTCCGACAATAAGGTAGAAATCGGGTAACTGTTCGGGTACGATTTTTCTTGCGTCATCAAGGTAAAGTTCACCTCCTGTATCGTACATTGCTTCATATGCCTGCTTTGCATACTTGTCGATTTCGCAGTATCCGACGCACTCAAAACCGCCAATGGCTTCAAGTCTGGAACAGAAACCGCCGATGCCTGCAAACATATCCAAAAATTTAATTGACATAAATCTTCATTCCAAACGAAGATTTATATTCTTAAAATCACCTCACATTCCCATAGTCATTCCGTTATCCTCATAAGGAACTTCATCATCAACTTGTGATTCGGATTGGTTTTCCGTTTCGATTTCTTCCTGTGTGAGCTTTCTGAATGAGTCCTCACCGGGAACGATACCAATGGTTCGATTGTTATCCCACTCAGGGAATATCGTTCCCATTGAATCAACAAATTTAACTGTTCCTCTTGTGCCTGATGGAACAGGTGCGTAGGAGTCGCTCATACTTAAAAGTTCGATTCTTGTACCCGGCGGATACAATTTCTTTGTACTTTCAGCGATTCTGCGCTGTCTTTCATATTCGTTCAAGTTATACATCTCCTATTTTTTTAGTTTTGATTTAAGTAATAGCTTTAGTAGGACTTCTGATTTTTATTGTCATAAAATCAATCTCCTTCTTTTTTTCTGTTTGTATTGACATTTTTGTTGTCAGAGAAATGTGAGATTTCATTTTCATCACACTCATCATTGCGCCTGTCAAAATTAGGTTTCTGTCGCATCTCCCTTTCAAACTTCCTGAGTTCGGGTGTGTCGGTAAAATACATTTAAAATCATTCCTTTCAAATTTTTGCAAATAAAAAAAGGCAACCGTTCTAATTCTAAAATTAAAACGATTGCCAAATAAAAAAGAGCCAATTCTATATTTCTATAAAATTGACTCTATCATAAATTATTAGGTTTTATCAATCAGTAGCAGATAGCTTTGCATTTTCATACCGTCACTTTTAATATGATTTTTTCTCGACATTGATTACCTCAAAATATGGACAAATATTCGTCGAGCTGTTGTTTCTCGAGTTCAGCAATTTAATAAGCAAACGAAGTTGCTAACATTAGAGCGTTATTTTGTAAAATCAATATCGTAGCGATTACCTTCTGAAAACAATACACCATCCGTTAATTCTATACGCAAGATACAAGTATTCTCATCTTGAAAATTGTTATGTCCATTATTTATCCATTCCGAAAATAGAGTTTTCATCTTATTAGCAATTTGTTCATTTTCCTTTTTACAAAACCATCCTAAATTTCTACCTATTCCATGTGCTGTAAACCACTCGCCTGAAATTGCAACAGCAGAATTATTTTTTATCTGCTTCATTTTATTGGAAAGAGCATATGTAAGAATATAAAAAGCTCCGTTCTCATAAAAGCTGTCAACAGTACGGACATTTGGTATCCCATCTTCAACAGTAGCTAAAGTAATAAGGCTGTCTTTTCCAAACCGTTCCATCAAAATTTTTTCCAATTCAATATTAATCTTTTGCATTTGCTATTCACCTCATAATATCTTTTCTCTTTCTACAGCTATTTCATTTTGGATTTACACCAAAATATGAAAAAAGGTTCGTAGATCGCTCTACGAACCCTCGTGGCTCCCCCAACTGGGCTCGAACCAGTGACATCATGATTAACAGTCATGCG
>ENA-OWPF01001472-OWPF01001472.1-human-gut-metagenome-genome-assembly--contig:-NODE-1472-length-20444-cov-5.510717_pt1 | contig 20444 bp, 10 predicted proteins | sample MGYA00248261_ERZ651840 | MGnify/ENA primary metagenome ERZ651840 (study PRJEB26924, sample SAMEA4378268) | human gut metagenome | biome: human gut; feature: human-associated habitat; material: faeces... | reverse complement strand
CGTCAGCAATATCCGGACGTACAGATTGTCGGAAACAATAAGACTTTCGGAATGCTGGAAGGATATCATGGCATCAAGGAAGGCTTGTTTGAGGTGAAAGAGGGTGATACCTTGAATACGGGTCGTCATGAGCTTGTATTTTATATGGCTCCGATGGTGCATTGGCCGGAAGTGATGGTTACTTATGACGTTACGGATAAAATCGTATTCTCTGCGGATGCGTTCGGTACGTATGGCACATTGGATGGTGGTGTGATCGATACGGAGATGAACGTGGAGCATTATTGGGAAGAGATGATTCGCTATTACTCCAACATTGTCGGAAAATATGGAAGTCCAGTACAAAGGGCATTACAGAAGCTTTCGGGCTTGGATATCCAGACGATTTGCTCTACCCATGGACCTGTTTGGCGTGAATATGCGTCGAAAGCGATCGATATCTATGACCGTATGAGCCGCTACGAAGGTGAGGAAGGCGTGGTTATTATTTATGGCAGCATGTATGGTAACACGGAGCAGATGGCTGAGGCGATCGCCGCTTCTTTGGCTGATAATGGCATTAAGAATATCGTGATGCATAATGTTAGCAAAAGCCCTTCTTCTTATATTTTGAAAGATGTGTTCAAATATAAAGGAGTGATCGTAGGTAGCCCGACTTATAGCAATCAATTGTTCCCGGAGGTGGAAGCTGTGTTGAGTAAGATCGAGTTGCGTGAAGTGAAAAATCGTATTTTCGGTTATTTCGGGTCTTTCACATGGGCTGGAGCCGCCGTGAAACGTTTGGCGGCTTTTGGCGAGAAGATGAAGTGGGAGACTGTCGGTACGCCGGTTGAGCAGAAGCAAGGTTTAAGCGCTACTAAATACGAGGAGTGTTTAGCTTTGGGCAAGGAAATGGCTGGGAAATTGAAAACAATTAACGACAAATCTAATTTATAAACAAGAAAGTTGATACAACTTTCAATTAAAAAACATAACGTTATGAGACTAATTATCGAACCTAATTACGAGCAACTCTCAAAATGGGCTGCCAATTATGTAGCAGCGAAGATCAAAGCCGCGAATCCAACCGCTGAAAAACCATTCGTACTGGGCTTGCCTACCGGATCTTCTCCGCTGGGTATGTACAAGAACCTGATTGAATTGAACAAGCAGGGTGTCGTATCGTTCCAGAACGTGATCACTTTCAATATGGATGAGTATGTCGGCCTTCCGAAAGATCATCCGGAAAGCTATCATTCTTTCATGTGGAATAATTTCTTCAGTCATATCGATATCAAACCGGAGAACGTAAATATCTTGAATGGTAACGCCGAGGATTTGGAGGCTGAGTGTGCGTCTTATGAGGCTCGCATGAAAGCGGTCGGTGGCGTAGACCTGTTCTTGGGTGGTATCGGTCCTGATGGCCATATCGCGTTCAATGAGCCGGGTTCATCTTTGAGTTCTCGTACTCGTATCAAGACGTTAACTACAGATACGATTATCGCTAACTCCCGTTTCTTTGATAATGACGTGAATAAAGTTCCGAAGACTTCTGTAACGGTTGGTGTAGGTACGGTTCTTGACGCTAAGGAGGTATTGATCATGGTAAATGGTCATAACAAGGCTCGTGCGTTGCAACAAGCCGTTGAGGGCGCCGTGAACCAAATGTGGACAATTACCGCCTTGCAGTTGCATCCGAAGGGAATCATTGTTTGCGATGAGGCGGCTTGCGCGGATCTTAAGGTAGGTACTTATAACTATTTCAAGGATATCGAGAAGGATCATCTTTGTCCTTGTTCATTGCTAAAATAAACGAATCTCAGATAGGGCTTTCTTTGAATGCCCATCGTAAGGAGTTAAGAATGCCCATTGTAAGGAGTTTACGATGGGCATTCTTAACTCCTTACGATGGGCATCGTTGTTTTAGGGCAATTGGTGGCTGCCGGCTGGCTTCCTCATAGAAGATATACTTCACTGGTTAGAGGAAATATACTTTTCCTGTCAGAGGATATATACTTCATTGACAAAGTCAGTACTACTTACTTTTTTGCGTTCTTGACGTAACGATCCAGCCATAGGTCACATTCATACAATAGATGTAATATGTTCTCTTTGGCGGCGTAGCCATGACTCTCATAGGGCAATACCACATAACGTGCGATCGCCCCGTGGCCTTTTAGGGCACTGAACAGGCGCTCGGATTGGATCGGAAAGGTTCCGGAGTTGTTATCCATCTCACCATGTATGATTAATAAAGCTCCATGTAGTTTATCGGCAGACATGAATGGCGACATGGCATTATATATTTCCGGTACTTCCCAATAAGTACGGGTCTCTGTTTGGAAGCCGAACGGGGTAAGCGTACGGTTGTAAGCCCCGCTACGTGCGATGCCGGCTTTGAACAGTTTGGTATGTGTTAATAGATTCGCTGTCATGAAAGCTCCATAGGAATGTCCTCCTACGGCTACACGATTCGGATCACCTACACCCATCTCGGAAATGACTTTTACGGCCGCCTCGGCGTTCATTGTCAATTGCTCAATGAAATCATCGTTTGGCTCCGCTCCCTCGCTCGTGCTTACGATCGGCATCTCGACATTCTCCATTACGCAGTATCCTCTCAATACCCAATAGACTGGTGATCCGTAATTGATGTTCGTGAACATGTATTGGGAACCACGTACCTGGGATGCCTCGGCCTTGCTCTTGTATTCTCTTGGGTAAGCCCACATCAAGACGGGTAGCGGGCCTTCTTTTGCCTTATCATATCCGGCAGGGAGATATACCGTTGCGGTTAAGTCCAATCCATCGGCACGTTTATATTTAATCTTTTGTTTACTAACGTTTGCCATGGCCGGATATGGATTGGCGAAATGAGTCAATTGAGCGAATTTTTTCTTTCTCAAGTCACGAGAGCAGAGATTCGCCGGTTCTGTAATGGATTGACGTGAAGTGATCAATTGCAGCTTTTCCGGATTCGCTACCTTTAGGATGGTCTCATAATATCCGTCCTCGCAGCGCCAAAGTTCCGTGTTCTTTTTTGTTTTCAAATTGTAACGGCTAAGGTAAGGCATATCCCCTTTAGGAGAGGCACCTTGGGCAAGCATCAATAACTCATTGTGGGCTTTATTGGTATAAACGATATATTTGCCATACGCATTTTTAACCGTAAGTGGATTTCCCGGATTGTTGTAATTATCGTCGGTGGATACATCGAATAATAGAACCGGAGACTCAGAAGAGCAAGGCTTAAAAGTAAATGTCCTGTTTTTTCGAGTCTCCCGGGAAGTCTCGATCAATAAAGCGAAAGCATCGTCATTCCACAGGATGTTGCGGAAACGTTTCTCTGTCTTTGCGACTTCCTGTTTCTCGCTGTTGAACGGATAGCTTATTTGGTAGATAATATCCATGAAATCGGTCTTGTTTTGCTTAGGATCTCCTTTATCTTGCGCTTCCGCCCAGTAAACGGTAGCCGGTTGATCCGATCTCCATCCGAATTGACGGGGATAAGGCGAGGTCGTGTCATATCCCATCGGAATATTGACGGTTGGATTATCCGCTAACGTATAAATGGAATTGCCTTGTAAGTCTATGACCTCGAACTTTTGTGGGAAGTTATATACCGGTACTTGATAGGAATACGGACGATGAACTGTCGCGATAAGTAACAAAGATTTATCCGGGGATAATGAAAGCGTACTGCCGTAGATTGCCGGTTTTCCGATCTCGTACACAATGCCCTCTTTTATACGTACCAATTGGGAGGTGAAATAATAGTCGAATAATTGCTCGTCGTATGGATTTTTCAGCAAGTCTTGATAGGTACGAGCGGGCATCACCTTTCCAGTACTTTCTTGAATGATGGGACCGGATGGAACTGTGGGTTTCTTTGGTGCCTTACCCCTGTTTCCCGGAACCATAAGCGTAATAAACTCATTGTCGCTAATCCATAAGATCTCCGCTCCACTTGTCGCGTTGATTTTACGGGTACTTACTTTCTGCGCTATGGGCTGTTCCGGGGTACAGATATAAAGGTATACGCCATCCGCTTCTTCCACGAATAGAGCTACCTTATTGGATGAAGGAGAGAATGAGGCTTCTGTGATTACTGCGTTGTCAGGAATTCCTTCTATCTTGATTTCTTCTTGAGTAGCGATGTTCATTAAACTGGCACCCGTATATTCGGCTTGCCGGCTCGTATTGAATGTTTCGGGACTGATACGCATTCCCGCTAATTTAAGCTCCGGTTGCGCAAGCTTGGCGATAGACCGGTACGGGGAACGCTCTAACTGGAGTGCCCACTGATTGTTATCACTAATTCGGATGATAGGAGAAAGCTTGGCCAAGGCCACTTCCTCGATAACTGCAGGAGGACGTTGATAATGTGTTTCTTGCGCTATTCCAGGACATATAAGCGCTAAAGAGAGCAGAGCTGAAAATAAATGATTTGTTTTCATAAATAGTGATATAAGAAATCCCCAAAGATAACCTGTTAAAGTATACTTTGGGGATTGTGATTAATGTAAGTTAACGTAAAAAGAGTGTTAATAGTTCTTTTCGATCAAGTCGTTGAAATCTGTTTCCTTTTTTGGAATCTCGAAGATCCAGCCATCAGCATTCGGATCCTTGTGCAAGAAGCCACAGAAAGTAGCGTCAAAATTAGAACCGGTTCTATCCAATGGCAAACCTAGACGTTTCAAGTCGAACCAACGGAAACCTTCGCCCCAAAGTTCGATACGGCGATGTGTCATGATCTCATCCGCTAGTTTTGCGCCTGTGTTACCCAAATCCTTGTACTCTGGATCACGTTCTTTCAACAAGGCTTGCAAATATTCCTTTGCTTTTGCGTCTTGATTGGAACGAGCGAAAGCCTCGGCTGCTGTCAAGTACATTTCGCTGATACGCATGAAGGCAAAATCACCTACAGCATCAGCTGTAGAGCGTGCCGTGAACTTGCGGTTCTGATAAACACGCTGGTTGTAAGAAGTTGCGGGTACTTCTGCCTTTCCTGTCGGATCCCACCATTGACGGCGAAGATCGGTTGGCGACATTAAGTCGTAAGTACTTTGGCTGATACATTTGATACCTGTGCGGATAGAGCTGGAGTTGAAGTTCCAAGACATATACGCATAGAAAGAGTAGAAATAAACTGTTTGGTCATTCTGCGTCATAGCGGCATACATAGCCTCTTTCGTAGCGGAAGTGATATTAGCGAAACCATTCATCAATTCAGACTGAGACATGATCTTACAGCCATCTTTCTCTGCTTCATTGATAGAATTCACTGCGGCCGTAGCTGCGTCTGCGTATTTCTGTTGAGTCAGAAGAGCACGTGCTTTCAATCCGTAAACCGATGCTAGGCTATAATGATTCTTATCATTTGGCTCATAGTCTGCCAATAAGTTCAACGCTTCGTCTAAGTCCCCGTGAATCTTCGTGTACACCTCTTCTACCGTATTACGTGCCATAGGCTCGATTTCCGGACTCGTACGATAAGGAACTCCCGGTTGAGAGTTGTCCTGTCCGTTACGATATGGTTTCGCATAATATTGTACTAGATTGAAATGACTCCATGCACGAATTGCCAAACACTCGCCCTTGATATGGTTCGCAAGCGCTTTTTCGCTATCTGTGAGTTTTGACTCATCGCTAAAGTTATCATTCAACGCTTTCAAGATGTTGTTTGCATTCAAAATGAACTTATAATAAGTTTCCCACTCACCGGAGTTGTACGAACTTGTTGCGTTCGTTGGATAACTCCAGTTTAAGAAACCTTGATGCCAAGTCTGCGTGTCCCATGTCAAATCATCAGCCAACGCTTCTCGACCGATGATGAAACCGGGCTCACCTCCCAAACCTTGGTTGCCTAAGTCTTGAGATACCATCTTACGATGAATACCGTTCAGTGCAAGATAAAGATTGTCGAGCGAAGTGGATACTGTCGTGAATGAAACGTTCTCGGTTGGGATTGTATCCATATAATCGCTGGAACAGCTTGTGCCGATCAGAGAGCCACTTAGAAGCAGTCCTGCTGCGATGTGTTTGAATAATTGTATATTTTTCATATCTTTTCCTTTGTTTGATGTATTATGAATTTAGAACGATACATTTAAACCGATCGTAAAGTTCTTAGCCGGCATATATTCATTGTAAGATACTCCGGCATAGTTAGCTTGCGGATTCAGACCTTGACGGGCTTTCAACATGAATAAGTTCTCTGCGCTGACATTGACGCGTGCACTCTTGATGTTGATAACGTTTAGGATAGACTTAGGCAAGTTGTAAGCCAAAGTTACAGTACGCAAGTTCAAGTAATTTGCGTTTGTCAACCAACGTGTAGAATAGGATTGTCCGATGCTAGTCGCATGACCTGAGTTATTGTCCAAACGAGGTACATCTGTGATCTGGCCCGGAGTTGTCCATGCGTTATGTAGATCCGGTGACACCGCATAACCGAACTCACCTACATCCATCAATCCTCTATAACTCGAGTCAAGCACCTTACCTCCTAATGAATAAGAGAATACGGTAGAAAGGTCGAATGCCTTATAGCTCAAATTGATATTGAAACCACCATATACTTTCGGAACGGCAGAACCACTGAAATCATATTTCGCATAGCTATAAGAGTTTGTCAATACTTGACCATCTTTCTCTACAAGTGTCTTTTTTACCGCATCTTTAATATTACCATTCGCATCGGTGTTGTTTTCGGCATCAAAGATATACAATCCATCTCCGTTATCAGGATTAACACCCCACCATTGACGTAACCAGAACTCATAGATTGAATGTCCCTCCATCAATTTCTTAGAGTCTTTGATGATACCATCTTTCCGGTTGGCATCAGGCAGACGAGTTACCTTATTATTGATGAATGTAGCGTTTGCGCCGACTGATAATTTCCAATCTTTTGATTTTAATACTTGGTAGTTTAAGTCGATTTCCACACCTTGGTTACGAACTTTACCAATGTTTTGTACGATCTTTTCGACACCACTGGATAACGGTTGGCTAACATTGAATAACAAGTCTCTGGAGGCCTTACGGAAGAACTCGACCGTACCATTTAAGCGACCGAACAATCCGAATTCTAAAGCGACGTCGGTAGAAACCTGTGTCTCCCATTTCAAATTATTGTTTGCCATAGTCGGGAAGTAGAGACCTGCTTCCGAACCGTTGTTGATACCCAAATTATACAAGGTTTGATAAGGATAGTAATCCTGTTGTGTGTCATCATCTGTATAATAGATGGCATCGTTTCCGGTTTCACCGTAGGATGCTCTCAGTTTCAAATTGTCCACCCAAGTCAAGTTTTCCATGAAATCTTCTTGGCTGATACGCCAAGATGCTCCGAATGACCAGAAGTTACCCCAACGGTTATCCTTGCTAAAGCGAGAGGAACCGTCACGACGATACGAGGCTGTTACATAATATTTATCATCGAAATCATAGTTCAAACGAGCGAAGTATCCTTCTTTCTTATATTCGCGTGTGTAAGACTCCATTGAGCTTACGTTTACGAAGTTACCATACTCGTATGTTCCGGAAACGATCTCGTTGGTCTTCATTCCATAGTTATGTTGGAAGCGGTAGCTATAGTTCTCATGGCCTAACAAAGCTTCGATGTTATGTTTACCAAAAGTCTTTGTGTAATTGATCAATTGGTTGAAAGTCTGGGTCAAGTAGTTTCTATTTCGGATGTTCAAACGTCCCGGTCCTGCGGTTCCGTCACCTACCTCTGGGTTCTCATATACTCTACGGCGTTCATCCTTATTGTCAAATGCGTAGTTCACTGTTAAGTTCAATCCTTCGATCGGAGTGATCGTTACATAAGTACGGGCACTAGAGTTTGTGGTAGACATCAAGCGATCGTTCCACAGGGCCTCAGCGATACCGTCGCGTCCATTGCTGGAGATACGGGCTCCTTCATAATCATAGGTATATAAAGCCGGATCAGTAACTACGTTTCCTTCTTTATCCAAATAAGCCCCTGTCTCAATATCATGCTTATGTACCGGATAGATCGGTGCCATAGAACGAATGAAACGAGATAAGTTACCATAACCAGCGGAGTTGCTAGAAGTAGAAGTAGAATAATTGGAATTTGTGCGACTTAAACCTAAATTCAATCCACTCTTGAACCATTTCACTGGATAGATATTATAGTTCAAGCGTGCGTTGTAACGCTCAAAGTCTGTCTTAATCATATATCCCTTATCATTCAGATAGCCTATGGAAGCATATGTGTCGCTCTTTTCTGTTTTTGTATTGTAGCTTACATTATATTCTTGGCGATGTCCGGTACGGTAAGCGGCATCTTCCCAATCAAGGTCCTCACCCCATTTTAAAGCCGAGGCTGATGGATTCAATAAACCGTCTGTGCCCACGATTGCGTCATTGGCGATTCCTACGAAAGGATTATATTTTAATTTGTTGATAATATCTTTAGAAGCATTAGCGGCAGCGTCGGTAGCACTTTGTCCGAGTGACATATTTGCGTTTCTCAACATTTGCCATTGCAAAGGATAATAATCGTATACACCTACTTTTGCGTAATCGTTATAAGCTCTGCTAGACCAACCTTGTGAGATACTCAAGGTAACACCTGCGCCACTGCTGGTAGAACCTTTCTTGGTCGTGATCAAAACCACACCGTTACCTGCGCTAGATCCATACAAAGATGTAGAAGCGGCATCTTTTAAAATTGTCATTGATTCGATATCAGATGGGCTGATAGAAGAGATATCACCACTGAAGATGGCGCCATCCACTACATATAAAGGAGCATTATCCGCGTTTACAGAACCAAAACCACGGATCGTTACCTTAGCAGCTTCTCCCGGTTGTCCGATAGAGGAAGTCATTTGTACTCCGGAAGTGTTTCCTTCTAATGCGGAGAGGGCGTTACTCAATGGACGTTTGTCCATCAAAGCGGCACCCACCGTGGATGCGGAACCTGTAAAAGAACTTTTCTTTGCGGTACCATAAGCTACGACAACAACTTCATCTATAGCTTGAGAATCTGAAGAAAGAACAATTCTCATGTTTTGCTGAGCTGTAGTTTCTTGAGTCCGTAAACCTACATAAGAAATAATTAGCTTAGCATCTTTCTGAGTTTCTAACTCAAATTTACCATCTAAATCGGTAATGGTTCCAATAGTGGTTCCTTTTACTACGATGGATGCACCTATAACAGGCTCCCCATCATCTTCATTAATCACTACACCGGTCACCTTCATTTGCTGGGCGACCATACACTGCACTCCCAGAAAGAATGAGAGTAGTACAAGCGTTAATTTGTGCTTCATAGAATGAATTTGTTTGTTAATTAGACACACATTATTTTTTCGAGAGACCATAGTCTGCACAGAACTACAGTTAAAATACTTATCAAAAAAATGTACATACCAAGACTCTAGAAATTCACAGCCGCAAATATACTAATTTTTATTATAAAAAAGCAAACTGTTATAAAACATTCTAAAACTAATATAATATTGATTGATATTGCCAAATTCAATTTAGTTGTACTGGGGATCTTGTTGCATTATGATAGCTGGCAGGAGGGTTTTTGGTCTTAGCTATCTATCTGTTAATTATGCTTTTAAACATAGTTCTGTGCAGACTAAATGCATTAATGAATGCTGAAAGGGAAGATGTCCATAAAGACCATCTTCCCTTAAACTTTGTGTGTATAATGAAAAAAATGAAGTATTAATTAACGTTTATAAACGGATAGGGTTGCCATTATAGAAATCTAGAATCTTCGTACGGAAGATAAAATCATATTTGGCCTGTGCCTGTTCCGCTAGACTTTGCGCGTATTTTGTTTTAGCCTCATTAAATTCAAAGACAGTGCTTTTACCTGCGTTGTAACGCTCTTGGGCATAATTGAACGCTTCCTTGCTCGCCGTGACGGATTTGTCGGAAGCCGTATATTTCTCTTGGGAAGCCGTTGCGTTGTAGTACGCTTGCTGGATTTCCTTGTATAACGTTTTCTTTGTATTTTCCATCAGCAATTCCCGGTTGATAATGTTGATCCTTGCGGTACGAACGCTATTGCGTACTTGGAAGCGGTTGAAAAGTGGAATGCTCAATGAGAATCCGACGATCTTTTGCCCATTCTGCTTAAACTGCTCGCTAAAGGAACGAGTATCGGCAAATTCACCTCCGGAAGTAGAATGATAATATCCATTGCTGTAACTAGCCCCGAAATTTAACTTGGGGTAATAGCCCGCTTGCGCGACACGCAACATTTTCTTTTGGCTCTCTAGCAAATACTGTTGTTCCTTGATCTGAGGCTTGAACGTAACCGCATGGTCGTAAATGTTTTCCGGAGGTAGGATACTGCTCATATTATCAGCCACCGCATCTTCAATTACAGGAGTCTGTATATCGAAATTCCGGTCGCTTCGCTCTAGTTCCAGACTTTGCGCCAGATCCAGTAAAGCGAGGTTCACATTGTTTTGCGATTCGGTAAGCGTGACCTCATCTTTCGCTAATTGGGCCTTGATATCATACAGTTGGGAAAGTGGCACCTTTCCGGCGTTCACCATGGCCTCCGTTTTATTCACCTGCTCCTTGTCCAGTTCCACTTGCAGTCGCGCTATTTTCAGCAGCTCTTTATTATAAAGTACTTGCAGGTAGTAGGAAGCTATATTGATGGATAGGTCTTCTCTCGCCTTATTCAAGTTCTCGATAGACGCTTTTAGATCAAGTTTGCGGGCGGCGATATCGTTCGGTATTTTTAACCCGTCAAATAAAGGCATGTCCAGATTGATCCCCAATGTGGAATTGGCGGCGTTCTGGTCCACGATCACCCCGGATTTAGACGTGGAGCGTCCGAACTGGAAGCTCTGTCCAAGACTGCCATTTAGGGCCGGGAGCCAACTGTATTTGCTGGTATGTAAGTCTACCTTTCGGCTTTCCTGTTCCTGCTCCTTTTGCTTTAAGTCGATATTATGCTCGATGGCATATTGGATGCACTCCTCCAGACTCCATTGCTTCACCGCATCCTGAGCGAAAACATAGTTTCCGGACAGGAGGGAAGCGATTGCCAGTATATATAAGTTTCTTCTCATCATACAATCTTTCTTTTATTTCTTATTCGGGTCAATAGCTGCGCCCCGGACTTTATCGGTTGCGGCCAGTCCTTCTTGAATCTCGATCTTGATACCGTCGGACAGACCTACCTTTACAGGATGCTTCTCGAAGACTTGCTCCGGTTGCTCTTGTTTAACTAACTGAACGAATGCGGAATCCCCTTGGAACTCGACCGTGCTTTCCGGGATCGTAAGAACGTCTTCCGCACGTTTTAGCACGATCTCGGCGTTGGCGCTATATCCCGCACGGATGAAAGCATCTTCGGGGATCGTTACGGCCGCCTTGATCTCAAATTGAATAGCTCCATTCTTGTCTACTCCCTTGGGCGATACATATTCCAGCAAAGCGTCGAATGAACGGCTTTCCATGGCGCCGACGGTCAATTTGATCGGCATTCCCTCGTGGATGCGTCCGATCTCGGTCTCGTCTACGTTTCCTTTGAAGATCATGTCGTTCATATTGGCTACGGTAGCGATCGTCGTGCCATCATTGAAATTATTCGCTTGGATAACCGAGTTACCTACTTTAACGGGAATGTCCAAGATCATACCGGTAATGGTACTACGGATTTGGGTCGTACTGGCCACGCTGGAGTTCTTGGCTATACCGTCGCGGATGATCTCCAAGGCACTTTGCGCGTTATCCTTTTCCTCCACGGCTTTCAGGTAGTTCGCTTTGGAAAGATCGAAATCTTCTTGGGCGATAACACCTTGCTTAAATAATTGCGTATCCCGCTTATAAGTCTCTTCCACTTGCTTTAAAGAGATATTGGCAAGGTTCACGCGCGATTCGGCGCTGTTGAGCTGTACCATCTCGGGGATTACCTTGATAATGGCGATAATCTCTCCCGCTTGGACCATCTGCCCCGCTTCTTTCTTCAGCTCGGAGATGATACCGGAAATCTGCGGCTTGATCTCCACCTCGAAACGAGGCTCTACGTTTCCGGTAGCGACCGTCTTGGTTTCCACATCCCCTTTTTCAGGGGTTACGATCTCATAAACGGTGATGACCGGTTGCGCTTTCTTCCATAAGAAATAGAATGTGCCTATTACCGCCGCACCTACGATCGTTAATAAGATAATACGTAGGATTTTCTTTACGATGCGATTCTTCATGATTATATAGTTTTATTAATTGACAATTGTTGTTTATTCTTCTCGTATGGCATCTATCGCCTTGATCTGCATAGCTCGCCATGCGGGGATCAGCCCGGCCAGCAGACCGCTGAATAATAAGATCACCGTGGCCGCTACTGCGATCTGGATGCTTACCTCCGGATGCTCCATCATGGTTCCGTTGGAAGCCGGCTGGGCACTCATGATCTTATCTACAAGATCGAGCAGGAATACCCCGGCGCTTAACCCCAACAAACCCGCTAAGGCCGTAAGTAGCAGACTCTCGCTCATGATCTGCGAGATGATGTTCCAAGGTTTCGCTCCCAAGGCCCTGCGTACGCCGATTTCCCGGGTACGCTCCTTGACCGTTACCATCATGATATTACTTACACCGATAATACCCGCCAATAACGTACCCATACCCACGAGCCAGATCAAGATATCGATACCGATAAATAGCATATTGAAGGTCTCGAACTGAGCCGCCAAGTTGATCACCGTCACGGCCTGCGGATCGGTAGGAGAGATCTGGTTCTGGCTCTTTACGATATCCTTGATCTGCGTGATCACCGGATCGATCTTATAGCCGGGTTTGGCGCTCACGCACAAGAAGTGAATGATATCCCCTTGGTTCAGCGTCTGTTGCATGGTACTGAAAGGGAGGAATACGCTTTCCTCGGCCCGTCCGCCGATATTGACGCTAGAAGCCCGTTGCTTCGTGACGCCTACCACTTGGTAGTAAATCCCGTTTACCCGGATATATTTCCCGCAGGGATCACTTCCCTTGAACAATACCTCGTTCACCTTAGCGCCGATCAAGCAAACCTTACGTTTCTCGATCTCGTCGATCTCGTTTAGTAACCGTCCGTAATAAAGCTGCTGGGTCTCGATCTTGAAATAATCGGGCTGCACGCCTTTTACGTTATAAGTACCGCTTAATTGGCCGAAAACGATATTCTTGTCCGAGCGATTTCCCCAGATGATGGGGGAGACGGCCTCGATGTCCTTCACCTGTTTTCGGATGCTCTCCACGTCCCGGTTTCGCATGTCCCATTGACGCCCCTTGTTAAAGCCTTTATACGATTCGCTGGTCCGGTCGGAGAAAAAGAAGGCGGAGTTCGTGGCGAATCCGTTGATATTCGAGAACATGGCGTTCTTCATCCCGTTTCCGGCTCCCAATAGAATCACCAACATCAAGATTCCCCAGAATACGCCGAAGCAGGTCAACAAGCTGCGTGTCTTGTTTCGGGTGATCGTCACCCATATCTCTACCCATCTGTCTATGTCAAACATGGTTCTTTTCTTTTTTATGATTATTCCGTTCTCATGGCTTCGATAGCCGTGACTTTCACCGCCTTGCGTGCCGGGAAATAACCCGCCAATACACCGGCCGCGATGATCAAGACCGTAGCGGAGCTAGCTATCGCCAGATTGACGGTCGGGTTACGGAAGACCGTCGTGTCTTCTCCGATATTCCCACCGGACTGGGCTCCGGCTTGGGCCATTTCCATCGCGTGATTGATTAGCTCCGTGAGCCCGATCCCCATGATCATCCCGACATAGCCGAAGACGGCTGTTACGAGGATGGACTCGGCGATTACTAATGCCAAGATCGAGCCGGGTTTAGCTCCCAATGCCTTGCGTATGCCGAACTCCCGGGTCCGTTCCCGTACGGTGATCAGCATGATGTTGCTAACTCCCACGATTCCCGCCATCAACGTTCCGATACCGATAATCCAGATAAACAAGGTAATCCCGTTCATTATATTATTCCACATCAAGAACTCATTCGCCATGTTCCACATACCGATAGCGTTCTTGTCTGTCGGGTCGAATTGGTGGCGGCGTGCCATCCATTCCCGGAAACTTTCCTCGAAAGCCTCATTCTCCTCTTCGGTAGTCACCCCTTTCAAGGTAAACGTTAGCGATCCGAAGCCGTATCCTTTATTATATAGCAATTGGGCTACGGAGAATGGGATGTAAGCGGGAGCGTTATTGCTTTTGTCATCATCGTTGTACACGCCGACTACTTGATACATCATATTCCCGCATTTCACGTATTTACCCAGCGGCTTCTCGTCACGAAACAAGACCTCCGCCATACGGGGACTGATCACGATTACTTTTCTTCGGTCCCTCATGTCCTGCTCATTGATGAAGCGGCCGTTATGCGTCTCTACATTCACGTAATTGATCGGGGCATGATCCGGATATACGCCATTGGTTTGTCCCGTCACATATTCCTCGTTGTAAGTGATCGTGTCATTGTGGGAGATCGTAGCCGAGCAAAGATCCACCTCCTTGAAGTCTCTCTTCAAGGCGCCTAGGTCCTCTTCCTTGAAACTGATGCTGCGGTTGGATTGCATACCTTTCCAAGGCTTGGTGGTATAGCGTGTCCATACCTCGACCCGGTTGGTAGACATATTCCTGAAGTTGTACATGATGCCATTGCGCAACCCGTTTCCCGCCCCCAGTAACACGATCAACATGAAAATACCCCATGAGACCGAGAAGCCGGTCAAGAAGGTACGGAGCTTATTCTTTTTGATGGTGCTCCATATTTCCCTGAAATTATCAAAGTCAAACATGATTCTCTTCTTTTTCGATACGTTCAATCAACCCGTCCTTTACCCGGATAATCCGGTCTGTAGCCTCCGCTACGGAGGGTTCGTGGGTAACGATCACCATGGTCATCCCTTCTAGGTTTACCTTGCGTAGTAGTTCCATTACCTCCACGGTCGTTTTGCTATCCAACGCTCCGGTCGGCTCGTCGGCCAATATGACTTGGGGTTTCGCTATCAAGGCCCGGGCGATCGCTACCCGTTGCTTCTGTCCACCGGACATCTCATTCGGCATATGCTCCGCCCAATCTTTCAATCCCACCATGTCCAAGTATTCCAGTGCCATGGCATTCCTCTTTTTCCGGCTGACCCCTTGATAATAGAGTGGGAGGGCGACGTTCTCCATGGCGTTCTTGAATGAGATTAAGTTAAAAGATTGAAAAATGAAGCCGATCATTCGGTTCCGGAGCTCGGCGGCACGACTTTCGCTGAGATTCTGAATCAACTGTCCGTTTAATTGATAGGTGCCCGTGTCGTACGTATCTAATATCCCTAAGATATTCAATAAGGTTGACTTACCGGAACCGGAGGCTCCCATGATGGATACCATCTCTCCCTTCTCTATATCTAGGTCGATACCTTTCAAAACGTGCAGGGGGGCTCCATTAAAGTACGTTTTGTTTATTCCTCTCAGTTGAATCATCATATTATGTAGTTACTTTAATATATTAGACGTACAGTTTGCTAAAAAAGTTACACTGTTGGTGAACACTTTTATCATTTGGTTACAAATATATGCTTTACTAAGATACCTTGTATCGCAAGGTACTTATAATTATGTAATATTAACAAAAGGTTTTGATCGAAAAGGTTTAGCTCTACCATCTATATCTATTAACTTGTACGTGCGGTAACTTTACGTGCCGGTACTATATGTATACATCTTCTACCATCCGTTGGACGATCATGCACCAATTGGTAGACGATCATCCAACAGTTGGTGCATGATCGTCCAACAACTGATAGATAATGAATCTCTCTGCTTCTTCCACTTAATAGATAAAGAAAAAAGCCCTAGGCTATCTTTATCTAAACCCTTACCTTTGCGGCGAAATTCAAATAGCAGAAAGATTTATGGTAACAATTGGTACGCCCAAATCGGCTACGGCAACTAAAGTCGTGCTTTGTGGCTCGGGCGAATTGGGGAAAGAGTTTGTAATAGAGTTGCAGCGTTATGGCGTGGAGGTAATCGCCTTGGATAAGTATCCGGACGCTCCGGCCATGCAGGTGGCGCATCGTTCCTATGTGGTCTCCATGCTGGATGGCGATGCCTTGCGGGAGATCATCGAGAAAGAGAAACCGGATTATATCGTGCCGGAGGTGGAGGCGATCGCTACCCGTACCTTGATGGAACTAGAGGAAGAGGGATACCATGTGATTCCTACCGCCCGTGCCACTTGGCTGACGATGAACCGTGAGGGAATCCGCCGCTTGGCGGCCGAGGAACTGGGCTTGCCTACCTCGCCGTATCGTTTCGCCGAGACCGAGGAGGAATTTAAGGAAGCGGTGAAGGTAATCGGTATGCCTTGCGTGGTGAAGCCGATCATGAGCTCGAGCGGACACGGACAGAGCGTGGTTCGTGAGGAAAAGGATATCGATCGTGCTTGGCAGTACGCCCAAGAAGGCGGACGTGCTGGAGCGGGTAAGGTGATCGTGGAAGGTTTCGTGGATTTCGACTATGAGATTACCCAGCTGACGGTTCGGCATATCGGAGGAACGTCTTTCTTGGAACCCGTAGGACATGTTCAGGTGGACGGTGATTACCGGGAGTCTTGGCAACCGCAAGCCATGAGCCTTGCCGCTAAAGCGAAAGCCCGTGAGATCGCCGGTAAGATCACCGAGGCTTTAGGCGGACGTGGTATTTTCGGCGTGGAATTATTCATTAAAGGAGACGATGTCATATTCAGCGAGGTTTCCCCCCGTCCGCACGATACCGGAATGGTGACGATGATTACGCAAGATTTGTCTCAATTCGCTTTGCACGCCCGTGCGGTGCTTGGCTTGCCGATCCCTAATATCGTGTTTCATGGAGCGGGAGCTTCCCGTGCCGTCGTAGTGGAAGGGGACAGTGACCGGTTGTCTTTGGGGAATCTGGATAAGGTCTTGGAACAACCCGATACGCAGATGCGTTTCTTTGGAAAACCGGAAGTTCATGGACATCGCCGTATGGCCGTCTTGCTGGCTCGTGGTTTGGATGTGACGGAGGCAAGGGAGAAGACCGGAGTGATGATGGAGCGGTTAGATGTTAAATTGTGATGCTTCCTAGGATAAATGAACGTTTTGGTGTGTGTTGTGAATAAAATGTGAATATTTACAGACCTATTTTTCTATCAAAATAGTTTATTTTTGTCTCAAGTTTTTAAAGAGACATTTGATAATCTATAAACGCAGATTACATATGTTTGTTTCACTAAAGAGTGAAATCTGATTGCCGAAAGTTTGTACTTATTTTATGAATACGACAAATGGAAATATGGGCGTTGATTTGAAACGCTCTATTTCTATTCTCGGTGAAGATAAAAGAGTGAGCAAACAGATCAATAGCTAAGGGTGGGTAGATTTAACCAAACAGACATCCTTATCTCCTTTCACCCACCCTAGCTATTGTTCTTATTTTACATGGATTCCTTTTGTATTTCTCATTGTTTCCATCACGGCATGAGTGTCTACTTGGACCTTTTCTTGTATAAACTCCGGGAGGTTGTAAGTCCACAACAAGTCTTTATAATATTTTACGGGATTTCTTTGTGGCAGGAGGAATGGTTTATGGGCCGTGCCTTTATCATCGATATAGCTAAAGAACGGGCGTGTGTATAATCCATCCAACCTGCGACTGCTAAATACCAGCCAACGATTGTTGTGGCTCCATGAATGGTAGCTTTCTCCTTCGGTACTGTTCGCCTCGCTCAGCGGGTACGTCTTTCCGTCGGATAGGCGGATCATATATAATTCGGCGTCTTTATGCCAAACCCCGAAACCGCCATATTCCTGTAGGGTAAAAGCCAGATATTTACCATCCGGTGAGATTCTAGGGAAGGATACGCTTTTGTGGTTGGCCCGGCCATTGTATAAAGTATCTACTTGCTGGCCTAGAGTGCGGGTTTCCGGGTCAAAGCCGACACGGCATAGACTGTAGGTCATTTGTCTGAAATTCTTAGAAATAGAATCTACGGCGGCGGTCGAACTGAAATAGAGGCTCTTCCCGTCGGGAGAGAACGCAGGGAATATTTGCCATGCGTCTTTGGAATTTAACGCTTCGCAAGAGAATACCTCGTTCTTCTTCACGTCGTAGATCACGATATCGGAGTTATGATCCAATACTTCCAGCGTATTGGGATTATTGATGAAGAAGTTTTGGTAGGTATCGCATACGGTGGCCGCCAGATAGTTACTATTCGGATGCCAATACATGTAGACAAAGTTTGAGACGGTCTCGGGAGTCTTTGTATTTAGCTTGGTGATTTTCTTTCCATCAATCAGTACGGAACCGGCGTGTTTACCTCGCATATGGAAAATCATTTTATCCGGGTTCCCGGAGGAAAACGTGTGGCAGTTTACGCAGTTATAGTCGGTTAGGCTATTCTCATAAATCACGCTTTGGTCATAATTCTCCAAGTTTCGTTGATAGATACCCATCCTGTTCCACATATCATTGCTCAAGGCTAATAACCGATAGGCTATATATTTATCAATGGAATCATTTACGATGTCCATATGAAAAGGCGTATAGGCGTTCCATTCGCCCTGTATGCGTTTAGCGATGGTCAATTCTATTTGGTTTCCGGCATTCTCTTTCAATAAGGCTTTCCATCTCTTTTGTGGGATCTCAAAGAGCCCCTCATCACTATAGACTTGGAGTTGAGTCTTTTCCCCTTTAATGATAAGGCAGTGCTCACTGCTATCGGCGATAGAGAAATTGAGCGGGGCGATGTTCACAGGGATGGTCACATCCTTGTAATCCGGATAAATGGCGATTTCCTTGTTTAGACTCTTGGCGATCTGTACGTCGCTTTTGGAGCATGAAACCATCAAGGCGATGAGAAAAAGGAAAAGATATCGGTTTGTATTTGTGTAAGTCTGTCTTTCCATATGTGTTTTATTTAGAGAGTATCAAATAGTACCAGAAAGTAGGTTGATAGTCGGCTATTCCAGTCGCTACATTTTGTCGGGCATGCCTTAGTCCCAATACACGTTGCTTGAATATCGAGAACTCGGACAGGACTTTATCGGTTACCCCATACTTGCGGCAATATTCCGGATCATGCTCCGCATAAGAGATCACGGCTTGTTGCAAGGGTTCGGGTAATGCGGGGAGTACTTCCGTCCCACTGAATCTTTCAACAAACGTTTTTATAGCGGGCAGGTCTTTCGATAATAATAACGTACCGATCGTATAATCCAATGCGGCTTTATTCAGGGGATTCTCTTCCAATATAATCATCAGGTTATCAAACAATCCGATTATATTGGCGAAAAGGTCTTTGTCGCTGGATAGGCTTTTTCTTTTTGTACCTAATTCCGGGTCACTCTCCACCGCTTGGTCATTATATAAGAACTTTCGTTGCGAGGAGGCCCATCCGTGATAGGCCCATGTCTTTTCCAATAAGGATATAAACTTCTCGGCCGCGGGATACTGTCCGTATATCAAATGGGATTTTATTAATAATTTAGTCATGACGGGACTGCCGTATGTAATTCCTACCGAGGTACCAAAAGCGAAATTGTATGCCAAGGACGTGATTCCTACATGGTAGTATATCTGGCTGAACAGGAAACTTTCCTCTATATGCGCTTGATACTTTGAGACCAAAGATTGTATTCCGCTTTGCGGATATTTGAATAAATCAGTCTGCATGACCCCCTTATGCGATAAGGCAAGGTTTAAGCAATTTAGGTGTAAGTAGTTATTATAGTTCAGATCGGTGGACGAGATTATGGCGTCCCATTGCTCGGTATCTATATAATGAAACATTTGCATCAACGTATAGAAATCTTTATTCCTCTGTTGAAGAGCCGTTTGCGTATAATACATACCGGATAAGGCAAGTAATGCTACGGCTACTAAAGCTTTTAAATAGGTTTTTATGTGATCTAAGTAACGTGATAGGAAGAATAGAAGCATAACGAGTAGCGCTACTTGCCAAGAGAAGCTGTAGAATGGTTCCAGCTCAATGAAATACTCTACGTAATCTTTCATCCAAAATACATAGTCATAATCGGGTTTACTGCCCCCTAGAACGCATAGAGAACCTACGATAAGCAGCAGGATCAACGGGATGAAGCTTGCGTACCAGCGTTCGCTTTTTTGTAATACATCAAATAGTAAGCTGCTAAGGGCGAATAATATAGCTACAGATCCCATCGTGTAAAACAATCCGGTCGCCAGCAAGCAACCGATTAAGGTGCGGTAGGTCCAATTAAATTTTCGTGCCCCGTAACTGTACAGGCTAAGAGCCAATGACCAAAATAACATGGCTATCAGCCCTTCATAATGATAGCTATCTTTCATTAGGTAAAGATATTGGAATAAGATGGGGAGAAAGGCCAAGGGCAGAAGATACAATGCTGGATGTATCTTTCGTAAGGTCAGCCAGAATAACCAACCGGAGATTCCACCGATCAA
>ENA-OWPF01001466-OWPF01001466.1-human-gut-metagenome-genome-assembly--contig:-NODE-1466-length-20549-cov-3.886455_pt1 | contig 20549 bp, 20 predicted proteins | sample MGYA00248261_ERZ651840 | MGnify/ENA primary metagenome ERZ651840 (study PRJEB26924, sample SAMEA4378268) | human gut metagenome | biome: human gut; feature: human-associated habitat; material: faeces... | reverse complement strand
AACCAACGTAGCTCGCCTCCCAGAGGAGGTTTGCTGAGACTAGTCAATAAAGGCTTTTTTCAAGCCTCCGCCTTGAGGCGGGGGTTATTGACCCTCAGGCCGTCGCCGCAGCCGTAAGTCGCGGATCCCTGAAGCCGCCCCGTCTTTCAGCGGCATGCTCGTCGCCGCCTGCCTTCATGCTGCCGAAGAGGTGCGAGCCCTCTGCTTCGTCCTCTCCGAAAGCCTCGTCGGGAAGGTCTTCGGGGTTTCCGTTCCTCGTCTTCATCATGAAGGCCGAGGCATCTCGCAGATAGGTGTGGAAGCCCGCCTCGACGACGTCGTCGAGCTCCTCGAAGGCGGCCGAAGCGCACTCGAGCACGGCCGAGAGGTCCCAGGCGATGAACTGCAGGTACTCGTAGCGCACCCCCGAGGCGTAGCCCACGACGTCCAGATATCCGTCCCCGAGTCCGCGCAGTCGGGCCTCGAGCGTTTTGCGGGCCTTGATGCGGCGGTCCTTCTTCGGCGCGAGTCCTTCGGCATCATCCTTCACGTCAAGGAAGAGGAAGCCCGCGCAGGCGCCTGCGGCGCCGAGAGCGTCCATGCCGATGCTCTTGCCCTGGCCGTAGAGGTAGCCGAGCGGCGGGCAGTGCGTGATGCCCTCGGTGACGTCGGCCAGAAGCGGCGCACCGGGCCTCGTGTCGGGCCGCATGCCGTACTCGTGCGGCAGCCAGGCGTAGTCCTTGAGCGTCATGCGCCTGCATTCGGGCGCCTTCTCGAAGAGGAATTCCCTGAATTCGGAGAGCGTGAGGCCTTCGCCCGAAGGGGCCTTCGGCACGAGCGTGATGGCGTCGGCGCGGCGCAGGCGGGCGGCCTCACCGACCGTGCGGTCGATGAGGGCGCGAACGGCCTGGAAGCACTCGATTCGAGCGCGCTCTTCGGTGCCCTTGAAGTCCTCGATGTAGACCAGAAGGCGCCACATGCCCTCGTGGGGCTCGGGCCAGATGAGCACGTCGTCCGCAGAGAGCACCTCGTTGCCCGCCATGAAGGTCTCGAAGGAGGTGTCGTCCCTTCTGGCCCTGCCCGCCGTGAAGGTCCAGCGATCGGAAAGGGATTCGGGGACGCGCCTGAGGAATTCAAGGATCGGGAAGCATTCGAGGCGCCAGCCGTTGGGCGAGATTTCGACCTTGATGCGCTCGACCTCCGCGCTCACGTCAAGGCGCCACCAGGAGGCGGAGACGGGCTCGAGGATGGCCGCAAGGCGTTTTTCGACCTCGTCGGCGTCCGTGATGGAATCAAACGCCTCTTCGAGCTCGGTCGCCTGCGCTTCAAGCGCCGCCCAGACCTCGTCCGCGCGAACCCTGAAGGGCTTTTCAATCGTGGGCTGCGAGAGGCCGCGCAGGCAGACCTCGACGAAGAAGTCGATCACCTCGTCGTCGGGCCTCATGCCCGCGCAGGCCTTGAAGCACTTGAGGGCCGCGCGCCTCCGGCCGAGCCTCAGGTTGAGGTAGGCCCGGCAGAAGAGCGTCTCCCAGCGGCCTTCGATCCGGTCGTCCAGCCCCTCGAGCATCGCAAGCGCCCTTTTCAGGTCGTCCTTCCCGGATTCGCTTCGGTTGGCGATCGCGCGGGCGAGTTCGAAGGCATAGAGCGGCGTGAACTTCTCTTTCGGGACAGCCTCGAGGCACCTGATGATTTCGTCGAAGTTGCCGCGCAGGTCAAGGGCGCGCAGGTGCTTGAGGACGGCGGCCTCCTCGGGTCCTGTGTCGAGACGGCCCTCGAGCCGCGGACAGCGCGAGGGGACTTCAAAGGAATAGTCGATCGCGGAGGGCCGCGTCGTGTCGGGCTCGGGCTTGGTGAGCACGAGGCGCACGCTCCTGTCGAGTCTTGCGCGGACTTCTACGAGGTGCTCGGGAGCGGCCTTCGCATGCTCAAGCACGTCGGAGACCGATTCGACAAGACGGGCGAGCCAGGCGGGATCCATCTTCGAGAGGCCCGCGTGGTTCATCTCGAAAACGAGCGGCACGGTGTGGCCGGAGAGCTCGACCTTCATGCGCAGGAAGCTCTCGTCGTCGAGTTCGAGCCCCGTTGCGTTGAGCGCAATCAGGGCGTCTGCGTACCCGTCGGGATCGAGCTCGACGCAGGCCATGCGAAGGGCGCGCTCCGGAGTTCCCGGCGCCGTGTGGTCAAGGTCTCCGTCCTCCCAGAGCGGGCGGGTGAGAAGGATGCGCTCAAGCGACTCGCGTGCCGCCACGAGCTCGAGGGCGTGAAGGATGACGGGATCATCGGGACTCTCGACATCGGCGCGCAGAAGCCATTCGCGGGCCTCGTCAAAGCGTCCCTCGCCTGCGCGAAGAATGCCGAGCAGATAAAGAAGGCGGACGTCCCTTTCGTCTTCGCCGATCCCGGAGACGGCGCGGCCCGCTGCATCAAAGGGTCGGCCGCAGAGCAAGCGCGCGATCGTCGAGAGCGTGAACAGAAGCATGCCGTCGGACCGGTCCTCCACGTACGGCGTCACCGTCTCAAGAATTCTCATCGCGCGCGCGAAGGCGGGATACCTGTTGGTACCGAGCAGCGCCTCTGCGAGTCTGAGCGCGGCTTCCGGATCGGTCTCGACGTGGCACATGTCGAAGCGACCGGTATCAATGCCCTTGGTCACGATGCTGTCGATGAACTCGAGGATCCGCTCGGGCTCTTCACCCGAGGCCCTGAGTGCGTCAATGGCCGCGAGCTCCGTTCTTGCGAGGATCATCTTACTGACTCCTGTTCTTGTTTTGAAACCATGTTCGGATATCTTACCGAAGGTTTGAAAACTACGAATCCCCCGCGTCCGTCTCCTTCAGGAAGAAATGGCGGTCATGGCTGCATGAGCGGCATGCATGAACTGAAAAGCCGCCCGAATCGGTCGACTCGGACGGCTGGATGTTTCTGAAGGAACCTGAAGGAACCGGTCGCGGCTTACGGCACCTTGAAGCCGAACTGATGACACTGGTCGCAGAAGTTCTCGGTTTCGCCGTGCATGTAGTGGCAGTTCACGCAGTCGAGCTGGTCCTGGTAGTGCGGAGAGACGTGCGGATTCGTGGGCTTGACGCCCTTGGTCTTTTCAACGAGATCCTTGGTGTTGTGGCACTGGGTGCAGGTCTTGATGTCGGGAGTGGCAGGATTGGCCTTGTCGGGGCCGTGGCAGGCTTCGCACGTCAGACCCATGGCGGCGTGGCGGTCGGCGCCGAACTTGCCGTCGGCGGCAGCGGCCGTGCCAGCTGCGAGGAGCGCACTCATGAGCATGACGGCGAGCGGACGGAAGTGTTTCATGGATTCTCCTTTTTTGATTCTTGTTTCGGCGACGCCCCGTCTGGTCCCGGAGCGCGCGTGTCAACACTATACGACACTCGGGAACTTAAGGCTAGGGTAAGAAAAGGCGTACTCGGGAAATTGCCGATGGAGCCGGCGCGAACGAAAGACCGAAGACGAAGAAGGCCGTCCGCACACGCAGGCTGATAAGGATGCGTGCACGAACGGCCGCAGGAGGCCGGGTCTTCGCGGAGGGCACGACCGACGTCGAGTTTCTGACGTCGCTTGTGCGCCCGCGAAGGTGAATTTTGCGTGGGCTCAGAGCCAGGGCGCCTTTTCGTCGCAGGCGACGCCGTCGTCGTTCGTAAAACCCTCGAGGCTCCCCGCCTTCGTCTGGATGCAGACGAAGCGGATGCCCTGATCGGCGGCGGCGCGGATGGCGCGGCGGCCTTCGGGCGGGATGCGGAAACAGTCGCCCGCCTTGAGCTCGACCACTTCGCCGTCAATGTAGAGTTCGCCCCTGCCTTCGAGGACGCCGTAGACCTCCTCGTTCTTCACGTGCCGGTGCACGAACGGAACGGCCGCGCCTGCGGGCAGCGCGTTCACGGAGACCTCGCAGCCCGTGAGGCCGAGGGCGTCGTGGAGCTCCGTGCGCGGAGCGGATTCGAGCGAAATCCTGCGGAAGTTTTCGGTCATGATGATTGTCCTTTGTTGAAATATTCGTTCGTCGTCGAACCATATGTTTCTGAAAAAAGACGGCTCGAATGGACCCGTCTCCAGTCTGAGGAGCAGGTTTCGGCAGCCATTGTGGATAGCCAGCCTGCCATTTCACCCCTCCATGGCGAGAATGATAGTTCGCCGACGAACGTTTATCAATCCGAATACGGGAACCTGAATCGAGTTCGTCAGGCGCCCGTCGGATGCGGCTCGGGCCCGCATCCCGGTGGGAATTGCGGGCCCGTTTGTCACATGGGTCGGATTTCTCGTTCATGCCCGGCGCGGAGCCGATTGAGGCGCAGCGGCGTCAGCGGGGACCGCCTGGACCGCCCGGGCCCCTGCCGCCCGGCCCTCCGAAGTGAGGCGGACGCGGACCGCCGCCGTGCGGAGGACGGGGCCCCGGACCGCCTGCATGCGGCGGCCTGTGGCCGGGACCGCCGAAATGCGGCGGGCGCGGGCCCGGACCGTGCGGAGGCTGCGGTGGCCTCGGACCCGGTCCTCCCGGAGGCCTTCCGCCCGCAAATTGCGGGGGCCGCGGAGGCGGACGACCGCCCGGTCCGTCGAAGTGCGGCGGAGGCGGAGGCCTGTGCCCGGGTGGCGGCGGAGGCCTGTGACCCGGAGGCGGCGGACGGTGCGCAGGCGGAGGCGGAGGATAGTGCCTGTAGTAATCGTCGATCCAGAAGCGGCGGTAGGTGGCGGGCGTGTAGCGGTTGCCTCTGTACCACCAGTACCGGCCGTCCCAGCGGCCGTACTCGTAATTGCGGTAGATGTAGTCGCGGATCAGCGCGTCGGAGACGCCGTAGAGAATGTCGGCGAGGAGCGGATCCGGCGCGGCAAGAGCCGGCGCAGCAGGCACGAGGGCCGCAAGCGCGGCGCCCAGCACAAGCTTTCTTCTTGTCAGCATGGTGTTTCCCTCATGAAGACGGAATCATTTTTGGAACCTGATGACCTTATTTTACTGAACGGTTGTTCAGGATTCCACGTCTCGTACATTTCGTGAAGCTTCTTGACGCAGACGCCGCCCGCCCCTTCGGATGAAGCCGGGGTTTTCAATGCCTTCCTTACTCCCGCAGGCGAAAAAAGGGCGAAGCTCATGCTCCGCCCTTCTGGAGAAATGTAAAGACATCCTTGCACTTCTTCGTTTTCGACCGCTTGTCAAGGCATCATGCGGCGTTCAGTCAGCGGGGGCCGTCCCAGTTGTCGCGCCTCCCGTCGTTTTTGCGTCCTTCGTGCCTGCCGTTGTCGTGCCCCGGTCCCTTCGGAGGATTCCGGCCGGCCTGAGGCCCGGGCTTCTGCTGCGGATGCTGCGGCGGCTTCGCGGGCCCGGACAGCTTCTTCGGCTCGCGGCGCTCCTCGTAGTGCTTCGACCAGTAGCGGCCGTACTCGGCGGCCGTGTAGCGGCGGCCGCCGTAGTTCCAGTGGCTGCCGTCCCAGCCGCCTTCCTGATAGTGCCTGCGGATGTAGTCCCGCGTCAGGGCGTCGGAGACGCCCGCGAGGATGTCGGCGAGAAGCCTGCTGTCGGACGCCATGACGGGCATCGCGGGAAGGGCCGCGGCCATCAGGGCGGCGGCGAAAAGAACCTTTCTTCTGTTGAGCATCTGCGGCCTCCTGTCATCAACGGTTGCTGCTCAAATAAGGCCATTTTAGTGAACGCCCGTTCAGGGAAAGCCCCGCCGAATCAATTGGACATCACTCTTGATATAGACTGACATTTCCTGCGGCACAGTCGTTTTAAGGAGACGAACCTGTTTGCAAAGTCCTCCTCTGCACCGTCTCGTCAGGACTCGCGCGCCTCGAGCGGACGTCCCGGACGGGCGTGCAGCGGATGACCGCCCCAGCTCCAGTGGTGTCCGTCCCAGCAGCGGCCGCAGGCGTGCATGAAGTCCTGCTGCAGGGGCGCGCGTCGTTCAGCCTGAAGCCTCGGGCACGAAGCCGCCGCGCGTGCGGCAAGGGAAGCCGCGGGGGATGCGGCCGTCAGGGCCGCCATGGCGATGATGATCCGTCGTCTCGAAAGCATGAAAACTCCTCTCAAGGGCTTTTCTCAAATCCTGCCGCAGATGCGGCTCAATGCTCGGCGCTGCGGTCGTCACCGCGATCGCCGGCCCTCTCGTCCTCGCGCGAGTCGAACCCGTGGTTCACGTCGCTGTCCTCGTCGGCGTCGTCGTCATGGAGGGACCCCTCCTCAGATTCCTCTTCGTCGTCCTGATCTTCGCGAGGCTCCTCGTCATCCTCTTCCTCATCGGGCGCTTCAGGCTCCGCCGCCCGGGCGGACAAGGCGGGGACGACTGGCGCGGCGCAGAGCGCAGGAAGAATGAGCGCGGCGAGCACGAGGCGTCTGCGAGCCTCGTCGGCGGTTTCGGTCATGAATGTCTCCGAAAGAAAGGCATTGTCGTCCGTCGATCTTATCAGGTGCGCGATCCGCATGCCCAAGCCCGACGGACCCCGTAACGAAGTTCACGCTTCACAGGCGGCCAAGAGAAAGGCAGCGCACTCCTCGTCGGAGTCGCTGCCTTCTTGAAGTCTCCGGAAGGCCCCGTCCGCCAGGATCGGGCCCCTCGGCTCCCGTCATCACCAGTGAGGTGGAGGCGGGGGCGGCGGACGGTGGTGCGGGCGGCGACGGTCGTCGTCATCATCATCGTCGTCATCGTCCCAGTCGCGGGGATGCGGATGCGGCTTCTTGCGCTTCTTGGGCTTCTTCGGCGGCTGGCGGCGATATTCCTCAGCCCAGTAGCGGCCGTACTCGTGCGGCGTGTAGCGGTGTCCGCCGTAGTACCAGTAGTGGCCGTCCCAGCGGCCGTCCTCGTAGCGGTCGCGGATGTAGTCGCGCACGAGCGCGTCGGAAACCCCGTAGAGAATGTCGGCGAGAAGACGCTCGTCGCGCGCAAGCGCGGGCGTCGCCCCCAGACCGACGAGCGCCGTTGCGACGGCACCCATGATGAGCTTTCTGCGTGTAAGCATGCGGCACCTCCCGATGCGTATGCGTTTGAAGCCTTGAGACCTGCAGGAGAAACCAATCTCCTCCCTCATGGACTCATTCTAGCCACAACGGGAATCACTTGGCGTTCAGAAACATCACCCTTTCTTTGCAGAATATTGCTGCGTCTCCCAGCCGAACCCCGCCCGCCGCGCCGCCTCTCAGGGCACCTCGCTCGTTGAGGAACTTCGGAGGCTCAGTTGAGTCTCTCGGTCCTGAGATCAAGCCCGATCGCGGCCATGACGGCGATGAGCGACTCGAGCGTCATTTCGCCGTAAAGCTCGTGAGGCACGGGCAGGCCCTTGAGTCGGCAGGCCTTCTCGACGGCCTCGACGACGCATCGTGCGTCGCCCGAGCAGAGTGCCTCCTGAATCAGGGTGACGACGTTCGCATTTTCGCGTGCGCCCCTGCTTCCTGCAGCGCCGGGGCCAAGACGAGGACTGGATGTCTGCATATGGTCTCTGTGGAATGTCCTTGGGAAAACGGACCGTGTCCGGGGGATCAGGCAACGGTCCGTGCTCATGAGTCTACACGACCTCTGGGAGGCGTTCCATAGACCTTAGGGTTTATATCACTGATCCTTTTTGAGGACATAAAGGTCCGCCATCGGCCCCTCGACGGCATCGCCGTCGGCGTTGAGAAGCCTCACGGCACCCTCCTCAACCCTGGCGAGCGAAGGCTGTCCGCCCTTGACGGCGGGCGTCATCGTGACGACGCCCTTCTCGTCGATCGTCCACTGGCCGCCGTCCTCGAAGGTGTCGCGGCCGACGTATTCGGAGATGCGCGTGTAGACGCCGTTGGCCCTCAGGTAGAGCGTCGTGCGGATGCCCGAGCAGTCGGCGCAGGGAAGTTGGCCCGCATAGACGCCGGCGGCCTTCTGCATGGGCGTGAGATCCTGAGCCTGAACCTGGACCGGAGCAGCCTCGGGCGCAGTGCCCGAAAAAGGCGAATTGCAGCCCGCGAGACCGAGGGCGGCGGCCGCACAGAGGGCGGCGATGGAGATTCTGGAGGCGTTCTTCATATGTGACGACGGCGCGCCTTCACCCGACACCGTCGGATTCGGCGCGCCGCTCTCTCTGGAATTGTCGGCTTGACTTGAGTTTACTTGGCCTTGCCGGCCTTGTCAGGCTGGGCGGCCTTTTCGGGCTGCGGAGCCTGCTTGCCGTCCTGCGGCTGCGGCTCGTCGGCCGTCTGCGCCTTGTCGGCAGGCGTCAGATCGGCGGGAAGCTTGAGCGCAGGATCCTGAACGTCGGCAGCGGGCGCCGGTGTCTGGAGGTCGGCGGGCGCAGCCTTGACGGCCGGCTGGGCCTCGGGCTCGGGAGCTGCAGGCGGGTTCGCCGCAAAGGCGGAGGAAGCGAGGAAAACGGAGGCGACGGCGAGAAGCTTGATGGTGTTCGTCATGATGTGTTCGGACTGCGTTGTGGCGCGGGTCCGTCCTTTAAATAGTGTTCATGAATCGTGGCGAAGCGCCGGGAGGGATCTTCCCTCCCGTCATGAAGGCGAAGCCTTACTTCTTGGCATCAGGCGCGGGGGCCTGCTCGGGGGCCTTCTGGGCCTCGGCCGGAGCCTGCTGCTGAGCCTGTTCGGGCGCCTGCTGCTGGGCCTCGGGGGCCGGAGCGGGCTGGGTCTGCGCGGCGGGTTCGGCGGCGGGGGCCGGAGCCGGGGCTTCGTTGCAGCCCGTGAGCGCGATGGCACCGATGAGAGCGGCGGCGGTGGCGGTGAGAAGCTTGGCGTTGAATGTCATGATGTCGTCGGCGTGCAGTTGCTTGCAGTGTCGGTCCTGTTCCTGCGCGCACTCTCCTATATGTATGCTGTTTCTCGGATGGCGGTCCGCCCGACGGGGCTTCCTTCGCTTCGGTTCCCGTCGTTCGTCCGTTGAAGACATCTTGCCAGTCGGCGTGCCGCTTTTGCGCAACAAATCATGTCCGACTGCGTGAGGCTGTTGCAGCAGGAAATAAGCCGAAAAATCCGGGAGCGGCACGGCGTGCGCAACTGCGGGAGGTCCCCCCGCCCCGCCGCCCGCACAAGAGATGCGCCTAGTCAAAACGCCTTATCTCTTCGGCTTCCCTGAGGCTGTAGCATTATGGGCAGGCCCGCAGAGCCCCTCGCTTTGCGCTAGAGTTAGGACATCTGGTGCCCTGCTTCCGGCCCCGACGCGGATGCTGACGCGCCCCGAGGCCGGCAAAAACAGAAACAGAAGAAGAAGGATTCGCAAAATGTCATGGGATTTTGAAAAACACTACATCAACGGCGAATGGACGCCTTCGGAGGACGACGCCTGGATCGAGGTCGAGAACCCCGCCACGCTCGAGCGCTTCGCCCGCATCCCCGACGGCACGCCCGCCGACGCGGACCGCGCCGTTGCGGCCGCAAAGGCCGCGCTCGAAGGCTGGCGCACGACGCCCCTCGCAGAACGCATCCGCCTGATGAAGGCCATGCTCGCGAACTTCGAGGCCCTGCACGACGAGATCATCCCGCTCGAAGTGGCCGAACTCGGCGCACCCGTCGGCTTCACGACCAGGACCCACTGCGAGTACCAGTACGTGCGCGTACGCTCCTACATCGAGGCGGCGGAACGCATGGTCCTCGAGGAAACGCTCCCGAATTCCACCGTCTACCGCGAGCCCGTCGGCGTCGTCGCCTGCGTCACGCCCTGGAACTACCCGCTCGGCCAGGTCGTCCAGAAGGTCGTCCCCGCCATCCTGATGGGCTGCACCGTCGTCCTCAAGCCCAGCCAGCACACGCCGCTCACGGCCTGCCTGCTCGCCGACGCCTTCGACCGCGCGGGCTTCCCCAAGGGGGTCTTCAACATGGTGAGCGGCCGCGGCTCCAGACTCGGCGACCGCCTCGCCTCGCATCCCGACGTCGACATGGTGAGCTTCACGGGCTCCACCACCGTCGGCATCCGCATCGCGCAGCGCGCGCTCGAGAGCGTCAAGCACATCAGCCTCGAGCTCGGCGGCAAGTCCCCCGCCGTGTTCCTGCCCTCCGACGACTACTCGGCCGCCTACCCCAAGATCCTGAGCTCGATCTTCTTCAACGCGGGCCAGACCTGCACGGCTCTCTCGCGCCTCATCGTGCCCCGTCGCGACCTCGCGCGCATCGAGTCCGAATTCTGCGAGCTCGCCGCGAAGCTCGTCGTCGGCGACCCGACCGACCCGAAGACCGACATCGGCCCCGTCTCCTCGAAGGCCCAGTTCGAGAAGATCGCCGAATACGTGCAGGCCGGCATCGACGAAGGGGCACGACTCGTCATGGGCGACGTCCCCACCGACATGTCCCGCGGCTACTACGTCAGACCCGTCGTCTTCTCCGACGTGAGAAACGACATGCGCATCGCCCGCGAGGAGATCTTCGGCCCCGTGCTCTGCATCATTCCCTACGACACCGTCGAGGAGGCCGTCTCAATCGCCAACGACACGCCCTACGGACTCTCGGGCTACGTGCACGCCCCGACGAAGGCCGAGGCGGTCGCGGTCGCAAAGCGCATCCACTCGGGCAACGTCTACATCAACGACGCCCCGCGCGACGTCACCGCGCCCTTCGGCGGCTACAAGCAGAGCGGCATCGGACGTGAGGGCGGCCTCGCGGGCCTGCTCGAATTCACGCAGCAGAAGGCCGTCTTCGACCGAACGACATACTGACACCTGCCCAAACTCATCAAAAAAGCCTCCCGAAGTCGGGAGGCTTTTTCATGCCGGGAATGCTCGAAAAGCTGCTCGATCAGTTGGCGCGCGTGAACGTGATGAGCGGGATTTCGTTGAAGGTGCCGCTTCTCACGGGGAAGCCCGCCCAGAAGCCCGCGCCCTGGGAGACGTAGAGCTTCATGCCGCCCAGCTCGTAAAAGCCCTTGACGAAGCCGTTGTTGGCAAGCGAAGCGAGAATCGCGACGGGACCCGTGTGGCCGCCGTGGGTGTGACCCGAAAGCTGCAGATCCACCTTCCAGGCAGGGTTCGCAGCCTCGGGAGCCGTGCGGGGCTGATGGTCCATCAGGATGCGGAGGTCGTCGTCGGCAAGATTGGAGAGCGTGCCCGCAAGGTCGTGACGGCCTGCCCCCGTGCGCTCGGCGGCGAGGTCGTCCACGCCCGCCACCGTCACGCGGCGGCCCTTGACGGCGATGGAGACGGCCTCGTTCTCGAGGATCACGACGCCGTGGCGCCTGATGATCTCAAGGAGCTTCTCGCGCTCGGGACGGATGTACTCATGGTTGCCCGTCACGCCGAAGATGCCGTAGGCGGCCTTGAGGCCGGAAAGAGGCGCGAGGTCCGCGTCGCGCTGAAGAACGGCAGCCTCCCTGTCGAGCGGACCGTCGGAGAAGTCGCCCGTGATGAGGACGAGGTCGGGCCTGGCCTCATTGACGGCCTTCACCACGGCTTCGGTGCGGGCGGCGGGGAAGAGGTTCGAGGCGTGCAGGTCCGTGATCTGGGCGACCTTGAAGCCCTCGAGCTCGGGCGGAAGGTTCCTGACGGCCACGGTCATCGGCTCGACCGTGGGCTCGGAGAGCGCGTTCCAGGTCGAGGTGATACCGAAGAAGATGCCGAAGACGACCACGAAGCACGTCCAGACGATCGTGAAGAGGTCGCGCTTCTCGACGGGAAGTCCCATCTTCCTGCGCACGAGTCCGCGCACGCCGCCGATCACGTCGCGCGCGAGCGCCAGCAGGAAGAACCAGTAGACAAAGCTCACGAAGAGCCCCGTGACGGGCAGCGTGTCGACGATGAAGGCGCGCTCGAAGAGGTCCGTCATGTCGAGAAAGGCGAAGTGCGAGGCGCCCGCAAGCGCAAAGAAGGCCGTGACGGCAAGCTTCGAGGTCGTGCCGAGATGGGCGATGCGGATCGTGCGCCAGATGCCGTAGGCGGCCATCAGTGCCGTGACGAGCGCGCAGATGAGATAGATGGTGACGTGCATGGAAATGGAATCGGTCTTGTGGTCTGGTGGTTTGGGAGACTTCTGCGGAAAGCCTGAGGGAGACCCGTCCGAACGTGAAGCGGCAGGCATTGTACACGGAGGCGCAGGAATACTGGTGCTGCAAGGCGTCGAATTCTTGCGCAATGTCCTCATCTGCGGACGGCTTTGCCTTCCCAAGAGAATGGCTGAGGAAGGAAGACCGGATGCAGCAGGGCTGCAGGTCAGGAAACTAGGCAACCTCGCCGCTGAATCGGGAGGGACTTGTGAAGACCATGGCCGCCTGTTCCTCCTCGAGCCTGCGGCTGTGCTCGCGTTCGAGAAGTTGTTCGCCCCAAAGGCGGCAGAAGGCGAGGAAAGCCTGGAGGTCGGAGGAGCGGTACTTCTGCTTGTGCATGCAGAAGGAGAGCTGCCTTGTGAAGGTCTCGGGACACTTGACACGCCTGAGGTGCGGGCCGAAGAACGGATCGTGGAGGATGCGCTCGGAGATGAAGGTGAGGCCCATGCCGTTGATGATCATGCCGACGATCGCCTCGAAGCTGTTGACGTTCGCGATGATGTTGTGCTCGGAGAGGTGAAGGCCGATCTGGGCGTCGAAGAAGATGCGGGTGCTCGAGCCCTCCTCTCGAAGAATCCAGCGCTCGCGAGAGAGCTGCTCCCAGGTCGCGACGCCCTGTGTGAGACGGTGACCCTTGGGCGCCACCACGACCATTTCGTCGGAAATCCACGGCTCGGTGATGAGGTGCGGATTTGTGACGGGGCCCTCGACGATCGAGATGTCGGTCGAGAAGTTGAGGAGCGATTCGGCCACCTCGGCGGTGTTGGCGATGCGCATTTCGGGCATCCAGCCCGCGTGCGCCTGAAAGTCGCGCATCAGGTCCGAGAGCATGAAGGAGCCGATCGTGAACGTACAGGCAAGCCTGAGCTGGCCCGTCGTGCGACCTGAAAAGAGCGACTCGATGTCGTCGGTGCGCTCCATGAGCTCGTCGGCGGCGGGCTTGAGGCGTCTGCCTTCGGCCGAAAGAAGGAGTCGGCCGCGGGTGCGCTCGAAGAGCGTGACGCCGAGGCGCCCCTCAAGCTCCGTCAGGGCCTGGCTCACCGCGCTCTTGCTCATCGCAAGATCCTGAGCAGCAACCGACAGGTTCTCGGTGCGGGCGACTGCAAGAAAGACCTGCATCTGGCGAAGCGTAATCTGCATGACTGGATCCTCGTGGGAAGATTGGCTGGAATGACGGTTCGGCTCCCTCGAACGAGAGACCGTCTGAAAGCCGACATTCTCTAACGATGATTATGGCACGCGCGCTCCGTGATCCGAAGCCCCAAGCGGGTAAACCCGCGAGGGAATCACACGCCGGGCTCAGACGACGGGCCTGCGCCTCTCCCTCGAAAGACCGAGCAGAATCCGCATGTCGGAGCTGAGCTTCACGTCGTGCAGGACCGAAGCGTCCCCGCACCAGACGACGTCCTCGGGCGAAAGACGCCAGGCGGCGTGCCTGATGAAGCTCTCTCCTAGAAGTGCGGCCGCCCTCGGAATGCTCATCACGTCGACCAGTCCGATCTCGTAGTCGGGCCAGTTTCGAGGGCCGCCCAGAAGCAGTCCCGGCGTGAAGTGCCGCCTGCAGTACGGCCTGTTGCGCCCGATCTCGCGGTGAACCGCCATGCCCGTGAAGAGGATCGTGTTGTGCGTGCGCTGGCGCGTGGGCTCGATCTCGGCCGAAGTGCGGTAGCGGGCGAAGACGCATCCCGGAAAATCAACCTCCATCGAGGGCGGCACGGGCCAGGCCACCTGCTGACGAACCTTCTCGGCCGCATAGTCCGAGGACCAGTTGCCGATCGCCTCGCGGGCCTCCTTCGCGAGGTTCTTCACGACGTTCCAGCGGGCGAGAATGCGGCGGGGCTTCGCGGCGCCTTCCTTCGTCTTCACGTTCGTGAACCTCAGGCGCTTCTCCTCCTCGAATTCGGCCCTCAGGGCGTCGGGATCGGTCGCAAAAATCGAAAGCGGCACGACGACGCTCATCACACGCGTCTCCACATTGGCCTCGATCCATTCGGCCGCATCCTCGTAGGAAAAGAGATACTTCGCCTGCTGCGCCGCGTAGTCGAGCCCGGCAACCTCCTCGGCGCAGGCCGAGCGCACGCGGTCCGAAAGAAGAAGCCTCGGCAGGTCGACGCCGGCACCTTGATTGAAGGCGCTGTACGACGCCCAGGGCCCGATCGAGATGAGCTCAGTCATCGGATGCCTGTAGGTGCGAAGCCACTCGGCCGCCTCGACGGGATCCTCCGTCATGATGACGCTCCTTCGCCTCAATTCCGCCTGACGCCTTGCAACGTCCACCGCCAGAAGCACCGTTCCCGGGGCCGTCTCCTTGTCTTCCATGTCCATCGCGCAGTTGCAGGCGCTGCCACGGGCAGGCCCTATCCTTAATATTGAATGTTTTATAGAAGGTACATTCTATTCGAAGAAGCCGAAAAAGGCCTCCCCCTGCGGAAGGCCTGCAAAAAGTCGTGAGGACGCAGGATGTCCCGACTTTCGGTAAAGCCGAACGATTGAAGTTAGGTCGGTCGCATTTTCCGAACGATCGGTTCTGAAAAAAACGACGCCTCCGAACGAATTTTCTGCCAAAATAGCCCCGCAAACCAAGGGTAATCCCGCCCTTTTCTTGATAATTCCCATGTTCAAAAAGCTTCACTACAAGGTTCGCGGCCTGCCCACGCCGCTCGCCGGTCTCGCGCTCGGCATTGCGAGTCTGGGCTGGTGCCTCGAGAACGCCCTGCCGCTCGCGGGCTGGGGCCAGACGACGGGCGCCGTGATCGGCCTCGTCATGCTCGGCTTTCTGGTGCTTCGCTTCACGGCGCACCACGACACGCTCTGGGCCGACCTCAAGCATCCCGTCGTGGGCAGCATCGTCCCGACGTTCGCGATGTGCCTGATGGTGGTCTCGAAGACTGCGGGCCACTGGATGCCCGAAGCGGGCGTCGTGCTCTGGTGCGCGGCGGTGCTCCTTCATCTGGCGGCGCTCGGCATCTTCGTCGTGAACCGCCTGCAGGAACCGAGGCTCGAGCTCATGGTGCCCTCCTGGTTCGTGCCGCCCATCGGCATCGTGGTGGCCGACGTGACCTTCCCCGAGGTGGCCGTGCTGCTTCCCTTCGCGAAGATCCTCTTCTGGATGGGCGCCGCGGCCTATGCCGTGCTCCTGCCGCTGATGATCTACCGCCTCTTCTTCCTCCCCGAAGTCCCCAACGGCGCCAAGCCCACGATCGCGATTCTGGCCGCGCCCGCGAGCCTGCTGCTTGCAGGCTATCTCACGGTCGAGAAGGATCCGTCGCTTCTCCTCGTCGCGCTCCTCTTCGGCATCGCGATCCTCATGACGGTCGTGATCTACTTCGCCTTCTGGCGCCTCCTGAGGCTTCAGTTCTCGCCGGGCTACGCGGCCTTCACCTTCCCGATGGCCATCGGCGCGACGGCGCTCTACAAGCTCTCGAACCTCGTGGCGGGCTTCCCCGGCGCCCTTCACTACGCGCACCAGATCCGCTTCCTCGCCCACGTCGAAGTGACGGTCGCCGCCGTGGTGATCCTCTATGTGGCGGCCCTCTACGCGAAGAACCTCCGCGGCATGCTCCCGAAGCTCCCCGCCGCAGCCTGAGTCTCCAGGCATCACGCCCCGCACAAACCTTGAACCAAACGGCGTCCCGCTTCATCCGGCAGGGCGCCGTTTTTCATTGTTCTCTTCATCTCGTCCCGCGCACGACATTCGGGAAACGGCGATGCCGTTCTCATAAAGTCGCGCATGGATGAAGACCGCCTCCAAACGCAGGCCCCAAGGTCGATTCCGCCCGTTTGTTGCGTTTGCGCAACAGTATAGGGGTTATCACCGCATTCCGGCCGGATGCCCTGTCCCGCAGGCCGATGCGCTGAATACGAAGATCATCTGAAAAGGGGGCTTCTTGCGAATCGCCCCCTCTTGTCCCAGAATCTCCCGTAGCCACGCGAAAAGCAGTGACTCCCAAATTTTCCCTTTTATTTGGATGACAAGATTATGTTCAAGAAGTCTCTTATCGCTGTCGCCGTTCTCGGCGCTACCGCTTTCTCCGTTCAGGCCGCCGACGTCACGATGTACGGCAAGGTCGACACGGGCCTTCAGTTCAAGTCCAACGAAGTCACCGTTGGCAACGAAGCCAAGATTGATTCCGACACGTTCTCCATGGAAACGGGCCGCAACTCCGCTTCCCGTTTTGGCGTCAAGGGCACTGAAGACCTCGGCAACGGCATGAAGGTTGGCTTCAAGCTCGAAAACGGCTTCAAGTCCGACTCCGGCGAACTCAAGACCTCCAACACGCTCTTCGACCGCGAAGCTTCCGTCTCCGTCTACTCCGACTTTGGTACGCTTTCCATGGGCCGCATGGGTGGTGTTGGTTCTGGCGCCGGCACGTATGACCTCGTTTTCGCTACTGCTGACGCCTTCGACGGCGGCTCCGGCAGCATCTTCGGCTTCGCCACGTCCTCCCGCTACGACAACATGATCACGTACCAGACCCCGAAGTTCGCCGGTCTGCAGGTTACGGCTCAGTACTCCTTCAAAGAAGCCAGCGGCGACGCAGGCCGTGAAGGCTCCTCCGAAGTCAACCGCTACGCTTCCACGGCTCTTACGGGCAGCTTCGGCGCCCTGAACACGGTTCTCGCCTACGAATTCCAGAACTATGATTCCGTCGGCACGGATGGTCGCGAAGAAGACGGCCACGTCGTCTACCTCGGCGGCAACTACGACTGCGGCTTCGCCAAGACCTTCATCATGGGCCAGTACTTCAAGGGCATCAAGGCCGGTCAGCTCACCGCCATTTCTGATGCCGACGCCGAAGAAGTCGACACCGCTGGCAACAAGTACTCTGCCGACGGCGTCAAGGGCTACGGCGTTCACCTCGGCACGATCGTCCCGGTCGCCGGCGGCGACCTGACGGTTGCAGCCTACTTCACGGACTTCTCCCTCGAATATGCTACCGGGGACGAGGATGCCAAGAGCTACGCCTTCGGTGCCAAGTACGAGTACTACCTCTCCAAGCGCACGTCCGTCTACACGGGTGCCGGCTTCGCTCAGGTCAAGTATGACGATGACGGCTCCGACAAGACGACTCAGGCCTACCTCGGTCTGACGCACCGCTTCTAACCGGATCCTTCAGTGCTCGGACCTGATCCTCTGCACTGAGTCATCCTGAAGCAAAGGCCGGCGGCCTCCGAAAGGAGCCGCCGGCCTTTTTCATGCCTGCCGTTTTCGGTCGCCTTTCCCATCCTTCTCTTCATCGACAAGCTTCGCGATTCCGGACCGCTCTACCCTTCGACATAGCACCCGCTCAAAAGACAGACCGCCCTGCGTGATGCAGGACGGCCTTGTCGTCTGGTGCCCTCAAGAGAGCGAATCAACTTTTCAGCGAACGATCAGAAGCGGCACGTCGCACTCGCTCGCAACCGTCATCGTGACGGAACCGAGCAGCGTGGCGGAGACGGAACTGTAGCCGTGGGAGCCCATGACGATCATGTCGTAGTTCTCTTCCTCGGCGTGTTCGGCGATGACGTCGCCCACGTCGCCGTAGAGCGTCTTGGTCGAGACGTTCATGCCGGCGCGCGTGAGAATGGACTCGACCTCGTTGGCGATCGTGCCCGTTTCGGCAAAGTCGTTGGCCTGTTCGTTCTCAACGCTCTTCTGAACGTGGATCAGCGTGAAGGACGCGCCCTGTTCGAAGAGGTCGACATGCTCCGTGAAGAAGCCCTGGACGCGAAGCGACTGGTCGGACTCGTCAAGGCAGATCGCGATGCGCTTCAGGGACTCGGAAGTCGGCATGCGCTCGCGGATGAGCAGAATGGGACGATGAGAGTGCGCCACGACGTCGTTCGAGACGGAGCCGAAGAGCAGGCTGTCAAGCGGGCCCTTGCCGTGCGTGCCCATCACGACCATATCGGCCGAAAGCTTGTCGCCGGCGGAAACAATGGTCTGGACGGGAGAGCCGACACCGTAGTCGAGCGTCACGCTGGCGGGAAGCGTGCCGCACCGGTCGATGATGGAGTCGAAGACGGTCTTCGCCTCCTCGCGGTAGAACTCGTCAAGGGTTTCAGGGTCCGTCGCAAAGCGGATGCGGTCCGAAGCGGGCTCCTGGGCGTAGAAGATGTGGATCTCGGGATCCTTGCCGAAGAGAGCAGGATTGCCCGTCGCCCAGAAGGCGGCGTTCTTGCTGCGTTCGGACGCGTCGATGGGAATAAGAATCTTCATTTTTTGGTCCTCCTCAGAGGTGCTCCTCAACGCAGGGTCCGCCGAAACGGTCGGAACGAAAGGGAGGCGTCGAATAACACCCTTGTGCCCCTTATCTTATAGAAAGAATCGGACCTTCGGGAGGAAAAATCGACATATACCCCCTATTTGATAGCACTTTTGCGTCACGCGTGAACGCTTCTTGACCCCGCCCTCCTTCACGGGCCGTCTTTACACGGCAAAGGAACACAAAAGGTCCTGCAGTAAACGAGACTCACATAGGAAAAGAGCCGCCGGACACTTGCGTTCCGACGGCTCCTGATTGTTTGGACCGGTTCTCGTTTACTTGTCCTTTGCTTCGGCCACGACGAGCGTGAGGCCGACTGCACGCAGCGAGTCGAGCAGCACCTGAAGCGTCGGATTGCCGGACTTGCCGAAGGACCTGTAGAGGACCGCGCGGCCGATGCCGCTCGCCATGGACACCTGGCTCATGCCGCGGCAGCGGAAGAGCTCGCCGATGCTCGCAGCGGCATCGGAGGCGGATCCATTGTTGAAGGCCTTGCAGATGTTGTCCAACTGAACCTGGTTATCTTCGAGGGACTTGGGCATGAGGACCGTCTTGTGCGAATTCATTCTGATCATCAGTTTCTCTCTGTTTATTTTTGACTTGAGGTTCGGCCTTCAGCGGCGGCCCCTTGACGCAAGGCCCTGTCGTTCCTGCCTTTGAGGGGTATTGTGCGTATCCCCGACAGGTGCGACAGTCTCGAATCCGAGGGACCGTCAGGCCGTGTTAAATTTCGCGTATATGATACAGTCGCGCCGCCCCCTGCTGTCTAAGACAAACACCTGAGATGGGCCCATAACGAAAAAATTTCTTGCGCCTGATCAAGGGTTTTTCCCAAAATTAACCTTTTCTCCGATGATTGAGCACGGCGTTGGGTTGTCGTCTTTAGGTTTCTCCCAAGCGTCTTGAGACTGATTCTCGAGTCCTGAAGACTTCTGCAGGAGCGGTGTTTCGACCCGATTGTCGTGAAAAGGCGAACAATCTGAAGGATTTGGTTGCATTTGCCCGCCCTCTCCAGTTCTCCGGAGGACTTGTGGGTTCTTACCAGACTAAACAGTCCTATAAGGATAAAAATTTCTATATCAAAACACGGTTTTTCGGCCGGCAAAAAGGCCGCTTCGCGATGACGGCGAAACGGCCTTTTGGGGAGTCGTGAACGGGCGGAACTCGGGATCAGGCTCCGAGGCTCGCGACGAGTTCGGGCGCGAACTGCTGGCACCAGCCGTAGGCAGTGAGCAGGATGCCCGCGACAGGCACGAGCGCGTAGATGAGGAACTTCTCAAAAGCGCCCCAGGTCCTGACCTTCGAGCGGAAGACGAAGGCGAAGACCACGGCTGCGCCGAAGATGAAGGAGCCCTGACGGAAGTTCTGACGGGCCTCCTCGATCGTAAAGTCGAACATCATCGAGAGGGAGACCGAGAGGGCCCAGGCGCAGATGATCGCGCCGGCCACCCAGAGAGCAGTGCCGATTCTGTCTTTCATAATTGGATGGCAGTCGGGTTCTTGTGGTTGGAAAAGGATTCCGTATTGTAGTCCCATGGAACGAGCGCCGTTGAAGCCGATCCGATTGCCGCGCCGCCCTCGCCGCCGCCTTGCCCATGACGAAGGCTTGCCGAAGCACGTTTTCTCCTTTTGCAGAGGACATTCGCCTTAGATCTTGGCGAAATGATGAACGTGCCCGGCATCGTCAATGGCGACCCCGAGGCCTGCAGCAAGGTCGCGGCTGCCGTAAAACTCGGCAAGCCCGTCGACGGCCACGCGCCGCTTTGCACGGGCGCGGATCTCGAAGCCTATGCCCGTGCCGGCATCCGCACGGACCATGAATGCATGACGAGCGCAAAGCTCAGGGAACGCATTTCACTTGGCATGTACGTCTCGATCAGGGAAGGCTCGCTCGCGAGAAACCTTCTGCCCTTGATCGAGAACCTCACTGCCGACCTCTCGCGGCGCTGCAGCTTCTGCACCGACGCCAGGCACGCCGTCGACACGCTCGAGCGCGGTCACATCAACGGCATGCTGGCGATGGCCGTTGAGGCGGGCATCCGTCCCGTTGACGCCGTGAGGATGGCAACGCTCAATACCGCAGAATGCCATGGTCTTCAGGACCGCGGCGCGATTGCGCCCGGACGCAGAGCCGACCTGCTGCTTGTCGACAACCTTGAGGACTTCAGGCCGCTCGTCGTCCGGACGAAGGGCCGGCTCGTCGCGCGCAACGGAAGCCTTGTCATCGATGCGCCGAAGCAGAAGCCCGGATTTCTCGCGGACACGGTGAGGATTTCGCCCGTGACGGCCGAATCCTTCGACGTGAATCCTCCCCGCCCAATTATTAAGTGGACGGGGCTTCCCTGCCTTTTACCGGCAAGGACTGCCTGGGCACAGATAGCGA
>ENA-OWPF01001461-OWPF01001461.1-human-gut-metagenome-genome-assembly--contig:-NODE-1461-length-20604-cov-3.837121_pt1 | contig 20604 bp, 31 predicted proteins | sample MGYA00248261_ERZ651840 | MGnify/ENA primary metagenome ERZ651840 (study PRJEB26924, sample SAMEA4378268) | human gut metagenome | biome: human gut; feature: human-associated habitat; material: faeces... | reverse complement strand
GCTGTTTTTCTGGTTGCGGAGGCAGGACTCGAACCTACGGCCTCCGGGTTATGAGTTCCAAATAAAGTGTTTGCTATCGTAGTGCAACGTCCAGCAAAGTATTGATATTACTTGTTTTTTCAAAATCATCGTTTTATATCGTTGCGTAAAATAGCAGGACTTTTTGTAATGGAGTTGAATTTTTGTTGAACTCCATTACACTATTTAATATTCTCTCAACTTCCTATATCTTTGAGTCAATGCCCTTATATACCGAAAAGTGTGAACCTCGAAGTTCCGTATACATCGGCTTGTATCCGTCTAAATAGCGGTGCCATTCTGGCCTCATAAACTCGCCTCTCTTTTGATTCCCATATGCCTGTGAAAAAAACTTCTTTCTATACGATATCTCTTTTTTTACTTTATTTGACAAATCTCAAAGAATCCTATATGGTTGTATTGTCTTATACAAATTCTCGCCAGATGCAGTTAAGATATGTAGCCATATAAATTACAAAAAATTCATAAACTCTTAGTTGACATTCGAATCTTTAGGTAATACTATAAATACACAATATTACTTTTGAGTAATATTGTCGAATGGGAGAGAAAGATGAACATAGATGAAGTACGACGCTACTGGATGGATTACCTTGAGTCCATTGAAGTTTCTGATACACTCGTCTCAGAATTGGTAAAAATAGTTGCTGAAACGGGTAATGAGCTTTCTGTATTCAAAATCTTTATCCAACGCCTAAGTTTTCTGCAATCTCTCGGTGCTTTAGCTGTTCGCCACAAGGAATTCGAATCAATTGGCGATGGGCTGTTCAGCATGCATCTTGCCGGAACGGATTTCAATATTAGAATTCTATATTCCTTCCTACCAAATCGCCAACCTGTTCTGTTGCTTGCGTTCTATGAACGGGGCGGCAAGCGTAAGACTGATTATACTCCGTATAAGGAACCCGCGCTCTCCCGCCTAAAACAAATAAAGGAGGAATTTTACCATGTCTCAGGGAATGAATGATTTACTAACGAATCTTTCTGATTCGTTCTCTGCAGAAGATATGATGCTCGCCAGTATGGAGGCATCTGTCTGTGGTGAGATTATTGCCCAGCGCATCAAGCGTGGCATGACACAAAAAGAATTTGCCGAATTCATGGGTGTCTCTCAGGGGATGGTTTCTAAATGGGAAAAGGGTGACTACAATTTCACCTTTCAGTCTTTTGTTCGTATTGCTTTCAAACTTGGTCTGTCAATCCAATCCCCTCTCGTTCCGACTATCCCGCACTATGTAAATTCGTCACGAGTCACACCGTTTCCCGGCAAATGGAATACCGCAGGTACCCAATCACCAGAATATCTCTCATCTGATCTCGAGGAAATGTAAAGGAGTTTTATCATGTTCGTCTATGCAAATGGATTCAGTGTCTCTGTAAAGGATGATCAAAGCGAAGTTTTGATTCGTTTTGTGCAGAATTCTCCCTCCTATGTTGGTCGTTCTGGTGACGGCACCTCGACCGGCGTTGAACAGGAGATTGTATCTTCCATTGTAATGAGTGGAAAATTAGCCAAAGGCCTCGTTTCAACAATTCAGGAACTTTTTGAGAAACACAACGGAGAAAATTAACTTTTGCGTCCAAAAAGGAGAGCGAAGCCTCGAGGTCCCGCTCTCCTTTTCTTATTTCTCCAATTATCCATTAGTGACAGAACCGGCACACTTGGTCTCTGCACTTCACTGCCCGGATTTCAAATCGGCGCAGTGACCGTCTGATCTGGACAGTCGCAAGGGTCTCATTTCAGATGAGGCCCTCAATGCACCGAAAGGCTCGGATTTCAAATCCGACCTTTAAGACATTATCGCAATATATGCAGCAAGAGCGGAGGAATCGCCCTCCGCTCTTCTATTATCCCTCTCTTTGCCCCTCAGAGGCCGCAGGAGCGCTTTCGTCGCGCTCTATGGCTTCGTCTATGGCTCGGTTGATAAAGCCGTTTACGCTCTCGCTGTGGGCTTCTGCGTGGGCTTGAATGATTTCTCTCTTTTCAGCATCCATTCTGATCTCCACGCGGACAAACTTTTCCATATATTTCTGCTGAGCCTTTTTTTGCGCTTCGGTTTTCTCTCCCATCAGATGCTCCTTTCAGTTTTTGAAATAATTATATCACACCTCAAAATCTAACGGTAGATACAAATTCCACAAATATCTACCGTTAGATTTATTTCTTCCGTCTATTGATATCTACCGTTAGATATTATATGATACGGCTATGCAAGACAGGAACCTGATCCGAGCATAAGAAAAAGCCCTCTGCATCACCGCCGACCAAAGCCAGATGCAGAGAGCAACCAACCACCACAGGGAGGCCGGTAAGGGTATTATACCGACCTCCCGCAGAGAAAACAAGGAGGAACTTTTATGAACGATATCGTTATTCCCGCAAAGTACCGGCGTGGCTTGGATAATGCCGAATATCAAGTCATTGCAGCACACGCCTTACTTGAAAACATCATCGAGCCGATGATCCACTGCACAACCTGCGAAGGGCTTCTAAGAGAATACGCGGAACAGACCGGTGGTGATCTGAACAAGGCTGCGCGTGCATGGATGGAAGAAAACATTGATGTGCTATATGCCGCCGAATATGCCGCACAGCAGCTTTTGAGCGAAGCTATGGACACCTTGCAGATGCTTCCGAAAAAGGAGGTCTGTAATAATGCTTAACTCGATCAAAACCGAAGATCAACGCATGACTGTTGAAATCGGCATGGATTGTATCATGCCGGGAATCGAGATAGCAAACGACATCTTATATGATGCTTGGGAAGAGTTTTTCGGAAATGTCCCGCAGCAGAGTATTTCCGCTTTAGAGGCAGAGCGTTTAGGCCGCATTCTATATGCCGCGTTTGACATGACATCCAATGCTATCCGCGAGTATCATTTGATGTTGGGACACTATGATTTGGATACGGTCGAGCGCTTCATGGAGAATGCGGAACATATCACCAAAACCATAGAAGCAAAGAAAGCAATCGAGATCGCGCGGAAAAAACAACGCTTCGATGACGTCGAGAAGGCAATGACGCTTGATAACGAGGCGGTCATAAAACTGTTGACGAGCGAGGTGCCGGAAGAATGAAACTTCTCTACTGCGCCCGTTGCACGACGCCGCTGATGAGTGCGGCCACGGTGCATATTTGCCCGACCTGCGGGGCCGTGTACCGTCAGCATGGGACGCGCTTTTCCTTTGTCGCTGATCTGTCCGGCGTATCCGTCAAAGAGCTGATGCAAAGCATGGAGGTCACGCTATGAACGATAATGACAGATTCTACCCTGTCGTGCAAACGCCGCTCGGAAAGGTGCTGCTCATTGGTGCGACTATGACCGTCGAGCGTGAACGCGAGCTTTTCGGAAAGAAGGTGCTCCCGAATGAGCACAGATGAGTGTACTCGAGCGCATGATCTGATCGACACGCCGCTTTCCCATGTATGCGCGCCAAAGTGTACAGTAGCCCGTAGAGTCCGCCGAAGAGTAGCAAAGAATACAGTGTGTGAGCACAGCGAAAGCTGCTTCACCTGTCCTTTATCGGACTGCAAACAGACTGCTGTCAAATGCTTAACGGTCAACCGTTTGCCGATAGATCCTCTCAGATAACGCAGAAAGCCCACAGGAACACTCCTGTGGGCTTTTGCTTTGCCGGTGCTCATGTATCCACACACTGTTCCCATGCGGCTTACAAGCCAGCAGGAGGGCTGCAACGTCTTTCATTTTGCAGCAGTCTTTTACTCCGCCGTCTGCAACTCCACGAGCTTGTGAATCACTCGTTCCAGGCGTTCAAGAACGATGTCATAACCGAAGATGAACATTTCCGATCTCCTTTCTTGTCAGTACAGCAGCACGGGCTTACCCGCCGCGCGCGTCATGTTGTTAATGTTTTTCACAGTGCTGCGTGCGATCTCCTTGCCGTCGAGCTGCAATACGACCGTTGTTGTGCCGCCGCCCGATTCTGCCATTGCCTGCTTGAATGCGTCGACCATTGTTGCAAGCGGCGTTTCGATGTTTGTCCCGTTCTTCTGGTCTCCCAGCACGGCGAGAAATTTCCTGTTTGGGGGAATGACTGCGCCATGTGCGAGCTGCGGAATATCGTTGTACACAGGCGCATTGCCGTCTAAGCTCTGCGCCGCCACCCGACGGCTGCGCGCCGGTGTCTTTGTTGATACGCGCGTACCGGTAAAACCGGACGTTGCTTTTCTGACTTTGGAATCATCCACACTATCAACGAAGAATTTGAGCGCAAGGCCAATCGCCGCCGAGATAATAAATGCAGTACCGGCGCTGACGATTCCCAGCGCTGCAAGGCCAACGCCAAGAACACCGGCCAGCAGTCCAAGAAGTACGCTGCGCCCGATGCTGACAAGCCGCTGCGTGCCCTTCTTCGGGTCTTTGCGGACGCTGTAAATGCTCAGTCCGAGAATCAGGCCTAATCCCATGCCGACGACTGTACCGATGCCCGGCGTCACGATAGAGCCGATAACAGCGCCAAGCAGCGCGCACAGCACGACGATCAACTCGGAAAGAAGCTGCGATTTGCCGCCGTGTTCCTCGTCCCCCTCTGCAAAGCCGGTGAGATAGAGGCCGAGAATCGCGCCCAGGCTGAAACCGGCCACGCCGCCGGTGATGCCAAGAAACACACTGCCAAGCAGCGCACCGAGCAAAGCCGTGATGACCACGATCCACGCATCCTCTGCGTCCATCTCGGTTTTCCATGTTTCGGGGTCAAGGCCCACAAGGTACAGCCCCAGCAGCACACCGAGGGATAAACCGATGACGCCGCCCGTGATGCCGCCGAACGCCGCGCCGAGTGTTGCACCGAGCAGCGCCGTTAAAACGGTCAGCCATGTTGCCTTGCTCTTGGGGATAGCTTTCTTGTCAAAGCTCCATTTTAGGTCATCCACGACGATCTCAAGCCCCGCGCGGATGGTCTTAAAGATATCATTGATCTTCTGGAACACCTTGTCGAGCTTTTCCATCATGGGGCCTTCGTCAAAGTCAAAGTCCGGCGCAATGGCGGATGCTCCGCCACCGCCGCCAACGGACGTTGTCGTGCTGAGTTTGTTGATCTCATCGAACGCCGCGAGCGCGTCTGTCGCTTCCTTTGCCGCCTTGCCGGTCGCGTCAATGGCGGCGGCCTCTTTGTAGAGGTTTTTGCCCGATGCCTCCATGCTCTTCTTTGACTTACCGCTCAGAATCGAAATGATCGTCACGATCTCCGACACAATGGCCGCAAGCAGATTCATTAGCCACGTCAGCGCCGGAATGAGTACGTCCATCAAAGGCGCGGCCAGCGTCAGCAGCGCACCTTTGAGGCGGGCAAAAGCGTCGGATGCCTCTGCGCTGGTCGCAATAGCCGCCTTGATCTGCTTGCGTAGCGCCATGAGCGCCGCCGTGATGACTGAGAATACAAGCATAGAGCGCGCTAAACTCTTGACCTGATCTCTGAAACGCGCGGCATACTGGCCCGCTTTGGCAAGCGCGGAATTCTCCGCCTCGCGCTCCCTGCGTTCCTGCTCCGTATTAGCGATCAACTCACCGGCAGCGACTTTTGCTTTGTCGAGCTTTACAGTCATGCTGTCGATGTTGGCGGTCGTCTCTTCGTAAGCAGCCGAAAGCGTTTTGACCTCCTTCGTCTGCGTGTGCAAAAGCTCCTCCTGCTGTTTGAGTTCCGCCTCCGCAGCAGCACGGCGGTCTAACACTTGTGCCTGATACTCGCTCTGTGTAAAGCCCTGCTTTTGGATCCACTCGCGATCATTCAGCCGTTCGACCTCTTTCCTCAACGCCTTTACGCGCTCTTCCGTCGCCTTTGCCGCCTGAGATGCGGCGTCAAGCTGCTTTTCAAGGTTCATCTTATTGCCCGTTTCCTTTTCAAGCTTGCTATTCAGTTCGGATATCTCATCACGCAGCTTGCTCAGTTTCTTTTGTGCTTTGGTTGAATCTAAATCGCAAGAGAAAATCACACTGCCGTCAGCATTCGCCATTTGATCGCTCCTTTCCCAATCTCAACCATGTTGAAATGGTGCTTTCTTCTTCTTGGCTGAGTTTATTTTTTATGTTCACAAGGTCGCTATTGCGGCGATACCATTCGCGTTCGTCTTTTTCTAGCGTCTTTCCTCGCGCCTTTTTATCTCTGATGCTCACGACCTGCGCAAAGGTACAGTCCCCGAGATCGTTATACGCACCGAGGAACGTCCACCAATGGACGCCCCCGGTGTTAGCCTCTACATCATAAGGGATCTCGCGGATATCTCGTCCGAATACTCGGTTGATAGGAGAGATGATCAAAGGATAATCCTGCTCCCAGTCAACCAGCTTCGGCGATTTCTTCTTGTCCGTCTCCTGCCCGCCGTTCTGGAACCATGTAAAACGGTCTACAGCTTCCTGCAAATGCTGCGGCGGGATATCCTCAGGCGAGACATAGAACATCTGCAAGATGCCCTCTGCGCGGTCAGTGCCGCTCAAATCAGGATCACTCAGCATTACGAAGATATCGAGGATAACGCGAAAGTCCGTGCGGATCTCATAGCTCTCTCCGCCGATCTCGACGGAGGTAGGCAAGCCCCAATTCATCGGCGATACTTTGCCGTGTACTTCTGAATGCGCGGATTCGTGGCTTTCTGCTCACGAGCAAAGGCGCTGTCTGTCTCATCCATCAGCGCAAGCATGAAATTTGTCCATATATGCAGGCCGTCCGCCAGCGCATAAAGGTTCATGCTGCCAAAGATGCTGTCACATACCGGCTCTTCAAAAAGGCCGTCGATGATCTCGCGCATCTCCTTGTCGCGGCGGTCGGCAATGTTGAAAATCTCAACGCGGTCGCCGCACTTCTGCACCTCATCTGCGTATTTATCCTGCTTCTTGTCCAGTGTGTCAAACGCGTTGTAAAGACGCTGGATAAATGCGCCGTCAGTCGGGTTGAATCGAATGATCACATCGCCCTTAACGCCGTGCACGGTGTATTCCTGCACACCGTTCGCAAAACTAAGTTCCATATTTATCTCTCCTTAAATTTGTTTTCAGGAAACTTTGTAGCAGTATGTTGATCTCTGCCGCTTATCGAAAATCAGAAGTTCTCCACGGCCTCGCCCGCGAGATCGTCCCATTTTTCGCTCATGCTGACAATTACACCGGGCGATTTGCGCCGGTAGCCGTCCCCGTCGCCGCAACTGTCAGAAATTGCCGAAATGCTGTCCCATGCCCGCATGACTGCGCCCTCCCCGCTCTGGCAGTCAAGAGCGATAGCGTTAAGGGCTGCGGCCTCTCGGCGGCTGTCCGTAGTCTTTGCTGCTTCGGCTGCGTAGTGACCCACTAGCTTTAGCATGGTGGGGTTGCTGTCGAATCGCTCCATGAACGCGGCGTAATCAGCCGGGGAAAGAACGCCGGTTTTCATCAGCTCAAGGGCGTTATTGTCGATTGCGTCAGGGTTTGCAATATTGGCGGCGCGCACTGCCTGTTCCAGCTCTGCGCGGATCGTGCGGCGCGTGGCCTTGAAGTTGTCCCAAACGCGGGCGCTCACCTCGTTAAAGGTGGCTTCTGCGTCATGCAGCTTTAGCGCTGCGCGGGCTGTTCTCACCTGCTTTTCCTCTGCGCTGTCTCCGGGCTTCCATGCGTTAGCGTCACGGCTGGCCTGCTGCGCCTCTTGGAGTGCGCGGAAAGCGGTGTTGTACTCGCTGCGGGCTTCTTTGAAAGCCTCGTCGAGCTTTCGGGCGTAAATGTTAAACTCGCTCATTTCTTCGTTTCCTTTCTGCTGCAAAAGAGGGTGCAGCGCCCATTCTTATACATGGCGCAGGTATCACCGCAAGTCAGACGTGCAGGGAGAGGGCAACGTTTGTTTGCCGTTGCCGTTCCCGGCTTGCACTTGCCGTTTGTGTAAAAGCTGCAATCGCCCTCTTTGCATTCGGGGTATAGGCTGTTCGAAAAGGGGCAATCCTTTTTCGGCTTGACCGCCTCCGGCTCGGTATGCTTGCAAATAACCGTGCCCGCCGGAACCGTCCCGACAGTCGTTACAATAGTCGGCGCATACTCGCGGCATCCGTGCCCGAACTCGCGGTATCTTTTGCCGTGTTCGTCCACAAGTGGGAACTCATTCAAAACGTCCATAAACTATCCTTTCAAGTTCTTTGATGATCTCCGCGCTGCCATCTGTTGTTTCTACGTCAGCGCCACTTTTTACACACTTTTTCTCGGAGAAATGCGCCCTTCTGCAATCCAGCGCAGAACATTGGGGAAGCTGCCCCCTTTCCGTTGGAGCTTTGCGAGGCGTGATTTAATAATGCTGCTATTCATGTGCCTATTCCCTTAAAGGTCAATAATGATAATGCTATCGCAGTCTGATAAATAATCTCGCGCCGCCTGTTCCGTCTGAAATACCTTTGCAAGGCTTTGCGGCGCTCTGCAAGCCTCCCACGCGCCATTTTCAAGCAGGGTCATAATTGCTACGCCCGTTTGCTTCTGCGCTGCAATCGCCTGTAAAGCGGCGATTCGGGATTTAATGCTGTTCATGCATTCGCCCCATTTCGTATTTAATAAGGCCGTCAAGATCGGAAAGGCGGTTGCCGGAAAGTACGCGGAGAAATTCGCCGTTGTCAGCGGTCATTTCTTCAAGGTTTCCCATTTGTTCTTCGCCGGTGGGGGTGCAGTACTCAAATACAAGCTGCCGCCCGCTGCGTCGCTCCATAAAGGCGCGGATATGGTCAAGGCGTGTTCCTATTTGCATAAATCGTCACTCTCCAATTCCGGCAGTTCCAACTTACCTTGCTCGATTGCTTCATCAATCATCTGATAGAGCGACAGGCTTAACGGGTCAACGCCCTCGACAGGATGGGGATACAGCACAATGCGTTTGCCGTCCGGCGTCACCGCGCCATACTTACGCAAATACGTAAACGCATCTTCTGCCGTGCGGAACTCACCGCCGCCCTCGACGATGAAGACCGTCTCATCGGCTGACAGCGATTTGAGATATTCCCGCAGCGCCGCAAGGCGGATATCAAAATTTTTCTTCATCGCTGTTCCTGCTCCCTTCGCCATGCTTCAAGCTCGTCAAGCTGCTGCATGATGTCTGTGATTTCTGTGTACTTCACCGTCTGACGTAAAATCTCTGCCGCGGCACTCACGCGGGTCTGTGCGGGCGCGTCTGCATCCTGCATGATCGTTGCCAGTGTATCCGCAGCAGCATGTGCCCGCTCCTGCAATACGTTACGCGCCGCTTCGGTTCGCTCGCGCCGTGCCTCGTTATACTTCTGCATAAACTCCGCGTCACGTTTTCGGCGATAGATCGTCTGCTCGTTGATCTCGAGCTTTGCCGCCGCGCTCCGCACCGTCGCGGAGATCAAAAGCGCGTCAATAATGGTCTCGTCTCGAATTTTCTTTGCCAAAGTTTGAAAAGCCCCCTTTCCGGCTCTGCTTTATCTGACGTTTCAGTGTTTTTTATTAGTAATACTCCATCAGCGGTTTGCGGATACGCGGATGCCGCAGGGCTCGTATTGCTTCCCGCCGCGCCTTTGCATCAGGCTTTTGGCCAAGCCAAAACTCACTGATGATCGCATCGCGCTGCGCATCCGTCAGTTGTGCAAGCGCCGCTTGCACGGCTTGTTGAAAGTCCCGTTGTTCGACGTCCTCAAAGGCTTCTTCTGCTGCTTCATCTGAGATTGTGTCACCAAGCGTCAGGTCGCTGTCCTCGTCACCTATCGGCTCGTCCATCGACCGGCAAACAGTGTTGATGGGGTCACATCGCGCCCGCTGTGTTCGCTGCCCGCAAGCCTCTGTAAACGCCGCCTTGAGCTTGATGCCGTACAGCGTAAGAAATTCACCCTTGTTCACATCCCATGTCGGCAGCGTGTCCATGAGGGCGATAAAGGCCACTTGCAGAAGGTCGCTTTCCTCGACACCTGCACAACCTTCCATTGCCCGCACCCACCTCAAGGTCTGCTGCCACGCGAAGCGTTCAACCGCCGCCCAAAGGCTTAGAATGTCCGCCTTGCCAGCCTGTACCGCTGCTGCAATTTCGCTTGTTCGCTTATCCTGTGTGTCAAGTGGTTTTGCTTGCATATCTGCTCCTCCTGTGGTAAAATCAGAATCGACAATTCGAATTCACCACAAGAGCGGTCCTCCCCGATTTGGGGAGGGCTTTTTTCATACGTGTATGAGAACCGCGCCGCTATCGCTCACATCCTCGATGGGGCCGCTGTTGATCGTGGCCATCGCGTGGACTTCACGGTCGCCGTTACTCAGCTCGACGAGCGCGAGGCAGGCGACAGGGTACGTCTTGCCGTCCTCGAATGCGTAAAGCATATTTGCAGGGGCAGGGATGATCTGGATGATCTTGTCTTCGTTCATGGTTCTTGTCCTTTCTCAGTATTAAAGTCTGAAATGATTGTTTAGCGCCCGCTCGAATTTATCGCGGTCATCAACGGGCAGGTGCGGGATAAGCAGGTGTTGCATTTCGTCACGCTGGCGGTAGCGCTCACGCTTTCGGCGTGCCGGTTTGGTTTCCTCTAAGATGTTGGTTGCGATTTCAATGTTCATGCTGTGACCCTCCCCGTGACCTTGTAGAAGGTCGCGTCAATGTGTCCAGTCGCGCCGCGTCGGTTCTTGTCGAGCCACAGTTCCAACAAAGACGGCGATTCCATGTTCCCGTCTGTCTCACACGGCGGATTGTGCAGCAGAGTCACCGTGTCTGCGTCCTGCTCGATGGCACCTGATTCACGGAGGTTTGCCATCGTGGCCCGAAAGCTGCCGGAACGGTCAGAGGCCGCCGCGCGGTTGAGCTGACACAAGCACAAAACAGGAATGTTCAGCCTCATCGCAAGCAGCTTCAAGGCTCTGCTGTTTCTTGTGGTCGCTTCGTAAAGCGAAAGCCGCGTTTCCGGCGGTTCAAGCAGTCCGAGGTGGTCGAGGATCAGCAACCCCGGCTTTTCGCGGTAGGCCAACGCCTCTACCTGCCGGACGTTCATGCCGGAACGCCGATTGAACACGATTGGCAGTACGGAAAGATCGTTGGTGCCCTGCGCGTATTGCTCATACTCGCGATCCGTCAGCTTCCCGCCGAACATCAACCGTGACGAGGATACGCCGCCAAGATTCCCTACAAGTCGAGCGGAGCAATCTTCCGCGCTCATTTCGAGTGAGCAGTAAAGCACCTTCACGCCATTCCTCGCCGCATTAAGTGCAAGCTGCAATGCCACCGCTGATTTACCGACCGCCGGTCTTGCACCGATGACGTGTAACCCGCCGTTAATGAAGCCACCGCCGAGCAGCTTGTCAAAACTCATCAGGCCGGACGGGACGCACGGGGCTTTCCCGTTAACCTGTTCTGCGACACGGTTCCCAAGCCGCACAAGCGCATCTGTGAGCGTGTCTGTATCGCCGCGTGTGTTTTCCTCGGTTAATCGCTGTAATGCATCCTGCACCCGTCCAAGTGCTTCTAACGGTGCTTGCTCAGCTTCCATCAATCCTGCGCCTATTTCTCGCAGCGAGCGGGCAAGGAATTCTTCTTTGACCGCCGCTATGTAAGCGTCGAGGTTTGCTGTTGTCGGTGTAATGTCCATCATCTGCGCAAGCAGCTCGTCCGTCACCTCCGGGCAGTTGCGCCGGGCTTCGACACTGACGGTCAGGGCGTCAAATCCGCCCCTCCCCTCGTACTGACGCCGCATCGTGCGAAACACCTCTTGCAGCGCAGGAGAGGAAAATGCTTGATCTGGCAATCCTGCCGCTTCCGGGAACAGCGATGAATCGATCAGCAATGAGCCGATGACCCCGTACTCGTTCATTATGGAGTTCATGCGTCACCTCCATGTGCCTGTCGCCGCGTCGAATTGGCGAGGCTTGGGAACTGCATCAGATTGTTCTCCGCCGTAGCTTTGACGCTCCCAAGTCCTGACGCAAGCTTTCCAATCCTTGATAGGCTTTCCTTTCCCTTGCACCCAACCATTTGTGGCATAGTAGTCAAGGAAGTGTGCTGCGTCTACACTGTTTTGCCGTTCCGAGCAATATGCCTGTACTTCCTCAAGGGAAGGAGGAATAAAGCGAGAGCGTGGCGGCGTAGCCGCCTTATTCTCTGCTATTTCCTTATCTCTCCTAACTCTTCCCTAACCTGTGTATCCGATTTGGATACATCTTGTATACATTGCGTATCCATATAACTGTATCGTCCATTTTCAGCGATAGATAGGCGCTGCTTTTCTTCGGTGTAAATGGATGGTGTGTAGCGATCACGTTGAATATAATTGTTCACTCGCCAGTCTCGAATTACGCACACACCGGATTCAAACGGGATAACAAAGCCCTTCGCAATCAGCAGTTTCAAATCGTCTCCAGCAGCGCCGACCATTGCCGTAATCCGTTTGGGTGATGAAACAAAACCGTCATCGTCTGCTCTCATGCCGAGGTGAAAATAAAGGCTTTGTGAACTTGCCGGAAGGTCGAGAAACGAATCTGTATCAATCACATCGAGCGAAAACATCCTCCGTTTCGCCATTACCAACCCCCCAAAGATTCCTGACCCGTCATCCGTGCGAGCGCATCCTCCGCAACGACGGCGACAGCGCTGATTTCACGAGCGCGACGAGACATAGACCGGATGAAGCGCTTGACTTCGTCCTCGGTCGCGGGAAGAAAATAGCCAGACTGATTGTCGGACAGGATCAGCTTCCCGGCCTTTCGTTCCCGCTGAATGCGGCGGCGAATCGACCGCTCATCTTCGCCGGTAAGCTGGACAAGCTCTGTGAGCGTCACACCGTTTTCGCTCCCCTCATGGAGCAAGTCGGACACCAAATATTTTTTCATGCTCATCCCTCCTGTACCTTGCGGCTCTCCGCGTCGAGATATTCCCGCAGCGCCTCGACGTGAACAAGAAAACGATTCCCGGAATAAATGCCCGGACAGATACCTTGTGCCACAAGGCGGCGCACAAGGCTCTCCGGAATCTCTAAATATCGTGCGACATCTCTGATAGTTTGGAACACAAATCTCTCTCCTTCCGTATTAGCTCTTGACGTATCGTCCTACATCGTTTACAATTGTAACGTAAATGTTACTACTATGTAACAACCAAGTTGACATCAACTTTGTTCTATTTAAGGCATTAAGGAGGGCTTTTTACGAAAAAGGTAACACAACAGAGAGATTCTCTGTTTCTGATGGGAAAAAGGCTAAAAGAATGTCGAATTGCGTGCGGTCTTTCTCAAGAGCAGCTAATTGATGCTGTTATGAAATTGCCAGATAATCGAGGGAAAGAGCGTAGCGAAAAACAAATTTCTTACTTAGAAAATGGAACACGCCCAATATCTGTGGAATACGCATCACTGCTTGCACAAGTTCTCAATGTCCGTGTTGAGTATCTCCTTTTAAAGGATAATTTCCGTACGGAACATGAAATGTTTGAAAACGGGTTGAGCGGGTTACACGACGCATACAGCAGTATTGCTAATCTAATTAAATTACACGGATACGATATCCAAGAAGTCGATCTTTCTGAAAGCAACGATTTTATCAAGCAAATTTACTCCAACAATGCAGTAAAAATCAGCAGCAGGAGCGGAAATGTTGCAATGATTTATTTTAAACAATGGAGAACTTTAATCTCTGAGATTGATCGTTTTGTCGCATTTGAATTATCGGGTCTGCCATTTGGAAAAGAAGGTGAACACAATGGCTAACATCCAAGAACGCCGGGACAAGACCGGCAAGCTGATTTCTTACTCTATCCGTGTTCACCGCGGTCGTGGTGCTGACGGAAAGCAACTCAAGCCGTGGACGGCAACCTTTGAAGTTTCACCCACATGGACGGAAAAAAGCGCAAGAAAAAAGGCCGAGGCTTTCGCCGCGACCTTTGAAAAGGAATGCCGGGAGGGTGTGACCTCCGACAGCCGTTTGAAGTTTGAGGAATACTGCAATTATGTGATTGATCTGAAAGAGCAGCGAGGAATAAAGCATTCAACCATCGTTCGTTATAAGGAGCTGGCAGTGCGCATCTATCCCGCAATCGGGCATATCAAGTTAAAAGACCTCCGTGCCGATCACCTGAACAGCTTTTACACCGATCTCGCCAAGCCCGGACAGAACAAACGCACCGGCGAAGGGTTGTCGCCAAAGACCATATTAGAGCACCACCGTTTGATTTCGACTGTATTGGATCAAGCCGAAAAAGAAGGGCTTGTCCCATTCAACGTGGCAGCAAAGGCCACATTACCGAAGGTCAGCAAAAAAGAAGTCAACTACTTTCAGCCGGAACAAGTTGCAGCTATCCGTGATGCACTGGACGCAGAACCGCTAAAATGGAAAACACTTACACACTTACTGCTCATCACAGGGGCGCGACGCGGCGAGGTGCTGGGGCTGAAATGGAATGCTGTTGACTTTACAGGAAACCGCATTCATATCTGCAACAACATCCTTTACTCGCCGGATATAGGCGTATATGAGGATACGCCAAAAACCGCGACTTCGGATCGTTGGGTTTCTCTGCCAACGGAAACGATGCAGCTCCTTCGGCAATACCGGGCATGGCAGAACGCGGAGCGGCTGCGGCTGGGTGAGTATTACCGAGAACAGGGCTTTTTGTTTGCTCAAGATGACGGAAAGCCAATGCACCCGGACAGCATAACAGACTGGTTGTCCAAGTTCAGCAGGCGGCACGATCTCCCTCATATCAATCCTCATGCTTTCCGGCACACAATGGCCTCTATGCTTTACTTTAGCGGCGTGGACAGTGTATCTATCTCCAAGCGGTTAGGTCATGCGCAAGTCAGCACAACGGCGAACATCTATGCACATGTGATGGAGAGCGCCGATCGGAAAAACGCTGACATTTTAGCTGACGTGTTTTTGAAAAAGGCTTGAATTTTCAAAGTGAGTTGAACTAAAGTTGAATTATTCGCACTTGCTCTAAAGTAAACTCGTGCCAGAAGTTGCAAAAACAGCCGTTTTCGTAAAGAAAACGGCTGTTTTTCTGGTTGCGGAGGCAGGACTCGAACCTACGGCCTCCGGGTTATGAGCCCGACGAGCTACCAACTGCTCCACTCCGCGATATAAACTTGAAATACTGGTGCCGGTGACCGGACTCGAACCGGTACAGTATCGCTACCGGGGGATTTTAAGTCCCCTGTGTCTACCAATTCCACCACACCGGCAGATATCGGCAACAGTTAATATACCACACCTCCCCTCCCATGTCAACACCCCTTTGCAAAAATCTTTCCGATTCTTTTTTGTTCCTTTTGACTTGTCACATTCCGTATGTTATACTGTATTAGTAAAATTATTGCTATTCTATGCTGAAAAGAGGCGGACTATGCAGATCGGAAGGGTAAAAATTGAATCGAGGCTCGCGCTCGCGCCGATGGCGGGCGTGACGGATGCTGCATTCCGCCAGATCTGCGCCGAGCTCGGCGCGGGCTATACCGTGACGGAGCTTGTGAGTGCCAAGGCGCTGTGCTATCACGATGCGAAGACTGCGCAGCTTCTGCGCCCCTTCCCGGGCGAAAAGCCGTTTGCCGCGCAGATCTTCGGCAGCGACGTGAACTGCATGGCCGAGGCTGCGCAGATGGCCATCGAAATCTCCGGCGCGGACATCCTGGATATCAACATGGGCTGTCCCGTGGGCAAGGTCGTGAAAAACGGCGACGGCAGCGCACTGATGCGCGACCCCGAAAAGGCTGCGCGCATCGCCGAGGCCGTCGTGCGCGCCGTCAGGGTCCCTGTCACGGTGAAGATGCGCCGCGGCTGGGACAAGGGCAGCATCAACGCCGTCGAGCTTTCCAAAATGCTGGAGGAGGTCGGTGTCAGCGCCGTCGCGGTGCATGGGCGCACGCGCGTACAGATGTACGGCGGCGAGGCCGACTGGAACACCATCCGCGACGTGAAGCAGGCCGTGAATATCCCCGTCATTGCCAACGGCGACGTCTTTTCGCCCGAGGCCGCGGTGCGCATCCTCAAATTTACGGGCGCGGACATGGCGATGATCGGCCGCGGGTGCTTCGGCAATCCGTGGCTCTTCCGGCAGTCCGCCGCCGCGCTCGACGGGCGCGATATCCCGCCGCTGCCGCCCTTTGCCGAGCGCTGGGATACCGCCGTGCGTCAGGTCGAGCTTTCCGCGCGTTTCGGCACCGAGCGCGGCGCGATACTCGAAGCGCGCCACCACCTGTGCTGGTACTTAAAGGGCGTGAGCCACGCCAACTACTATAAGGAAAAGATCGTGCAGTTGAACACGCTGGACGAATTGCGCGCGCTCAGCCGCGCCATCAAGCGTGACCTGCACTGAGGAAAGGACATGAACGAAAAGGAACTTATCGCTCGCCTTCAAGCGCGGGACGAGGCCGCCTTTGAAGAACTGATCCGACAATATGAAAAAAAGGTGTATTCTCTCTGCTCCCGTATGTGCGGCAATGCCGAGGACGCCGAGGAAGCCGCGCAGGACGCGTTTCTTGCCCTCTGGCGCGGCATCGACCGTTTCCGGCAGGAATCCTCGCTTTCGACGTGGATCTACCGCCTCGCCTCCAACGCCTGCATCGACCTGATGCGCCGCAAGAAAAAGGGTGCCGGCAGCGTCTCGCTCGACGACGAGGAGCTGTTTGTCGACGCGGTGGACCCCGCCCCCCAGCCGCACGAGGAGGCCGAGCGGCGCGAGACGCAGCGCCTGCTGCAGGAGGGGCTTTTGTCGCTTCCTGCGGAATATCGCAGCATCCTGCTTCTGCGGGAGATCGAGGGGCTCAGCTATTCCGAGATATCCGCGGCGCTGGACCTGGAGCTTGGCACTGTCAAGTCGCGTATCAGCCGCGGGCGAACACTTTTGCGCAATTTTTTATCGGTAAACGGGAACTTTTTTGAAAATACTGCGTCAAAAGTTACAGAATGTAACCGAGAGGGGATGAGCGCCAAATGAAATGCTGCGAGGAGTACACCGCCGCGCTCTCTGCCTTTGCAGACGGAGAACTGAACGAAATCGAAAGAAACGAGCTTTTGGAGCACCTGGAGCACTGCGAGGCCTGCCGTGACAGGCTCTCCGAGCTGATGATCCTGCACACGATGTTTGAAGAGCTGCCGGAGCTTGACGCGCCGGAGGGCTTTTCCGAACGTGTGCTCGACAGGCTGCACGCCGAGGAACACGCCAAAAAGCGCAGCCGCCGTGCATGGCCGCGCGTACTGGCCGCCTGCTTTGCGCTCGTCGTGATCTCTGCCGCGGCACTTAATATTCTGCCGCGCGCCGGGAGCGACAAGGCCGCAAACGAAACCGTCGCCGCCGACAACGGCGGCGCCAGGGACGATGCCGCCGGCAGCGCGGCGAACGACGGCTATTCCTACACCTACGCCGCCGTGCAGAAGGACAGCGCGCTCGCTGACGAGGACCGTCTCTACGAAGGCGTGCCGGAGGACTGCAGCGCTGACCGCTCCGCCGACGAGGACGGCTATGCCATCATCACGCTGGATCTGCCCGAGGCGGCGGACTTCCTGCGCGAGCACGGCATGGCCGTCTTCGCCGAGCAGGAAGACAGCGTGAGCTATCTCGTCGTGCCCGAGGCGGCGCATGAGCTGGCAGACGCAATGGAACTGCCCGAAGCGGAGCGCGCCGCGCTCGCTCAGGCGGAGGATATCCTGATCGTCGAGGTCGCAAAGGCCACGGCGGAGAGCAATGAGGACGCGGCGGACATCGCCGCACAGGAAGAGGGGAACGAATGAACACAATCGGCGTGATCGGCGGCGCGGACGGCGAAACGGTCATCCTGGTCAGCGGCAGCATTGCGCCGCCGATCCTGTGGAGCTTTTTCGGCGCGCTGGCGCTGATGGTGATCCTATATGTTGCTTTTTACCGGCGCTCGAAGGGCAAGGCGGTCTGCCTTGCCCTCGCGACGGTTTTCTGCGTAGCAGCCGATCAATTCGTCAAGTTTCTCGTCGTACACACACTGGCACTGGGAGAAACGGAGGCACTGCTGCCGCCGCTTCTGCAGCTCACCCGCGTGCACAACTACGGCGCGGCGTGGTCGAGCTTTTCCGGCGCAAGGTGGCTGCTCATCGCGCTGACGGCGGCGGGGATGTGCGTGGTCGCATGGCTGCTTGTCAAGATCGTGCGCCATCCGTTGGGCCAGTGGTCGCTTGCGTGCATCCTCGGCGGCGGCATCGGCAATCTCATCGACCGCGTGCGCCTCGGCTATGTCGTCGACATGCTGGACACGATGTTCATGGATTTTCCCGTCTTCAATGTGGCAGATGTGTTCGTCGTGTGCGGCACGATCTGCGCACTCATTTACTACCTCACCTTTTACGGAAAATACGACGAGAAACACCGGGAGAACAAAACCGATGGAACCGATCCTGCTGCAAACAAGTGAAGAAGACCGCGGTACGCGGCTCGACGCCTTTCTCGCCCGCACCGTTGACGATCTGACGCGCTCGGCGGCGGCGAAGGCCATCGAAGAAGGGCGCGTGCTGGTAAATGGCAAAGCCGTGAGCAAGAGCTGCAAGCTCACAGGACACGAGCAGATCGAGTTTACGCCCGAAGAGCCCGCGCCCATCGACGCCGTCCCGCAGGATATCCCGCTGGATGTTGTCTACGAAGATGACGATGTCATCGTCGTCAACAAACCGAGCGGACTTGTCGTCCATCCCGCGCCGGGCCATCCGGACGGAACGCTTGTGAACGCGCTTCTCTATCACTGCGGCGACAGCTTATCCGGCGTTGGCGGCGCGCTGCGCCCGGGTATCGTGCACCGCATCGACCGCGACACGAGCGGGCTCATCATTGCGGCGAAAAACGACTATGCGCACCAGTTCCTCTCCGCCCAGCTTGCCGACCACACGCTCGCGCGCACATACGAGTGCATCGTCGTGGGGAATCTGCACGAGGACAGCGGCACAGTCGATGCACCCATCGCACGCGACAGCCGCGACCGCAAGCGCATGGCCGTCGTTCCCGGCGGACGGCGCGCGGTGACGCACTGGGAGGTCCTCACCCGCTGCCCCGGCTACACGCACGTGAGATGCCGGCTCGAAACCGGCCGCACGCATCAGATCCGCGTGCACATGGCCTATCTCGGCCATCCGATTCTCGGCGACACGGTGTACGGCGCGAAAAAGGCTGTTCCGGGGCTCACCGGCCAGTGCCTGCACGCCGTCGGGCTGCAATTCATCCACCCGCGGACAAAGGAGCTCGTCTCGCTGTCCTGTCCGCTGCCCGAGGAATTCACCGCCATGCTGCGCAAAATCGACCGATAACCGAAACCGCAACGGCGGAAGCTGCCGCTTCCGCCGCATTTTTTGAGAGAAATACAGGTGAACAATGTGAAAGAGCTGCAAACGATCGAGGAGACCCTCCGGTATCTGCAATTCGACAACTGGGAGCAGAGCGCGCCGGGACTTGCGCGCTCGTATGAGCTGCTGGGCCTGCTCGGTGACCCGCAGAAGAAGCTGAAATTCGTCCACATCGCGGGCACGAACGGCAAGGGCAGCACCGCCGCTATGCTCGCCTCCGTGCTGCAAAGCGCGGGGTATCGCACGGGGCTCTACACCTCGCCGCACCTGCTGCGCTTCCATGAGCGGATGCGCGTGAACGGGAAGGAGATCGACGATACATCCCTCATTTCGCTCACCAACGCCGTGCGGAATGCCGCAGAGCGCATGAGCGAGATGCCCACGGGCTTTGAGATCATGACCGCCATCGCGTTCCTGTATTTTGTGCAGGAGCGGTGCGACATCGTCTCGCTCGAGGTCGGCCTCGGCGGGCGCATGGATTCGACGAATGTCATCCCCGCACCGGAGGTCTGCGTTGTGGCGAACATCGGCCTTGAGCACACGGCCATTCTGGGCGACACCGTGGAAAAGATCGCCGCGGAAAAGTGCGGCATCATCAAGCACGGCTCGCACGCCGTGCTCTTCGGTCAGAGCGAGGGCGTGGAGAACGTCGCGCGCGAAAAGTGCGCGCAGGAGGGCGTCCCCCTCACCGTCACCGCGCGCCAAAAGCTCGAGCGCATCGCTTCCTCGCTCGACGGGCAGGTCTTCCGCTATCGCGGCCGCGGACCGTATCATCTGCGGCTCCTCGGTGAGTACCAGCTCTTGAACGCGCTGACGGTCATCGATGTGTGCAGCGCGCTGCGTTCACGCGGCTGGGACAAGCTCACAGACGCAGCCATTGATACGGGACTTTCTATCGCGCAGTGGCCCGGGCGACTGGAGCTTCTGCGCCGCAGGCCGGACTTCATCGTCGACGGCGCGCACAATCCCCAGTGTGTCGACGCGCTGATGGATTCGCTCGCCGCGCTCTACGGCAGCAAAAAGCTCATCTTCCTCACCGGCGTGCTGCGCGACAAGGACTGGCAGCAGATGCTCCGCCGCGCGCTTCCGCTTGCCAAGGCGTTTGTCGTCATCACACCGCCCTCCGCCCGTGCGCTTGACGAAAACGAGCTTGCCGCGTGGCTGACTTCTCAGGGCGTGCAGGCCATCCCCGCCAAAGACACCGACGACGGCGTCCGCCGCGCGCTTGCACTGGCGGATGAAGACGACGCCATCTGCTCCTGGGGTTCGCTCTACTTCACCGGCGAGGTCCGCCGCGTTTTAACAGAACCATAACCAAACGGCCGC
>ENA-OWPF01001453-OWPF01001453.1-human-gut-metagenome-genome-assembly--contig:-NODE-1453-length-20680-cov-3.712048_pt1 | contig 20680 bp, 20 predicted proteins | sample MGYA00248261_ERZ651840 | MGnify/ENA primary metagenome ERZ651840 (study PRJEB26924, sample SAMEA4378268) | human gut metagenome | biome: human gut; feature: human-associated habitat; material: faeces... | reverse complement strand
AACTTTTTGGATATTTGATTTCATTGAACAAAATGGTCCAAACCGGAAAAAATATGCAATGAAAAAAAGGAAGATCAATCTTCCTTTTAATGTTCTTTCGTATGATCAAAGGCCATGCCTAGAATGGTTTCAATATGTTCGTCATCTAATGAATAGTAAACTGTCTTTCCTTCTTTTCTAGATTTAATCAATTTAGAAAGGCGTAAAGCCTTTAATTGATGGGATACGGCAGATTTAGTCATATCGAGTACGTTGGCTAAATCGGATACGCACATTTCACTTTGTTGAAGGGATAATAAGAGTTGAAGACGTGTACTATCTCCCATCACTTTAAAGAAATCAGATAGGTTCATAATCTCATCAAAGGCAGGCATGTTTTCTTTTACTTCTTGTACTAATTCTGTATTTTTAGGCTTACAGTCACAATGTGTACCAATCATATGTTCTCCTTTTTTCTTTATTATAGTTGAATGATTGAACAATTGTCAAAAATGTTATTGACATCATATATGAATCCTATATAATGAAAGTGTAAAAAGTTGAATATATGTTCAACTATTCAAACGTGGAGGACATTAAAATGAAAAAGAGTTATAAGATTGATGTAGATTGCGCAAACTGTGCAAACAAAATGGAAGTAGCTGCTAATAATACGGAAGGTGTAAAGAGTGCAGTTGTTAACTTCATGATGTTAAAGATGAATGTTGAATTCGAAGAAGGCGTTCAACCTAAAGAAGTTATGGCTCGTGTTTTAGAGAACTGCAAAAAAGTTGAAGATGATTGCGAAATTTTCTTTTAATGAAAAGTAAGATGCGAAAGCATCTCTATTTTTCGATTGTTATAGTTGAATGATTGAACAATTAATATTTTGGAAAGGGTGAAGTAGGTATGAATAAGAAACAGAAGAAGATGTTAAAGCGAATTATTATTGCGAGTATCTTGTTTATTGTTATTAAAGTTGTAAAACTCCCTGAATATATTGAGATTCCTTTGTTTCTAGTGGCCTATTTAGAAATTGGGTATGATATCCTTCTAAAGGCTATTAAAGGAATTAAAAATCGTCAGGTATTTGATGAAAATTTCTTGATGGCAGTCGCAACTGTGGGAGCTATTGGCTTGAAATCTTTTGATGAAGCAACAGCTGTTATGTTGTTCTATCAGATTGGGGAATGGTTCCAGAGTTATGCGGTAGGTAAGAGTCGTAAAAATATTACGGAATTAATGGATATTCGTCCGGATTATGCCAATATTGAAGATGAAGATGGAAATTTAGAACAAGTAGATCCTGATGAAGTAGAGATTGGTACGATCATTGTGGTTAAGCCTGGTGAAAAAGTAGCTATTGATGGAATTGTTGTTGAAGGAAGTTCTACTCTAAATACAGCGGCATTAACTGGAGAAAGTTTGCCTAGAGAAGTAAGTGAAAATGATGAAGTGATTAGTGGCTGCATCAATATGACTGGCTTATTAAAAATTAAGACGACAAAAGAATTTGGGGAGTCTACTGTATCAAAAATCTTGGATCTAGTAGAAAATGCTTCTAGTAAGAAGTCTCGTTCTGAAGCGTTTATTTCGCGTTTTGCGAGAATTTATACGCCAGCTGTATGTTACAGTGCTTTGGCCTTGTTCTTGCTTCCACCTGTATTTAATTTGGTTATGGGAAATCCAGCTGATTTTGGTACATGGCTATATCGTGCCTTAACATTCTTGGTTATTTCTTGTCCATGTGCATTGGTAATAAGTATTCCTTTGAGTTTCTTTGCCGGAATTGGTGGCGCCAGCAACCAGGGTGTCTTAGTTAAAGGCTCTAACTATTTAGAAGCTTTGGCTTCATGTAAATATGTTGTATTTGATAAAACAGGTACAATGACACAAGGTGTGTTTGAGGTAACTGGGATTCATCATGCGAATATTCCAGAAGAGAAATTATTAGAATATGCAGCTATGGCCGAAAGCTATTCTACGCATCCTATTTCTAAAAGTTTATTAAAGGCGTATGGAAATACAATTGATAAATCTCGTATTGAAAATATTGAAGAAATCAGTGGCCATGGTGTGAAAGCTATAATTGATGGAGTGCAAGTGCTTGCGGGTAATGATAAATTAATGAAGATGTATAATATTCCTTATCAAGGATGTCATTCTGTAGGTACCATTGTACATATGGCTATTGATGGCAAATATGCAGGTCACATTGTGATTTCGGATATGTTGAAGCCACATGCCAAAGAGGCTATTGAAGCATTAAAGAAGGCTGGCATTAAACAAACAGTCATGTTGACTGGGGATGTAAAAAGTGTGGCAGATAAAGTGGCTTCTGAATTACATATTGATAAAGTGTATTCAGAGCTGTTGCCTCAAGATAAGGTGAATAAAGTTGAAGAATTATTATCTTTAAAACAACCGAAAGAAAATCTTGCCTTTGTCGGAGATGGAATCAATGATGCTCCTGTATTATCAAGAGCTGATATTGGTATTGCGATGGGTGCTTTAGGCAGTGATGCAGCTATTGAGGCGGCAGATATTGTTTTGATGGATGATGATCCATTAAAGATTTCTAAAGCCATTAAGATCGCAAAGAAGTGTATTCATATTGTATATGAGAATATTTATTTTGCGATTGGTATTAAACTCGTTTGTTTGATTTTAGGTGCCATTGGTATTGCGAATATGTGGGTTGCGATTTTTGCGGACGTTGGCGTTATGATTATTGCCATATTAAATGCGATTCGTGCATTAAATGTTAAAAATTTGTAAGGAAATCTTAGAATTTCCTTATTTTCATATTGTGTTAAATTTGTTTTAGTTGTATCTTTGTCTTGTACGCAGAAAAGGAGATTCGAGATGCAGGAATTAAAACCAATTAAAGAAGGAAAAGTACGTGAGATTTACGACAATGGGGACAACCTTATTATGGTTGCGACAGATCGTATCAGTTGTTTTGATGTAATTCTAAATAATGAAGTTACAAAAAAGGGAACTGTTTTAACACAGATGTCAAAATTCTGGTTTGACTATACAAGTGATATTTTACCTAATCACATGATTAGTGTAGATACAAAGGATATGCCAGAATATTTCCAACAAGAAAAATTTGAAGGAAAATCAATGTTATGTCGTAAATTGAACATGCTTCCAATCGAATGTATTGTTCGTGGTTACATCACAGGTAGTGGATGGGCTAGCTACAAAGAAACAGGAAAGGTTTGTGGTATTGAACTTCCAGAAGGATTAAAAGAATCACAACAACTTCCAGAACCAATTTATACACCTAGTACAAAGGCTGAAATTGGTGATCACGATGAAAACATTTCTTTTGAACAAAGTATTGCACATTTAGAAAAACACTTCCCAGGACATGGTGAAGAGTATGCGACTAAGATCAAAGATTGCACAATTGCTTTATATAAAAAATGTGCTGAGTATGCCTTAAGCAAAGGAATTATTATTGCGGATACAAAATTTGAATTTGGTTTAGACGAAAATGGAAATATCGTTATTGGTGATGAAATGTTGACTCCTGATAGTTCTCGTTTCTGGCCTGCAGACGGATATGAAGCTGGTCATTCACAACCATCATTTGACAAACAATTTGCGCGTGACTGGCTAAAGGCAAATCCAGACAATGACTGGACACTTCCTCAAGAGATTGTGGATAAGACAATTGAAAAATATCTTCAAGCTTACACAATGTTGACAGGGAAAACATTATAATTAAGAGATACCCATAAGTTGAATGCTTATGGGTAATTTTTTTGAAAACTGTATTTTTTGATGTCTAAATATATTTGAAAACCGTAAAATATGATGTTAATAATCACTTGAAAACCGGAGGGAGCTATGTTTAAAAGAAAAATTGAATCCTATTTAGAAACATATTTGAATAGTGATGAGATTCAAATTATTATGATCGTAGAAAAGTTGGAGAAGTGGATTATTTGATCGATGATTATTCGACTTTAAGTGTCATCCCTATTGAAATAAAATCGGGACGAGATGGCTATGAATTTAGTGCATTAAAAAAAGTAATTGCAGCCCAAGAGAATAGAAGTCAAAAAGGATATGTATTCTCAAATGATAGAATCGTTAAGGAAGAAAAGAATATAGTGTATATGCCAATATACTATATTATGTTTGTGTGACGAAATGATGGATATCCATAAGTTGAAAGCTGAGAAAGACATATTTAAAAGAATAAATAAAATTTATTTGGAACACTTTTTTTCTTGGTAAAAGTCATGTATGATTCATTTAGCGAGGATATATATATGAATGATTTAGATGATAATAGACTAGATATACTTTTTGAAATGTTGGCGGAAAGTTTAAAACAAGAACAGAATGAAAAATCATATGATGTGATGTTTCCTAAAGTATTTAAAAAGTATTTTGATATTCACAATGATGAAGTAAATTATGAATTTTATTATAGTTCAATGACAACAATAATTGATGAAATAAGAAATCGAAGAAAAAATGGAAAAATTACTTTCAGGGATTACGCAATATGTTTGTTGATTGACGAAATTGAGTGGTTGGCCAAAAGAGATAAGAAGCCAGTCGATTTTTTGGAATCGATATTTGCCTTAGATTTTATGTATATATTGTCTTATGGTTTATATCACGATGAAAAATATGAGGATAAAATCATACAGGGCTTTAAAGAAATATTAGATACAAGTAAAATTTGCCAAGAAAGCTATTTATCTTTTTGTCACCAACAAACACAAGACTTCTTTCCGAAATCGTTTACATCCGATTCCTTTTATAACATTCCTATTGTAATGTCTGTAGTAGATCATTTGGATGATACAATCATTTCGAAGCGAGTAAAAAAACTATTGTTAGATAATACAGATGTAAATTATTCGGATTTACCAAGCATAAATAAAAAACACATTGAATGGTATATAGATGATATGTATTCAGACTCATACGTGTTTTCGAATATACATGAATTTGCGGTAGTCTTTGTATTAGATTATATTAAGGATAAAGAATTTATTGCACCATTCTCAGGATTTGTACAAGTGTTTAGTTGCTGGACGAATGATTTGTTTCTGATAAACAATAATGAACTTAGAACTGAAACGGATGCACTATTTTTTCTAGATGTGCCTAAGGAAGAAAAACAAGAGATAATCCGAAAAAATAATGAATGTATTGATGAAACCATGGATATTCACAAGCATGGCGATTATATTCCAGGAAGTCGTTGCATTTTGTTTGAACAGGCAAAAATTTTTGATGCTCTTTATTTTGGGTTTAAAGAAACGGAAGAATTAATTCGAAAACATAGAGATAAGATTGTGATATATATAAACTCGATAACGAATGAAAAGGTGAAATTCTATGAATATCCATTTGAGTTAAGAAAAGCAATCATTCAAAGTGCGGCTTGGATTTACGAAATGGTGGATAATGAAAGAAATATGGTAAATCATGTTTATCATATAGAATATAATGACAAGGAAAATGAGATAAAGAATTTAAAGTGTGAAATTGAAAGCTTAAAAGAAGAAAAAGAGACATTAAGTATTCAAAATAAAGAACTAGAGAATAGAATCCAAATTGTTGAATCAAAGAGTAAAGAGATATTGAATAAAGAGTTGTATAAGAATACGAAAGCATACAAACAAGAGATTTCGAAAATCAACAAAGAATTAGAAAAACAAAAAGAACATATTATTACTTTACAGAATGAAAAAGCTGAATTGAATAAACTACGTGAATTATTGTTTTCACTACAAGGAAATGAAGAAGAATGTATTGTTGAGGATACAGATATTTCTTTAAATCAATTGATCATGAATAAGACGATTTTATTTGTTGGGGGACACATAAATCTAGTAAATAAACTTAAAAAGAAATTTCCTCAAATACGATATATTTCTACAGATGATTCAATTAAGGATAATAAAATAAAAGGTGCAGATTATGTTTTCTTTTATTACGAATATCTGAATCATGGATTATATTATCAAGTCATGAATGCATGTATACGATATAATATTCCTTGGGATTATATAAAAGGAACAAACGTCGATTATTTGGAAAACTTCATGATTTCCAAATTAAAATAAGTTCTCTTCGGAGAACTTTTTTCTTGTGTTTCATTGAAATGTGTGGCTTGCTATGTTTAAATGAGGAATAGATATTAAAAAATAATAATTATTGAATATATATGGTGAGGAAAATATGAAACAAGGTGTATTTATAACATTTGAAGGAAATGATGGATCAGGAAAAACAACCGTGTGTAAAGCGGTACAAGAAGAATTAATCAAAATGGGATATGATTGTATCTATACAAGAGAACCTGGAGGAAGCAAGATTGCTGAATCTATTCGTAATATATTATTAGATGTAAATAATACGGAGATGGATGATCGTACAGAAGCCTTATTATATGCGGCAAGTCGTAGACAACATTTAAAAGAAGTAGTTCTTCCGGCATTAGAAAATAAGAAGATCGTATTGTGTGATCGCTTCATTGATTCAAGTTTAGCTTATCAAGGAATTGCCCGCGGTATTGGGTTAAAAGAAGTGTGGGATATCAATCAATTTGCAATCGATGGGTGTATGCCAGAAAAGACATTGTTTTTATCTGTTAGTGTAGAAACGGGCAAAAAAAGAATGAATCTTCGTGGTGATTTAAATCGTTTGGATCAAGAAGAAAGTTCATTCCATAAAGCTGTACGCCAAGGCTATGAAACACTAGTGTCTATGTATCCAGAGCGTATTGAAGTCATTGATGCCGAGCCTTGCAAAGAGGAAGTATTAAAAAGTGCCATGGACTGTGTTTTAAAGGTTATTAAAGAATATGAATAAAGAGTATTTAAAAAAGGCACAGCCAATCGTTTATCAGACATTGTCAAATGCTTTAAAGAATCAAAGAGTGGCGAACGCCTATTTATTTCATGGACCTAAAGGTTCGAGTAAATTAGAAACAGCCGTCTTATTTGCGCAAAGCATTGTATGCGAACATACAGATGTGGATGGTTTTGCATGTCAAGAATGTGAAACTTGTAAGCGAATTGAAAATGAAGAGTCTTTAGATTATATGATCGTATCGAATGATCGAATAAAGAAGAAAGATATTGTAGATTTACAGGCGTTCTTTGAATCCACTAGTGCCGGAAAACAAAATGCTCGAATCTATATTCTAGATCATTATGATAAGGCTACACCGGATGCTTCAAATAGTTTGTTGAAGTTTTTAGAGGAGCCAAGTGAAGGGATTTATGGTATATTAATTGCGGATGAAAAGTCCAATGTATTACCGACTATCCAATCTAGATGTCAGGCTATTCATTTTAAGCCTGAAAGTTGTGAGCATGCATTGCTTGAAAATACAAGTGAAGAAAATGCGAAGATGCTTGCAGAATCTGGATATACATATGATAAGGCCATTGAATTATTGGCTTTACCTGATTTTGAAGAATTGAAACAAATTGCATTTGATTATATTGAACATGCATCTTCTTTTGCACAAATTGAAAAGATGCAGACAAATGTGTTTGTGAATAAATCAGATCGTATGAATAAGGATTGGATACAGTTGTGGATTCAGTGGGTTTTATTCTATGTAAAAAATGACAGGGTAAATGTACCTTTAGAAAAAAAAGTAAAACTATATTCGATTTTAGTTGAAAATATGGACATGTTATATCGACCAGTCGATTTAGGTTTATTTATGGATAAGCTTTATTATGATATTAGGAAGGCTGTGATTTAGTGAATACAGAAGGAAAAGCAACATATAAATATATTGTTTATATACAGTTTGAAGAATCAAAAAAAGCCTACACTTTCGGTTCAAATGTAAAATACTATACAAATGATATCGTTGTTGTAGAAACAGTACGTGGACAAGAATTAGGAAAGGTTTGTGTTCCTACCGTTGATTTTGATGCTTCCAAAGTAAAAGGAGATATTAAGCCGGTATTGCGTAAGGCAACACCAGAAGATATTAAGTGTAAAGAAGAAAATGTAGAAAGAGCTAAAGAAGCTATGAAGATTTGTCACGAGTGTGTCGCAAATTTGAAGTTGGATATGCATTTAATTAGTTCTGAATATACATTGGATCGTACGAAAGTCATCTTTACATATGTGTCGGATGATCGTGTGGATTTTAGACAACTATTGAAAGATTTAGCACAACACTTGCATTGTCGTATCGAGTTAAGACAAGTGGGTCCAAGAAACAAGGCTAAAATTGTCGGTGGAATTGGAAACTGTGGTATGGAGTGCTGCTGCTCAAGATTTATGTCAGATTTTGATACCGTATCTATCAATATGGCAAAAAACCAATTGTTGGCATTGAATATTCAAAAGTTGAGTGGACAGTGTGGAAAACTAATGTGTTGTTTACGTTTTGAGAATGAAGAATATACACGAATGCGTAAGGATTTGCCAAAAATCAATTCAACTGTGACATATAAAGATAAAAAGTATCGTATTTCAAGTATGAATGTTCTTCAAAAGCAGGCTAAGTTAGAGAACAAAGAAGAAGTCTTATTTGTGGATTTCAAAGAATTGTGGCCAGACAAGGAATTAAATAATGATTAGACAGAAGAGTTTTGAATCGAATACTTCCACCTTGTATTTGGTTCCTACACCTATTGGAAACTTACAGGAAATGACACCAAGAGCTTTGGACATTCTAAAAGAAGTGAGTGTCATTGCAGCTGAGGATACGCGTAACACAAAAAAACTTTTAATGGCTTACGGCATTGATACGATGTTGATGTCTCATCATGAGCATAACCAACAAACAAGTATTCCTAAAATTATTGAACGTTTAGAGAATGGAGAAGATGTTGCGGTAGTATCGGATGCAGGTTATCCTTTGGTTTCGGATCCAGGACAGAAATTGGTTCAAGAAACAATTTCACATGGATTTAATGTGGTTTCTGTTTCAGGTGCCAACGCAGCTATGAATGCATTGGTTGCGAGTGGATTGAGTTGTTATCATTATTTGTTCTATGGTTTTTTAGACAATAAGAGTTCAAAAAGAAAGAAACAGCTAGAAGAAATAAAAACTATTCCTTATACAACAATTTTCTATGAAGCGCCTCATCGTATTGAAGATACTTTGCAGGATATGTTAGAAGTGTTGGGAAATCGTCAAATGTGCTTGGCTAGAGAACTAACAAAAGTGCATGAAGAATATATTCGTGGAACCATTGAAGAAGTGTTAGAAGTGGCTTCTACTTGTAAAGGTGAAATGGTTATTGTCATGGATGGCTTTAAACAAGATGAAGTTGTATTTGACATGTATACAGCCATTACGAAAGTGGATGAATATATCGAATCTGGAATGCGAACAAAGGAAGCTATCGGTTTGGTTGCCAAAGAAATGGCTTGTAAAAAGAATGAATTATATGAAGCTTATCATAAAAGATAGGCTTTTTTTGTTTTATATAAAGCATAATTAATTGTTTCAGAAAATTAAATGAAAAAGTAATTGAATACGTTTCAGAAAATACTATAATAGGTTACATAAAAAGAGAAGAGGAAGAATTATGAATAAGAGAAGTGTATGTGCCCTAGGTATGGCATTTGTGCTTGCAGGATGCTCTGCAGGTGGATCGGGTTCTGGTAAAGAACAAACATTAACCGTTGGTTTGTTTACGGAAATGAATGGAGATTTCTCTCCAATGTATTATCAAACAACAAACGATTCAAACGTAGTTAACTTGGTATATCAAGGATTATTGGCATATGACAAGGATGCCAATTTAGTTCCAGAATTGGCAAAAGAATTACCAACTATCAGTGATGATGGAACCACAATGACATTCAAATTGAAGAAAGGTGTTAAATTTAGTGATGGATCTAAATTTACTTCAAAAGATGTAAAGGCAACATTTAGCGTAATGGCTGATCCAAGTTATACAGGACGTTTTTCTAGCAATGTTGATTTCTTGAATGGATATAGTGAATATCATGATGGAGATGCAAAGGAAGTATCTGGTATTGAAACACCAGATGATTATACGGTTGTATTCCATTTGTCAAAACCAAAAATTGATGCAGAGTCTACTTTGGGAACACAAAAGATTTGTAGTGCTAAAACATTGAAGTACAAAAAAGGGAAAACTTCAAATGTGGAAAAGAATAATAGTAACCCTATTGGAACTGGTCCTTATAAATTGAAATCATTCTCTAAAACGGAAGGTGCTTCATTGGATCGAAATGAAAACTTTGAAGCTAAGGACGGAGAATATCAGATTTCTAAGATTATGATCAAGAAAACAGAAACTTCGACTGAAATTAAAGAATTAGAAAATGGAACCGTTGATTATATTCCAGATGTAGTCGATGCCAATAAAATCAATACAGTTGCTAAAGATAAAGACAAAGGTTTGACAATGGATTCTTATCCAAGTGATCGTGAAGACTTCTTGTTTATGAATACGGCTACAGGTGCATGTCAAGATCAGGCAGTACGTCAGGCTTTGGCTTATGGATTTGATCGTGAAGCCTATATCGCAAGCTATTATAAGCTAGATGATAAAGATGCAAAATTAGCATATGTCCCAGGCATGTTTGGTAACCCGGTATCTGGCGCAAATGGTGCATATATTCGTGGAGAAGAAAAAGTAGACGGTGCTACTTACTACGATTATGATGTAGAAAAGGCAAAACAAATCTTAGACGATGCTGGATGGACTGTTGGTAGTGATGGTATTCGTGAAAAAGACGGACAGAAATTATCTATTAAATTCTTGGCTACAAAAGAAAAAGATGCGATGGACACATTGATTCCTATGTTACAAAAACAATGGGGCGAACTTGGTGTCGACTTTAAGGCAAACACAATGGAATTTAATACAGTTATTGCGACAGTAGGTGATGATTCAGCCGTTGGTGATTGGGATGTATCTTATTTAGGATTCTCTTATGGAAGTCCTGAAGATACAGGTGTTGATTACTTGATTCAATCAGAAGGTGTAAATAACTTTGCTCGTTTAAAAGATGATGAATTAGATTCATACTTAGCTGCAGGTGCTTATACAGCTGATAAAGAGGCTTCAGCTGCTGCTTACTTAAAGGCTTATGTTCGTCAAACTGAATTGTGTGCATACTTACCTACAGATGGTGTACAAACATATTGTTTACGTAATAAGAAAGTAAAAGGAATGAAGACTTCTTCAACGTTTATTTGGTCACAATCAATGGCTACAGCATATATTGATGATTAATAAGAAAAGGATTTCGTTTGAAATCCTTTTTTTAAACCTTAATGATTTGAATGTTCTGGTTATTGAGCTCTTCGATATAGGAAGAATCAATAGAATGATCAGTTATAACTGTTTTTACTTTGTTTTTTAAATTTAGTGGAACGACTCCACGCTTAGAAAATTTATCACTCTCTGTTAAGACAATGATTTGTTCAGCCTGATGTGACATATCACGTACGGCTTGAGCACGCATTTGATCACGGTTTGAAAAACCAATTTTAGAATCATATCCATCGGTACCGATGAAAAAATAATCGACAAAAAAATTAGATACACATTCCTGCACCATAGGGCCGACCATAACTTGTGAATCTTGTTGATAAATACCACCTAGAAGGATGATTTGAAAATTAGATTTTCCACGTATATAGGCTGCGATAAAAGCACTGTTAGTTATGATTGTTAAGTCTTTATGAAGTTGTGTTAACGTATCGGCTAAAAGTGCACAACAACTACCACTTTCAATCATAATTGTATCGCCCTCACTTACAAGTTCGGCAGCTTTTAAGGCTATTTTTTTCTTTTCCTCATAATGATATGCGATTCTGCCATTGATATCATCTGCACTGCATAAAACAGCATATCCATGTTCACGTTTGATGATTCCTTTAGCTTCTAATGCATCTAAATCTTTGCGAACCGTCACTTGTGAAACATCTAAATATTCAGCTAGTTGAGAAACTTCAACTTTCTTTTCAGATGTCAGTAATTCTAATATTTTATTTGTTCTATTTTTCATTTGTATCGATTCCTATCATTTTGTTTATATAATAAGTTTTTTTTGTTTCAAATGAAAGCATTTATATTATTTTCTTTAAATACATTTAAATACTCTTTTAAATCTTCTGGATGATAAGAAGGAACATTTTCATAATCGTATTTTTGGTTTAAAAGATGATACTTATTTTCTCCAAATTGATGGAATGGTAGAAGCTGACACTTGTTTATTCCCATGTTATGAAGTGTTTTCGCAAATTCTTTTGCGTCTTCTAAAGAATCATTAAATTCTGGAATGACAGGGATTCGCGGAAGAACTGTTTTACCACTTTCGATGGCATGTTTCATGTTGAGCAAAGGCAATTCGTTTGAAACGTTTGTACCTTCTATGTGCTTGTCTGCACTCCAATGTTTCATATCAAAAAGAATGTAATCAACTTGTTCCATGACCCAATCAAATGTTTCTTGTGTCGCAAAACCAGTTGTTTCACAACACGTATGAAGCCCCTCTTCTTTGGCTGCTAGAAGGAGTTCTCTTGAAAAATCTGGTTGAAGTAAGAGTTCACCTCCAGAAAGAGTAAGTCCACCACCACTTTCTTCGTAGAATACTTGATCTTGTAAAACAATCTTAAGTATTTCTTCTACTGATTTTTGTTCGCCCTGTGCATCTAATGCGTTGTTTATACATTCATTCACACATTTTTTGCATCCATTACATTGATTATGGTTGATTTTGATGAATGTGCCACTTACACCTATGGCATTTTGTGGACATGTTTCAATACAATGATGACAGTTTATACATTTTTTTTGATCCCAAAGAATTTGTGTTTGCACAAGCTGACTCTCAGGATTTGCACACCACTTGCAACGAAGGGGACATCCCTTTAGAAAAACGGTAGTACGTATGCCTGGACCATCATTTACACTGAATTTTTGAATATTAAAAATAATGCCTGTTGTATTTCGATTTGCTTTTTCCATTGTGTTGATCTCCTTGAATGTATTATAACACGTTGAAGTTGCGAATGAAAGCTTATTAAATTATGAATGAAATGTATTGACACGATATGAGCTAAGTGATACTTTAAAAGCAGATATTAGTTACGAATGAAATAAATAGGAGAGTATATATGGAAAATGCAGAACATTTTGGGACATTGACTAAACGAATGAAGGAATTTCGTGAAGAAGTATTGGATGAGAAACCTTATATTGATGCTGAACGTGCAATTTTAGCTACAGAAGCTTATAAAGAAAATTTAAATCAACCACGAGTAATGGTTCGAGCTAAAATGCTAGAAAAAATATTGGATCATATGAGTATATATATTGAGGATAAATCTCTTTTGGCAGGAAACCAAGCGACTAAGAATCGTAATGCTCCAATTTTTCCTGAATATACTATGGAATTTGTGATCAACGAATTGGATCAGTTTGAAAAAAGAGATGGGGACGTCTTCTATATCACAGAGAAGACGAAGGAACAACTTAGAGAAATTGCACCATTCTGGGAAAACAATAATTTACGTGCAAGAGGAGAAGCACTTCTTCCTGAAGAAGTTCGTGTTTTTATGGAAACCGGTGTATTTGGAATGGAAGGCAAGCTAAATGCCGGAGATGCGCATTTGGCGGTGAACTATGAGCGCATCTTGAAGGATGGATTAAAAGGATACGAAAAGCGTGTAAAAGAATGTAAAGCATCTCTTGATTTGACGGATCCTGATAGTATTGACAAGTATTGTTTCTATAATGCAGTTCTTATTGTGTTAGATGCAGTACGTACTTTTGCGAATCGTTATAGTGTTCTTGCGAAGAAATTAGCAGAAAAAGAATTGAATCAAGAACGTAAACTAGAACTATTAGAGATGAGTAGAATTTGTGCAAAAGTTCCGTATGAACCAGCGGAAACTTTTCAAGAAGCTGTACAATCCGTATGGTTTATTCAATTGATTCTACAAATTGAATCCAATGGACATTCTTTAAGTTATGGAAGATTCGATCAATATATGTATCCATATTATGATCGAGATATTAAAAACGGAAATATTACAGAAACAGAGGCTTTGGAACTATTGACTTGTTTGTGGATCAAAACACTAACAATCAATAAAGTACGTTCTCAAGCACATACATTAAGTTCAGCAGGTTCTCCTATGTATCAAAATGTAACGATTGCAGGTCAGACAACAGATAAAAAGGATGCGGTCAATGATTTGAGTTTCTTAGTTTTAAAATCAGTTGCACAGACTCGTTTGACACAACCAAATTTAACTGTTCGTTATCACAAGAATATCAATAAACAATTCTTTGATGAATGTGTAGAAGTTATGCGTTTAGGATTTGGTATGCCTGCATTGAACAATGATGAAATTATAATTCCTTCATTTATGGATTGGGGCGTTAAAGAAGAAGATGCCTATAATTACAGTGCCATAGGCTGTGTAGAAACAGCGGTTCCAGGTAAATGGGGATATCGTTGCACAGGCATGTCTTATATCAATTTTCCAAGAATGCTTTTGTGTACGATGAATAATGGTGTGGATCTTACAAGTAATAAACGTTTCACAAAGGGTTATGGCTATTTTACCGAAATGGAAAATTATGAAGAGCTATTAAAAGCATGGGATAAGACGGTAAGGGAAATCACTCGTTATAGTGTGATTGTTGAAAATGTGATTGATAAAGCGTCTGAAAGAGATGTACCTGATGTTCTTTGTTCAGCTTTAACAGATGATTGCATTGCCAGAGGTAAAATAATCAAAGAAGGTGGAGCTGTATATGATTTTATTTCAGGTCTACAAGTTGGAATCGCAAATATGGCAGATTGCTTGGCCGCAATAAAGAAGTTGGTATATGAAGAAAAGAAAATCACAAGACAAGAACTTTGGGATGCAATCTTAGATGATTTTTCATCACCAAAAAATAAGAAGATTCAGGAAATGTTGATTCGTGAAGCTCCAAAATATGGAAATGATGATGACTACGTAGATCAATTGATTGTGGAAGCGTATGATTCTTATATTGATGAAATCAAAAAATATCCAAATACGCGATATAATAGAGGACCAATTGGTGGTATTCGTTATGCGGGAACTTCATCAATTAGTGCAAATGTTGGACAAGGTATGTCTACGATGGCTACACCTGATGGTCGAAATGCGTTCGAACCTTTGGCAGAAGGCTGCAGTCCGGCTCATAATAGTGATAAGAATGGTCCAACGGCTGTGTTTAAAAGTGTATCTAAGCTTCGTACAAATAAAATTACAGGTGGAGTTTTACTAAATCAGAAAATGACGCCGCAAATGTTGTCAACAGAGGAAAACCGTCAAAAACTAGAATTGTTGATTCAAACATTCTTCAATCGTTTACATGGATATCACGTGCAATATAACATTGTTTCTAAGGAAACTTTGATTGATGCGCAGAAGCATCCTGAAAAACATAAAGATTTAATTGTTCGTGTAGCTGGATATAGTGCTTTCTTCAATGTGCTTTCCAAAAAGACGCAAGATGATATTATTGGACGAACAGAGCAGTCTTTAATGTAAATAAATGAAAATCCTTTGAAAAAATAGTTGAAAACAGATTTTGCTAGGTGTATCCTATAGACAACCGATGCGAAAGAGATCAAACTAAGAACCGGATACAAAGAGATTCTAGTATTGGTGGAAGCTAGATTATTACGACTTGGCAAATGGACTTTCAAGGGCAAGGTGAAAAGAAATTCTGAGTAGCTGCGACGTGTTCCGTGCGTTAAATGGATCGAATGTGATGGCATTCTAGAGGTGGGTATAACTATACCAATTCAGGTGGTACCGCAGATTATTTTGATATTCTGTCCTGTGTCAAATTTTTAATTTGATGCAGGATTTTTTATTTATAAGGAGAGTGATGAAAAGTGTTAGCTGACTGGTGGTGGTACAAAGAATAAATGATTAGGAGGAAAAAGAATATGTACAAGAAATTATTGGCATATGGATTAGCTTTATTAATGTGTGGATGTAGCGCAAAAGCTGCAGGTAATAATCAAGTGTTGACCGTTGGGTTGAGTTCTGAAATGAATGGAACCTTTTCACCTATGTATTACCAAACGACAAATGATTCTTATGTTGTGGATTTGGTTTATCAAGGGTTGTTGAAATACAACAAAAAAGGAGAGTTAGTTGCAGATTTGGCTAAGTCCTTACCTGAAATCAGTGAAGATGGCAAGACAATGACTTTTAAATTAAAGAAAGGCATCCAGTTTAGTGATGGATCCAAGTTTACTTCAAAAGATGTGCAGACAACATTTACCGTTATGGCCGATCCAAGCTATACAGGTCGTTTTGTGAACAACGTTGATTTTTTAGATGGTTATAGCGAATATCATGATGCAGATGCATCTAGCTTTAATGGCATTGAAACGCCAGATAACTATACAGTTGTTTTCCATTTGGATAAGCCAAGAATTGATGCGGTTTCTACCCTTGGAACACAGAAAATCTGTAGTGCTGAATATTTAAATTATAAAAAAGGTAAAACAGAAAACATTGAAAAGAAGAATAGTAAGCCAATTGGAACGGGGGCTTATGTATTGAAGAAGTTTGAGAAGACAAGTGGGGCTAGTTTAGTTTTAAATTCAGAGTTTAAGGCTAAAAAAGGACAATATCAAATTTCAAAGATCATGATCAAAAAGACAGATACTTCAACAGAAGTTAAAGAATTGGAAAATGGAACAGTGGACTATATTCCGGATGTGATTGAGGCAAATAAAATTAAATCTGTTCAAAAGAATAAGAGTTTATCCGTAGATTCTTATCCAAGTGATCGTGAAAGCTTCATTATCTTTAATTCATATGCGGGAGCTTGCAGTGATGTTGCGGTAAGAAAAGCCATCGGATATGGATTTAATGCACAAGAATATATTGATAATTACTATCAAATTGAAGGCATGGCTTATAAGCCTGGTACTTTTGGAAATCCTGTTTCTTTAAATAACGGACCAATGATTCGTAATGAAGAAAAGGTCGATGGCGTTACTTATTATGATTATGATGTAGAAAAGGCCAACCAAATCTTAGAGGATGCAGGATATAAATTGGCAGATGATGGATATCGTTATAAAGATGGTGAAAAATTAATAGTTCGTTTCTTGGCAAATAAGGATAAGGATTCTTTGGATTCTTTGATTCCAGTTTTACAAAAGTGTTTAAATGCGATCGGAATTGATTTTAAAGCCAATACAGTTGAATTTAATACGGTCATTAATACAGTGCAGGATGATGCACAAACAGGTAGCTGGGATGCAACATATCTTGGATTTTCTTATGGATCTCCAGATGATACAGGTATTAATTTCATTTTAAGAACAGGTGCTACAAATAATTTTGGTCGTTTAAGTGATGAACAACTAGATACGTATCTAGATGCAGGCATGTATACTTCAGATAATGAAGTATCTAAAGAGAATTATCATAATGCGTTAGTTCGTCAAAGTGAACTATGTGGTTATTTGCCTGTAGATTCAACTAAAACATATTGCTTAAGAAATAAGAATATTAAAGGAATGCATACAACATCTATTTATAATTGGGCTCAATCTATTGCGACAGCTCATATTGTAAATAAATAACACATGATGTATTCTAATGAATATTAGGGCAAAGCAAAGTCCTGTACTAACTTAATGTTGGTGCAGGCTTTTCTTGTATGGGGAGGAATTTTATGGCGAAACAAAGTTCGATTCAGTTAATGACAAAAGGAAGTATTGCTAAACAAATCATTGGCTATGCGATACCTATATTTATCGGGTATCTTTTTCAACAACTCTACAATACTGTAGATGCACTGATTGTAGGGAATTTTCTAGGGCAGAATGCGTTGGCTGCCGTTACAAGTGTTGGCTCTTTGATTTTTTTATTTGTTGGTTTCTTTAATGGTTTTGCGACAGGAGCTAGTGTCATTATTGCCAATGCGATAGGGGCACAAGATGAAGAAAGAACAAAAAAAGCCGTATATACAACGGCTACATTTGGTATCTTGTTAGGTCTTATTATGACTGGAGTTGGTTATTTACTAACTGATCAAATGTTGATGTGGATGGGATTGCCTAAAGAAGTATTTAGTTTATCTTCTACATATTTAAAAATTTATTTTTTAGGCGGTTTTTCTTTAGTCTTGTACAACATGCTTGTGGGTATCATTCGTGCTGGAGGCGATGCCAAACATCCACTATATTATTTGATTGTAAGTTCGATATTGAATGTCATTTTAGATGTGGTATTTATCACTGTATTTAAGATGGGCGTTGCAGGAGCTGCCTGGGCCACAATCATTTCAGAGTTTGCGAGTATGTTTTTATGTGCTGTGCAACTCGCAAGAGAAGATAGTATTTTACATATTTCTTGGACGCATTTATCTTTGGATTTTGAAAATCTTAAACAAATCTGCATTTATGGATTGCCAACAGGACTACAAGGTTGTGTCATTGATTTTGCGAACGTGATGATTCAGTCGTATATTAATTCGTTTGGTGCAGCTGCCATTGCGGGTATTGGTGCGTATTCAAAGGTAGAAGGATTTATTTTCCTTCCTGAAATTTCTTTTTCGATGGCACTTACGACGTTTGTTTCCCAAAATGAAGGAGCTGGACAAAAGGAGCGTTCACGAAAAGGAATCTTGTTTGGGCTTGCAGCTGCATTATTAATGATTGAATGTTTGGGTATTTTGATCTACTTATTTGCGCCAACCTTTATTTCATTCTTTAATCAAAATCCAGAAGTAATTGCGATTGGAGTGGATCGTGCTAAAATTTGTGCTTTCTTTTAGGTTTTTCACATGTGGTTTCAAGTATTTTAAGAGGTCTAGGACGTCCTGTAATGCCGATGGTAGTTATGCTTGTGTGTTGGTGTGCCGTTCGTGTTGTTGTATTAATGACAATAGGACAAAGTATACATAGTCTGTATTTAACACACTGGTTGTATCCAATTACCTGGGGATTGAGTTCGATAGTCTATGTATTTGATTTAAGAAAATATAAATTATTTACTCCAAGAGAACAACTTTCATGAAATATGGGTTGTCATTTGAGTTGGTTTTAGGTATTATAATCTTGCAGAAGTGTTTTTTCTGATTTTGGAGGTCTTACTTATGGTCTTAAGAAGATTTACCACAATTGATAGAGAAGAATTGCTTTTTTAAGCGTGCCTACTATAGGTGCGCTTTTTTTTGTTTTGAAAGGAAGGTCATTTATGGAAACAAAGCGTGTTTTAATTGTGATGGGTTCTCGTTCGGACTTACCAAGTATGGAAGGCTGCATGAAACAATTAGACGACTTTCAAGTTGGCTATGAAGTTCGTGTATTAAGTGCTCACCGTACTCCAGAAGCTGTTTTGGAATTATCAAAGACAGCATGTGAACGTGGAATTCAGGTTATTATTGCGGCAGCCGGAGGAGCAGCACATTTAGCTGGAGTTTTAGCTAGCTCTACGCCGTTGCCAGTTATTGGAATCCCTATTCAGACATCTGCTTTAGGTGGATTGGATTCATTATTATCGACAGTACAAATGCCTCAAGGTGTTCCTGTTGCGACTGTAGCGATTGGAAAATCAGGGGCAAGAAATGCAGCTATTTTAGCTTGCCAGATGATTGGACTTAACGATAAGTCATTGCAGGATAAAATTGTTGAATTTAAAAAAGAACAAGCACAAAAAGTATTAGAACAGTCAATTGTTGAATAAGGAGAAGGAAATGGATACTCGTATTTTTGTTCATAAAAAAGAACAGTTTCAGGTTGAAAGTGAATCATTAGCGGCTGAATTAAGACAATCTCTATCTTTAAAAGAAGATTTTGGTCTTACAAAATACAATCTATATGATATTTTTGATGCCGACGAAAATGATATTGAATTATTAAAGAAAAATGTTTGTAGCGAAGTCGTTACAGATGATGTATATGATTCTGTAGATTTAACAGGTAAATCATATTTGGCATATGAATTTTTGCCAGGTCAATACGATCAAAGAGCAGACAGTGCAATGCAATGTTTGATGCTTTTGAACAACAAACAAACAGTACGTATTCATTCAGGTACTTTATTAGTGTTCGCAAACCCAGTAGATGAAGAAACACTTAATAAAATCACACATTATATTGTTAACCCTGTTGAAGCACGTGTTAAAGACCTTTCTGTATTAGTAGATGATCAGGACGTTGAAGTAAAAGATGTTCCTGTATTAGAAGGATTTACAAAAATGAGTAAAGAAGAATTAGATTCTTTACGTCAGACTTTAGGGTTGGCCATGTCTCAAGCGGACATTGAGCATGTTCAACGTTATTTTGAAAAGGAAGAAAAAAGAGATTGCACAATGACTGAACTACGTGTGCTGGACACATATTGGTCAGATCACTGCCGTCATACTACTTTTGAAACTGTATTGGATGATGTATGTTTCCATTTGGATACATTATCCGATGAATTACAGGCTTCTTATGATAAATATTTAAAATTACGTCAGGAAGTTCATGGAAATCGTAAAGAAAAAACATTGATGGACATGGCTACTATTGCCGGTAAATATCTTCGTAAACAAGGTAAGCTTGATGATATGGAGATTACCGATGAAATCAATGCGTGCAGTGTGGAAATCACAGTGGATGTAGATGGAAAAGACGAACAATGGCTATTGATGTTTAAAAATGAAACTCATAACCACCCAACAGAGATTGAACC
>ENA-OWPF01001452-OWPF01001452.1-human-gut-metagenome-genome-assembly--contig:-NODE-1452-length-20682-cov-6.032967_pt1 | contig 20682 bp, 18 predicted proteins | sample MGYA00248261_ERZ651840 | MGnify/ENA primary metagenome ERZ651840 (study PRJEB26924, sample SAMEA4378268) | human gut metagenome | biome: human gut; feature: human-associated habitat; material: faeces... | reverse complement strand
CAAAAAAAGAGAGCTGAGTAAACATTTTTTTAAAATGTTACTCAGCTTTTTTTATAAATAAATATTTCATTCACATTTCTCTTGTAAATATTTTTTTCACTTCTCTCTTGTATTCTTTTTTTTAAAAATATTTTGTATAATAAAGTAAAAGAGGAAAGAAGTATTTATTTTTTGGAGTAAGGGATATGGTAAAATTTAATGATATGACAACAGAGCCGATAAAAAAGACTCTGATTTTACTTGCTCTTCCAATAATGGGAGCATCTTTTTTTCAGCTTGCTTACGGAATAGTTGATATGCTCTGGATTGGAAAATTGGGGAGCAGAGCAGTTGCTGCAGTTGGATCGGCTGCATTTTTTATAAATCTTGGTTTTGGGCTTAACACAATTATTGTGACGGGAACAGGAGTAAAAGTTGCCCACAGGCTTGGAAGCAAAAATTATAAAGAAGCAGATGAATTTATAAACACAGGATTTTTAATGAATGTGATTTTATTTTTAGTTTATTTTACATTTCTTTTTCTTTTTAGAAATATGATTGTAAAATATTTTAATTTCAATGATGCCGGTGTTGAAAATATGGCAAAGCAGTATCTTATGATAACAGGAATAGGAACATTTTTTAAATTTTCAAATTTTATGTTTGTAAGTATTTTCAACAGTTTTGGAGACAGCAAAACTCCTTTTAAAATAAACTGTATTGGTGTGATTTTAAATATTTTTTTAGACCCGCTTTTTATTTTTGTATTTAATCTGGGAGTATTTGGAGCAGGACTTGCCACAATGCTCTGCGAGGGAATAAACAGCACACTGTTTTATATTTATTCAAAAAAATATTTTACTATAAAAAGGCAAAAAGAATACAGCAGAGAAAAAATAAAAGATATTTTTTTCTTAGGATTTCCAAATGGAATTCAAAGAGTTCTTTTTACAACAATCTCTATTGTTCTTGCAAGAATGGTTGCAGGCTGGGGAGCTTCTGCTATTGCAGCACAAAAAATTGCTCTTCAGATTGAAGCTGTTTCATATCTTACAATAGGAGGACTTCAAGGAGCTGTTGCCTCTTTTGTGGGGCAGAATTTTGGAGCAAAAAGATATGACAGAATAGCAGAGGGGCATAAGGTTTCAATGAGGCTTTCGGCAGGGCTTGGAATAATTACCACTTTAATATTTGTAATTTTTGCAGGTCCTCTTATGAAAATTTTTATTGATGATGAAAAAACTTTGGAAATAGGGATGGATTATTTAAGAATAGTGGGGCTTTCACAGGTTTTTATGTGCCTTGAAATTGTAAACAGCGGTGCATATAGTGGAATAGGAAAGCCAAAAATCGCTTCAATGATAGGAATTATTTTTACATCTTTAAGAATACCAATAGCTTTTGTTCTTACAAAAATATTTGGAATAAATGGAGTATGGCTGGCAATTTCTGGAACAACAGTTGTCAAAGGAACATTGTCAACATATCTTTTCTCAAAAGAAAAAAAGTATAATTTTAGGAGGTAGCATGATAAATAAAAATATAGTACCAATGATAAAAAGTTTTGGCTTAGTTGATGAAGTGCAGAGAGGAAATTTCGGTCTGGAAAAAGAAAATTTAAGAGTGGATAAAAATGGACACTTAGCACTTACACCGCATCCAAGTGTTTTTGGTGACAAGAAAAAAAATCCATATATTACAGTTGATTTTTCAGAAAGCCAAGTTGAAATGATAACTCCTTCATTTAAAAAAGTAAAAGATGCTTATTACTTTTTAGAAAATCTTCATGATATTGTAACTGAAAATCTTGATGGAGAGTATTTATGGCCGCAAAGTCTTCCTCCTGTAATTCCAGAAGAGGAAAAAATTCCTGTAGCACAGTTTCAGCAGGATAAAGCAAGTGAAGAATATAGAGATAATCTTGCAAAAAAATATGGAAAATATCTTCAGCTTCTTTCAGGAATTCATTATAACTTTTCTTTTGATACAGATTTTATAAAAGATTTTTATGAAAAAGCAAATACTGGAGAAAGTTTTAAAGAATTTAAAAATAATCTTTATATGAAGGTTGCAAGAAACTATATGAAACACAGTTGGCTTTTAGTTTATCTTTTAGGAGCAAGCGGAGTTGTACATAAATCATATAGCCCAAATTGTATTGCAAAACTTCAGATATTTGATAAGGATTTATATTATTTTGAAAATGGAATTTCTTTTAGAAATAGTATCTGCGGTTACAGAAATAAAAAAGAACTTTATATTTCTCATAATTCTTTGGAGGAATATATCGGAGATATTAAAAAACATATTGCTGATGGAACAATTCAAGGGGCAAGAGAATATTACAGTTCACTTAGATTAAAATCAAAAAATGCAGGAGATTTATTAGGCTCTCTTGAAAAAGATGGAATAGAATATCTTGAAGTTAGAAGTATAGATTTAAATCCTTTTGCAAGAATAGGAATAGAACTTGAAGATATGGAATTTATTCACCTTTTCTTGATGCATATGCTTCTTAAAGGTGAATGTTCTTTCACAAAAGAAGATTATCTTGCAGCAAAAGAAAATGAAAAAATGCTTGCAACACATGGGCTTGATAAAGAATTTACTTTAACAGGTGTATGTGGCGGAACATTTAAAGTTACAGACCTTGTTATTGCAATTTTTAATGAAATGATAACAAATTTTAAAGAGCTTGGAATTTATGATGAAAAAATGGAGAAAATATTTGAATTCCAATTTAAAAAAGTTTATGATGTAAAAAATCTTTATTTAAACAGACTTTTAAAATCTGTAAAAGAAGAGGGATATATTGAATTTCATCTTCATGCAGCAGAAAAATCTCTTGAATACACAAAGAAAAACAGTTTCAGTTTAAAAAATTATGAAGACATGGAACTTTCAACACAAATTCTAATAAGAGATGCAATAAAAAGAGGAGTGAAATTTGAAATTGCAGACAGAACAGAAAATTTTATTACTCTTGCAAAAGATGGAAAAAAAGAATATGTGAAACAGGCAACAAAAACTTCAAAAGACTCTTATGTAAGTATGCTTATTATGGAAAACAAAGTTGTCTCTAAAAAAGTTCTAGCAGAATCAGGAATAAAAGTTCCTGCTGGAAATAATTATGATAGCATAGAAGATGCAAAAGCTGACTATAGAAAATTTGAAAATAGAAAAATTGTTGTAAAACCAAAATCAACTAATTTTGGTCTGGGAATTTCTATTTTCCAAAATGGATTTACAAAAGAAGAATATTTTAAAGCTCTTGAAATTGCATTTTCTGAAGATAAATCTGTTCTTGTGGAAGAATTCATATCAGGAAGAGAATTTAGATTTTTAGTAATAGGAGATGAAGTTGCAGGTATTCTTCACAGAGTGCCGGCAAATGTTGTGGGAGATGGCAGAAAAACAATAAGAGAACTTGTTGAGATAAAAAATGAAAGTCACTTAAGAGGTACTCATTACGAAAAGCCTCTGCAGAAAATAAAACTTGGAGATATAGAAGCTCTTCTTTTATCAAATCAGGGAAAAGATTTTGATTATATTCCTGCTGAAAATGAAATAGTGTATTTAAGAGAAAATTCAAACATAAGTACAGGAGGAGATAGTATAGATTTTACTGATGAAATTCCTGAGATTTATAAAGAAATTGCTGTAAGAGCTGCAAAAAGTGCCAATGTTGTTTTCTGTGGGGTTGATATTATGATAGATGATATTAAAAATGAAAATCCTGAAGGAAATTATGCGGTTATAGAAATAAACTTTAATCCTGCAATTCATATTCACTGCTATCCAGCTGTTGGGAAAAATAGGAAAATAGGAGATAAAATACTAGATGTTTTAGGATTCTAAAAAAAGAATATAGATTTTTAAATGTTTTGTATAAAAGGGATTGCTGTATTTTTATAGATTTGCGACAGTCCCTTTTATATAAATAAAAAATAAGATTTATAAACTGCTGAATTAAATCTGGATAATTCTAAAAAATTCCAGTATAATATACTGAAAAAGTATTTAAAGGAGAAGAATAAAATGGAATTATATAAAAGAATATCACAGGAAAAAGCAAAAGAGATGATGGATACAATAAAAGATTGTATTGTTTTAGATGTAAGAACAAAAGAAGAATTTGAAATGGGGCATATAAAAGGAGCAGTTAATTTTCCAAATGAAGATATAGATGAAGATTTTTTAGCTATAGAAGATTTAGATGCCTGTATTTTAGTTTATTGTAGAAGCGGACATAGAAGTTTAAATGCTTCAGCTAAACTTGGGCTTATAGGATATAAAAATATTTATGAGTTTGGAGGAATAAATACTTGGAAATATGAAATTGTAAAATAAAAACAAAAGAGGTTTATTATGAGAGAGATAAAAACGAACAGAATATACAGACATTTTAAAGGAAAAAATTATAAAGTGCTTCACATTGCAGTTCATACTGAAACAAGAGAAAAACTTGTAGTTTATCAAGCTCTTTATGGAGATTTTGGAATTTTTGCAAGACCTTATGAAATGTTTGTTTCAGAAGTTGATAGAGAAAAATATCCAGATATTTTACAGAAGTATCGTTTTGAATTAGCAGAAGAATAAAAATTGGAGGCATTACACCTCCATTTTTATTTTTTACTGCTGCAATTTTGACTGCACCCTTTACAGTTTCCGCAGCAGCCTTTTCCCTCTTTTTTATTTTTATGAATTTTTTTTAAAGCTAAGATAATACAAATTAAAATAATTATAAGAATTATAAAACTTAAAAAATTCATTTTACATTTCTCCTAAAAACATACCAATTAATTTTACTCCATAAGCAACAATCCAAGCTATAACACACTGTCCAAATGCTACAATTACAGCCCATTTTCCTCCAAGCTCTTTTTTTACAGCTGCAACTGCTGCAACACAAGGAGTATAAAGCAGGCAGAAAACTAAAAGGCTTACAGCTGAAAGAGGAGTAAGCACAGTTAAAAGATTTTTTGTTGTTCCAAAAAGAACAGATAAAGTTGCAACGACACTTTCTTTTGCCATAAATCCGCTGATTAAAGCTGTTGATATTCTCCAATCACCAAATCCAAGCGGTTTAAATATTGGAGTAATAATTCCTGCTGCACTTGCTAGAATACTGTCTTGAGAATTTTCAACTACATTAAAACTTAAATTAAAAGTTTGTAAGAACCAGATAATTATTGTTGCTATAAATATAACTGTAAATGCTCTCTGTAAAAAATCTTTTGCCTTTTCCCAAAGCAGATGGCTTACATTTTTCATTCCTGGCATACGATAATTTGGAAGCTCCATTACAAAAGGAACAGCTTCTCCCTCAAAAAGAGTTTTTCTCATAAGAAGTGCCATAAGTATAGCCATAATAATTCCGCCGAAATATAAACCGACCATAATTAAAGCTCCTCTATCTGGGAAAAATGCAGCTGTAAAAAATCCATAGATAGGAAGTTTTGCAGAACAGCTCATATATGGTGTTAAAAGAATTGTCATTTTTCTATCTCTTTCAGATGGAAGAGTACGGCTTGCCATTATTCCTGGAACAGTACATCCAAAACCTACGAGCATAGGAACAATACTTCTTCCAGAAAGTCCTATTTTACGAAGAAGCTTATCCATAACAAAGGCAACTCTTGCCATATATCCACTGTCTTCCAATAAAGAAAGAAAGAAAAATAGAGTTACAATAACTGGTAGAAAACTTAAGACACTTCCTACACCATTAAAAACACCATCTATAACAAGAGATTTAATAACTTCATTCACTTTTCCAGCTTCAAGAAGAGCAGCTGTAGTTTCAGTTCCCCAATTGATGATTGTTTCTAAAATTCCAGAAAGCCAAGCTCCAATAACATTAAATGTAAGCCAGAAAACCATTGCCATTATTCCTATAAATGCAGGAATTGCAGTGTATTTTCCTGTAAGAATACTATCTATTTTTCTGCTTCTTATATGCTCTTTGCTTTCTCTTGGCTTTATAACTGTTTCATCACAAACTTTTTTTATAAAGTTAAAACGCATATCAGCAATAGCTGCAGCCCTATCAAGACCTCTTTCAGTTTCCATCTGTTTTATAATATGTTCCAAAGTTCTTTTTTCATTTTCATCAAGATTTAATTTTTCTAAAATCAGATGGTCTCCCTCAGCAAGTTTGCTTGCTGCAAAACGGACAGGAATTCCTGCACTTTTTGCATGGTCTTCTATAAGATACATAATTCCATGAAGACATCTGTGAACGGCTCCACCATGATTATTTTCATCACAGAAATCATGTCTTTCAGGACGTTCCTGATATTTTGCTACATGGAGAGCATGGTCGATAAGTTCATTTATTCCCTCGTTTTTTGCAGCTGAAATTGGAATTACAGGAATTCCTAATTTTTCTTCCATTTCATTTACTAGAATTGAACCGCCGTTTTCTCTTATTTCATCCATCATATTAAGAGCAAGAACCATAGGAACATCAAGCTCCATAAGCTGTATTGTAAGATAAAGATTTCTTTCTATATTTGTTGCATCAACAATATTAATTATTCCCTTTGGATTTTCATGAAGAAGAAATGCTCTTGTTACAACTTCTTCACTTGAATAAGGAGACATTGAATATATTCCTGGAAGATCTGTAACTAAAGTATTATTATATCCTTTTATTATTCCATCTTTTCTATCAACTGTTACACCAGGAAAATTTCCAACATGTTGATTTGATCCTGTCAGCTGATTAAAAAGAGTTGTTTTTCCGCAGTTTTGATTTCCAGCAAGAGCAAAAGTAAGTTTTATTCCATCAGGAAGAGGATTTTCATCAGCTTTTTTATGATATTTTCCTCCCTCTCCAAGTCCTGGATGGGAAATTGGTTTTACAGGTTTTGTTTCTTTTCTTATCTCTTCTTTGTCACGAATATCTGTAATTTCTATTTTTGCTGCATCAGCAAGACGAAGAGTAAGTTCGTAGCTATTTATACGTAATTCAACAGGATCTCCCATTGGAGCATGCTTCATCATTATAATATCTGCTTTTGGAATAATTCCCATATCCAAAAAATGCTGACGGAGAGCTCCGTCTCCTCCTACAGAAAGAACTGTTGCCATCTTTCCAATAGGTAAATCTTTTAATGTCATAATAATACCTCACTGTATAATTAAATAATCTTAATAAACTATACCTAAAAAAAGTGACTCAAAACGTGATTTTTGAGCCACCTTCATTTTTTAACAATTATCATTTTTCATATAAAAATATACTCTTTTTATCTATCTTTGTCAAGGTATTTAATTACTGTAGATTTTAAAAAATATAAAAAACTGTAAAAAATTTAATAATTATGATATTATAATTGTGGCATGGGTGTATAGCTCAATTGGATAGAGCATCTGACTTCGGATCAGAGGGTTGAGGGTTCGAACCCTTCTATGCCCGCCATTTTTATATAATATTTTTCTTTTTTTCTGATTTAAATAGATTTTTGTGTTATAATAAAAGTAAAGGTGAAAGAAATGTTTTATATAACCGGTGACACTCACAGAGATTTTGAAAGAATAAAATTATTCTGCATGGAAAATAACACAACAAAAGAAGATGTTTTAATTGTTCTTGGAGATGTAGGAATTAATTATTTTGGTGGAATAAAAGATTGGTCTGTAAAGCATTTTCTTAATAAACTTCCTATTACGTTATTCTGTATTCAAGGAAATCATGAACAGAGACCATTTAACATAGAAACTTATGAAGAAGTAGAAATGTTTGGAGCTAAAGTTTATTTTGAAAAAGAATTTGATAATTTAGTTTTTGCTAAAGATGGAGAAATTTATAATTTTAATGGATTTGAAACTATAGTTATTGGCGGAGCATACAGTATAGATAAAGTTTATAGAATTATGAACAATCTTCATTGGTTTAAAGATGAGCAGCCTTCAGATAAAATAAAAAAATGTGTAGAAAAGCAGTTAAAAAATAAAAAATGGAAAATAGATTTAGTTTTAAGTCATACTTGTCCTTTTAATTATAGACCAACTGAAGCATTTCTAGGTATAAGAAATCAAAATATAGTTGATACTTCAACTGAAAAGTGGCTGCAGACAATAGAAAATAAATTGGAATACGAAAAATGGTACTGTGGACATTTTCATATAGAAAAAACTGACAGGAGAATAAGATTTTTATTTAATGATATAATTGAATTAAAAATATAGTAATTAATAAAATCCAAGCAAAATACAATGCTTGGATTTTTATTTTATAAATTTTTTTATTACATCACAGATTTCAAAAAGTTTTTCAGTTTTAAGCATATCAGGAAGAGCTACAAAAGAAAAATCTCTTTCTAAAGAAAAATTTTCTAAAACAATTTCTTCAATCTCGTCTTTTTTTATTCCCTCCTGCATAGCACAGTCATAGGCAAAAGTTATTCCAGCACCATTTTTCACAAGATTTAAAATAACAGGAATACTGTCAACCTCATGTGAAGAAAGAAAATCTCCAACACTTATATTATATGTTTCGCATTCGCTTTCAAAAATAGTTCTTGTTCCACTTCCTTTTTCTCTTATGATAAGAGGTGCAGCAATACATTCTTCCAATCTTTTAAAATTAGTGTAAGGACTTCCTTTTTGACAGAACCCAGAAAATTTAGCTTTCATTATAGGTGAGTGGGCATATTTTTTTTGATTAAAATTTCCCTCAATAAGAGCAAAATCAATCAGTCCTTCTTCAAGTTTTCTTAAAAGTTCTTTGGTGTTTTGAGTTGTAAGTTCAAAACGGATATCTTTCCAATGATTTATCATTTTAGGAAGAAGTTCAGGCATTATCCCTTCACTAATAGAAAGAGTTGCACCAAAACGTATAGTTTTAATAGCTGGCTGTTTTATCATTTCTGTAAACTGCTGTTCCATTGTAATCATTCTTTTTAGCATTAAATAAAATTGTCTTCCTTCGTTTGTAAGAATTATTCTTCTTCCTTCACGGTTAAAAAGCTGAATATCGTATTCAATTTCAAGAGCTTTTAACTGTTGGCTTACTGCAGGCTGTGTCATATGAAGCTCTAGAGCTGTCTGCGTTGTACTTTCACACTCAGCAAGTTTTATAAATGTATATAACTTTTGTTCTAACATATACTCACCTTCTTATAAAAAAAAATTATTAATTAAATAGAAATACTAATTGGATTTTATAATATTTTTCTCTTATAATCAAGATAGAAAATAAAAATTTTAGGAGGATTTTGATGAAAAATTTTATTGTAAAAGTTGGACCGGGTTTTTTAGTATGTGTAATTATTTCTTTTTTAGCTCAGGAAATTGCTGAATTTTTTCCAGCAGTGGGAGCAGCTCTTTTTGCAATTGGAATAGGAATCATTTGCGGAAATACTTTTTTAAATAAAACATATTTTGATGAGGGAACTCGTTTTTCAGAAAGAAATCTTCTTGAATATTCAATTGTTCTTACAGGAGCAGCCCTTATGCTGAAAGATATTATGGCACTAGGAATTTCAGGAGTAGGATTTATTTTGTGCCAGATGTCAGTCACTATTTTTACAGCATACATAATTGGACGAAAAATAGGATTTAACAAAAAATTCTGTCTTTTAATGGGAGCGGGAAATGCTGTCTGTGGTTCGTCAGCTATTGCAACAGTTTCTCCGGTTATAGATGCAGATACAAAAGATAAAGGAATTTCTATTACAATAGTAAATGTTACAGGAACAATTCTTATGGTTCTTCTGCCAATTATTACAGAGATTCTTTATAAGCATGAAACTTTATATACATCAGCTATGATTGGTGGAATTCTCCAATCAATCGGGCAAGTAATTGCCAGCGGACAGCTTGTTAATTTTGAGGTTACTGAAGTTTCTACAATTTTTAAAATAATTCGTATTATTTTTATAGTTCTTGTTGCTCTTGCTTATTCTCATGTAAATACAGAAGAGGGAAAACATATATTTAAAAGAGAAAAAAATAGTGAGAAAAAAATAAGAGCTGGAATTCCTTGGTTTATTATTGGATTTTTTATAATGGCAGTTTTGCATACAATGAATTTTCTTCCAGAAATTTTTACAAAGGGAGCAAAAACAGTGAGCCAACAGTTTGAAATAATAGCTCTTGCAGCTATTGGAATGAGAGTAAAATTTAAAGATCTTATTTCTGAAGGACCAAAAGGAATGTTTTATGGATTGAGTGTTGGAACATGTCAGATTATAGCAGCAGTTATTCTTATTTTTATATTTATTTAAATTACATTGACTTTTACCCCAAAGAATTATACCATATATATAAGAGTATTAATTTATAGAAAAAAGGGGGTAGGTAGAGTATGTCTTTTTTAACAGAATTTAAAAAATTTGCTGTTCGTGGAAATGTAATGGACATGGCTGTTGGGGTTATCATTGGGGGAGCTTTTGGAAAAATTGTTTCAAGCCTTGTTAATGATATTGTTATGCCGCTTATAGGAATTGTTACAGGAAGAATAGATGTCTCTAGCCTTGCACTTGTTATTCCTGCAAGCAAAGCTGATGGGACACCTGTTGTTATAAAATATGGAGTTTTTTTACAGACAACACTAGATTTTATTATAATGGTTTTTTGTATATTTATTATGGTAAAAATGATAAATAAATTAAAAAAAGAAGCTCCGAAAGCACCGCCTGCACCATCAAAAGAAGAAATTCTTCTTACAGAAATTCGTGATTTATTAAAAGATAATATGAAAAAAAATTAAAATAAATAAAATCACTAAAATGCTGAAAAGAATATAGGTTCTTTTTGGCATTTTTTATAAACAGGAGGTATAGATGATAAGAAAAGCTGTAGCTGGAGATATTTCTTTTGTTGAAGAAATTTATAATGAAATAACAAAAAATGAAGAAATTATAAAATTTACACAATGGATGAAAGGACTTTATCCAACTATTTTAACAGCTCAAAAATCTTTTGAAAAGGGCACTCTTTTTGTAAGTGAAAAGGATGGAGTTATCACAGGAGCTGTTATTTTAAATCATGAACAGCCTGAAGAATATAAAAAATTAAATTGGAGCATTGAGGCAGAAGGAGAAGATGTTCTTGTTATACATACTTTATGTATAAAGCCATCATTTTCAAAAATGGGATTTGGACAGAAATTTATAATTTTTGCTGAAAATTATGCAAAAAAACTAGGATGCACTACAATTCGTCTTGATACAAATGATAAAAATGTTCCAGGAGCAAATCTTTATAAAAAAATGGGATATACTCATGTAGGAAATGCTGATTTTAATTTTCAGGGATTAAAATATCAAAATCTTAAATGTTTTGATAAAATTTTATAAAATAAAAAAGGAGAGAAAATATGAAAAATTTTTTTGAAACAGAATATAAAGTAATCGTTTCTGATATAAATTACGGTGGTCATATGGGAAATGAAAGGGCTCTTATTATTTTTCAGCAGGCGAGAATGGAATGGCTTAATAGTATAGGATATGATGAAGCTGATATAGAAGGGAAAGGGCTTATCCAGCTTGAAAGTCATGTTTATTATTTAAAAGAAGTTTTTATGGGAGAAAAACTTTTATGTAGAATTACTGGTGTTCAACCAGAGAGAATAACTTTTAATATTGAATATGAAATTATAAAAGAAAATAATGAGGCAGCTATAAAGGGAACAACTAAAATGGCAGTCTTTGATTATGAAAAGAAAAAAATAGCAAGAATTCCAAAAGAATTTTTAGAAAAAGCTGTAAATATAAATGAAAAATAACAATAAGATAAATATATACGTCTAACTTAATGTATAACATTAAATTTTAAACGGAAGGTAAAATAATGAAAAAAGTTATAAATATTTTGATATTTTTGGCAATATATTCTCTTTCTTTTTCTGAGATTAAAATTTTTGTTGATAATTATAACCCAACAATAAAACAAAATATCATATTGACTGTAGAATTTTTAAATGAGCCAAAATCAGAGTATGAAATAGAAGGAATTGATAATTTTGAAATTATATCTAGAGGGAGCCGCTCAAATTATAATACATTAAATAATAAAAGAATAAAATATTCTAAGTCGGATATATATATACTTTCACCTAAAAAAGAAGGAAAGATTTCTCTTATTGCAAAAACAAAAAATAAAACAATATCAAATTCAATAGTTTTACAAGTGGCAGAAAAAATAGAAAATTCTTTGAAAGAGCCAAAACTTTTTCTTGAAACAACTCACTATAAAAGAGATTATTATTATGGAGAAAAAATTCCTTTTGTAGAAAAAGTTATAATTAAAACTTCTATAAGCAACTATAACTATATTTCTACTCCTGTATTTAATGGTTTTACTATAAAAAATATTACACCAAGAGATGGAAGAGGGTTTGCAATTCCAAGAAGAGTTACTGTTAATGGAAAAGAACAGATAGAGCTTGTTTTATTTAGGAGTATATTAGAGCCTGAATCTTCAGGTAGAAAAACTATAAAAACGGGTGGAATAAGCATAGCAGAACTTACAAAAGAAGATGAAGAAAAAAATCCTGTGTATCTTGGTTTTGAAGAGTTTGATTTAAATATTCTTCCACTTCCTGAAAGAGATAAGCCTGAAAATTTTCAAGGAGTTGTGGGTGATCTTAAAGGAAATTATCACTGGACAAAAGAAAATATAGATGGAAAAGAAACTTTTATTTTAAATTTAAAGCTTTATGGAAGTGTTAACTTAGATAAATTAGAAAAAGTTGTTTTTTCAGAAGATGAAAGATTTGATGTAAAAGAAACTACAACTATATTTGAAGAACATGTATTAGATCATGTGTATTCAGCAGAAAGAAATTATATTATAATTTTTATTCCTAAAAAGGATGGAGAAATAATTCTTCCAAAAATAAAAATTCCTTTCTTTAACCCAGTTGAAAAAAGATATGATGAATTTATAATTTCCAGCCTGGAAGAAGAAAACAGGCAAAACTATTCTCGTGAAATAAATAAAGACAATTTAAAAATTATTTTTACAGAAAATACAAATATAAATAATCCTGTTAAAAATGAAAATATAAGTAATAAAAATTTACAGCAGACAAAAATTATTAATATTATTTCTGAAGAAAAAGATCAGAATACAAAAATTTTTATAATATATTTTCTTGTAGTGATGGTATTTTTAGAGGGAATTTATATTATTAAATTAAAAAAGGGTATAAAAAGAAAGGGGGAACATGGTACTAATAAGTGATAAAGTTGTAAAATTTACAACAGAAAGAAATTTTTTAGGAATTGCTCTAAAAAAAGAAATAAATAAATTTGGCTGAGCTGGTTGTGTAGATATAATTCGGGGCGAATTTATAAAAAGTAAAATAGATTTAGATTCAAAAATACAATATGCGGTTGAAGAATATAAAGGAGTAAAAGTGTTTATTCCTGAAGATTTAAAAAACTCTATGAGCAGTTCTCAAGAAATAAGGATAAGATCTAATCTTTCTTTTTTCGGTGTAATGATTTTGAGTGTTGATATTTTTGAAAAATAAAAAGGCTGCTGCAGATTATCTGCAGCAGCTGTTTTGTTATTAAGTGTTATTTATTTTGTTTAATTTTTCCTTGTGCAGCAGCTATTTTAGCTATAAGAAGTCTGTATGGAGAGCATGATACATAATCAAGTCCAAGTTCATTACAGAATTCAACACTACGAGGTTCTCCACCGTGTTCACCACAGATTCCAAGTTTAATATTAGGTCTTGTTTTTCTTCCTTTTTCAATAGCCATTTTCATAAGCTGTCCGACACCATTTTTATCTATGCTGATAAATGGATCTTTTTCAAATATACCTTTATCAACATATTCTTTTATAAATTTACCAGCATCATCTCTAGAGAATCCAAATGTAATCTGAGTAAGGTCATTTGTTCCAAAACTAAAGAATTCAGCTTCTTCAGCTATTTCGTCAGCAGTTAAGCATGCACGAGGAACTTCTACCATTGTTCCAACTTTATAATCTATTCTTGTTTTCTTTTTAGCAAAAATTTCTTCAATAGCTTCAGTTATTCTTTCTTTTACATATTTAAGTTCATTTTTTTCAACAACAAGAGGAATCATTATTTCTGGATTAACTTCTATTCCTTTTTCTTTAGTTTCGATAGCAGCTTCTATAATTGCTTTTGCCTGCATTTCATAAATTTCAGGATAAGTTATTGCAAGTCTACATCCTCTGTGTCCAAGCATTGGGTTAACTTCGTGAAGATAAGAAATTCTTTCTTGAATAACATTAAATGGTTTTCCCATAAGTTCAGCAAGTTTTTTCTGATCAGCTTCTCCTTTTGGTAAAAATTCATGTAAAGGAGGATCAAGTAATCTTACATTTACAGGTTTTCCATTCATAAGTTCAAAGATGTCACAGAAATCTTTTTTCTGGAATGGATAAATTTTTGCAAGAGCTCTGTCTCTTTCAAGTCTTGAATTAGAAACTATCATTTCTCTCACTGCCCAGATTCTTTCTTCACCAAAGAACATATGTTCTGTTCTGCAAAGTCCTATTCCCTCTGCTCCGAATTTTAATCCTGCAGCGCAATCTCTTGGTGTATCTGCATTCATTCTTATTCCAAGAGTTCTTGTTTCATCAACCCAGCTTATAAATTTTTCAAAAGCTCCAGAAAGTTCGATTTCACTCTTAGGAACTTCACCTAAATAAACTTTACCGCTTGAACCGTCAAGAGAAATATATTCTCCTTCTTTTATTGTAACTCCTCTTGATTCAAGTTCTTTTTTCTCTTCGTTAATAGTAAGTTCACTGCAGCCGCATACACAACATTTTCCCATTCCTCTTGCAACAACGGCAGCATGTGAAGTCATTCCACCACGAACAGTTAAAATTCCTTCAGCAATATTCATTCCCTCAATATCTTCTGGAGAAGTTTCCACTCTTACAAGAATTCCTCCGCCGTTTTCTTTTATAGATTTACAATCGAAATAAACTTTTCCAGATGCAGCACCAGGAGAAGCAGCAAGTCCTTCGCCGATTTCTTTTGCTTCTTTCAGACCGTCTTTAGAGAATGTTTTGTGAAGAAGTTGGTCTATACTTTTTGGATCAATTCTTAAAATAGCTTCTTCTTTTGTGATAAGTCCTTCTTCAACCATATCGACAGCAATATTTATAGCAGCTTTTGAAGTTCTTTTTCCGTTTCTTGTCTGAAGCATATAGAATTTTCCTCTTTCAATAGTAAATTCCATATCCTGCATATCTTTATAATGTTTTTCAAGTGTATGGCAGATACTCATAAATTGTTCAAACATATCGGGCATTTCTTCAGCTAATTTATCAATACTTTCAGGAGTTCTTATTCCTGCAACAACATCTTCACCTTGAGCATTCATTAAATATTCACCAAAAATTTTATTTTCTCCTGTTGCAGGGTTTCTTGTAAATGCAACTCCTGTTCCAGAATTTGTTCCCATATTACCGAAAACCATTGACTGAACGTTTACAGCTGTTCCAGGAAGACCTGTAATTTCATTAAGTTCTCTATATACTATTGCTCTTGGATTATTCCATGAGTTAAATACAGCTTTTACTGCACTTATTAATTGTTCCATAGGATCTGAATAGAAATCTTCTCCTGTTTCTTCAGCATAAAGATTTTTAAATTTTTTAGTGATAAGTTTTAAATCGTCTACATCTAAATCAAGGTCGCTTGTAATACCTTTTGTTTCTTTTACTTTATCCATAATAATATCAAATTTATATTTTGGAACTTCTTTTACGACATCACCGAACATTTGAATAAATCTTCTGTATGAGTCCCATGCAAGTCTTTCGTTATTTGTTATGGCAGCTAGAGATTCTACTGTTATATCGTTAAGACCAAGGTTAAGAATAGTATCCATCATTCCCGGCATTGATACAGCCGCTCCTGATCTTACAGAAACTAGAAGAGGATTTTCTCCATGACCAAATGTTTTTCCTGTTTTTTCTTCTAATTTTTTTATATTTTCGCAGATTTCATCTTTTAATTCGTCCCATATTTTTTTATCCTGGTTATAGAATTCACTGCACGCTTCAGTTGTAATTGTAAATCCAGGTGGAACAGGAAGACCTATATTAGTCATTTCGGCTAAGTTTGCTCCTTTTCCTCCTAAAAGATTTTTCATATCCTTATTACCTTCATCAAACATGTAGATAAACTTTTTCATAATAACTGCCTCCTTTAGTGTTATTCGCACGAATGTATAAAAATTACATTTGGTTCAAATTTTTAAATTTATAAAAGTTCCTGTTCTTTCATAATTTCTAAAATTACTTGTGCTGTCTCTTCAATAGCTTTTTGTGAAACATCTATAATCGGACATCCTAATTTTTTCATAATTTTTTCAGCATAGTTAAGTTCTTCTATTATTCTTGAAAGTGACGAATAATTAGAGCCGTTTCTAAGCCCAATACATCTTACTCTCTCTGTTCTTATTTTATTAAGCATTTCTATAGAGTTTGTAAGACCTATTATTTTCTTTTTCGGAATTTCAAAAAGTTCTTTTGGTGGTTCAATCTCAGGAACCAGAGGGATATTAAGAACTTTAAGATACATTTTATTTGCAATGTATATACTAAGAGGTGTTTTTGAAGTTCTTGAAATTCCTACAAGAACAAGATCAGCTTCATGGAGCATATGCTGGTCTTTTTCATCATCATATTTTACTGCAAATTCGATGGCTTCAATTCTTCCAAAATATTTTTCATCCATTACCCTGTAAGCTCCAGATTTTCTCTTTGGTTCTTCTCCTGTCTGCTGCTGCAGAGCTGAAAGAAGCGGGCTTAAAAGATCGGAATAATTTATTTTGTTTTCTGCACAGAATTCTTTCATTCTTTTTACTACATCTGTATTAACAAGGGTAAAAAGAAAGAATGAATTTGGATAGTCTCTTATTTTTCTCAGCTCTTTTTCAAGAATTTCTACAGAAGAAACTTTAATATGTCTTACAATATTATATTTTTCTATATCAAATTGACTAAGAGCACATCTTAAGACTTGTTCTCCTGATTCTCCAAAAGAATCTGAAAAAATATGTACAGTTAATTTATTCATAAATTTTCCTCCATAAAATTTTCAAACGAGAAATAAATTTCTAAAGACATCTTACATCATCTTTAAAAAAAATGCAAATAAATATTAAAAATTATCCAAAAAAAGATTAAAAATTAATCAAAACTAAAAAAATATATTTTTTTGCTTGCTACAAAAAATTCTTTTTTCTTATACATATTTTTCGGAAAATCTTTTCACTTCCCTTTATTTTTTAAAAATTTTTTTTCATAAAAAAATTTTTTTTAAATCTTATTCTTGTGTTTCAATGTTTAGCCTGTCAATACTTTTTTTTTAAGAGTTTTTAAAATAAAAATTCCTTGCTTTTTTGTGGAAAAAATACTAATATGTAGTAGTCATCTTGAAACGGAAACACAATATATTGTGTTTTTATTTTTGCCCATTATTACTAAGAGGAGAGAAAAATGATAGAGAGAGTTATAAAAAGAGACGGAGAAATAGTTCCTTTTAAGAAAGAAAGAATAGAAAGAGCTATTACTCTTGCTGCTGGTCAGAGTGAAAAACCAATGGATACAGACACAGTAAGAAGAATAGCTGTACAAATAGAAAATTTAGATACAAAAGAATTAGGTGTTGAAGATATTCAAGATCTTGTTGTAAAAAAATTAATGGCTACTTCAAGAAAAGACGTGGCTATGCTTTATCAAGGCTACAGAGCTGTTATGGCGGATAAAAGAGATAAAGAAAAAAATATTTATAAACAAATTAATGAACTTATAGATGCAACAGATAAAGATCAGATGAATGAAAATGCAAATAAAGATTCAAAAACAATTTCTGTTCAAAGAGATCTTCTTGCAGGAATTTCATCAAAAGATTATTATTTAAATAAAATACTTCCAAAGCATTTAAAAAATGCTCATGAAGCTGGAGAAATTCATATTCACGATTTGGATTATCTTCTATTTAGAGAAACAAACTGTGAACTTGTAGACATAGCAAGAATGCTTAAAGGCGGATGTAAAATAGGAAATGCTAAAATGCTTGAGCCAAATTCAGTAGATGTTGCAGTAGGACATATAGTACAAATTATTGCATCAGTTTCTTCTAATACATATGGAGGATGTTCTATTCCATATCTTGATAAAGTTTTAGTTCCTTATATTATTAAGAGTTTTAAAAAACATTTTAGAAAAGGTCTAAAATATGTTGAAAGACTTGATGATGAGATAGTTGAAAAAGTAATAGCAGAGGGAAATATAGAGTATTCAAATAATTCTTTAAAAGAAAGATTTCCTTTAGGATTTAGTTATGCGGCTGATATGACAGAAGAATCAGTTAAGCAGGCTATGCAGGGACTTGAATATGAAATTAATTCTCTTTCAACAGTAAACGGTCAGACACCTTTTACTACTATAGGAATTGGAACAGAAACTTCTTGGGAAGGAAGATTAGTTCAAAAATATGTTTTCAAAACAAGAATGGAAGGATTTGGAGCTAAAAAAGAAACAGCAATTTTCCCAAAAATAGTTTATGCAACTTGTGAGGGGCTTAACTTTAATCCAGAAGATCCTAACTGGGATATATCTCAAATGGCATTCAGCTGTATGACAAAATCAATTTATCCAGACATTCTTTTTGTTACAAAAGAACAAGTAGATAATGGTACAGTTGTATATCCGATGGGATGTAGAGCTTTCCTTTCTCCTTGGTATAATAAAGATGGAAAAGAAATTTATTCAGGAAGATTTAACTTTGGAGCAACATCTATAAATCTTCCAAGAATAGCAATAAAAAATAAAGGTGATGAAGCAGGATTCTATAAAGAACTTGATAGAGTGATGGAACTTTGTAAAGAAAATTCTGTATTCAGAGCAAAATACTTAGAAAATACTCAAGCTGAAATTGCTCCAATTATTTGGGAAGAGGGGGCACTTGCAGAAAAAAATCCTAAAGATACAATAAAAGATTTAATTTATGGAGGATATTCAACAGTTTCAATAGGATATATAGGTCTTAGTGAAGTTTCTCAATTAGTGTATGGAAAAGATTTCTCACAAGACGAAGAAGTTTACGAAAAAACTTTTAAAATTTTAAAACATATGGCTGATAAAGTTGCAGAATTTAAAAAAGAAACTAATCTTGGTTTTGCTCTTTATGGAACACCAAGTGAATCACTTTGCAATAGATTCTGTAAAATAGATAAAGAAGAATTTGGACTTGTAAAAGGAATTACAGATAAAGGATACTATGACAATTCATTCCATGTTTCTTCTCATATAAAAGTAAATCCATTTGAAAAATTAAGAATGGAAGCTCCAGGACATAAATATTCTTGGGGAGGACATATAAGTTACATTGAGACAGATTCTTTAAAAAATAATCTTGAAGCGGTATATGAAATCTTAAAATATGCAAAAGCAGTTGGAATACATTATATGGGAATTAATCAGCCTGTTGATAAATGTCACAAATGTGGATATACAGGAGAATTTTTAGCAACAGAAGATGGTTTTACGTGTCCACAATGTGGAAATCATGACAGTACTCAAATGAATGTTATAAGAAGAGTTTGTGGATATTTAAGTCAGCCTGATGCAAGACCATTTAACAGCGGAAAACAAAAAGAGGTTATAGCAAGAGTAAAACACATGTAGGAGATGTTACATAATGAACTATTCAGATATTAAGTTTACTGATATGATAAATGGAAAAGGAATAAGAGTTACACTTTTTGTGAGTGGGTGTTCACACAGATGCAAAGGCTGTTTTAATAAAGAAACTTGGGACAGTGAATATGGAGTTCCTTTTACAAAAGAAATAGAGGAAAATATTTTTGAATATTTTGAAAGATTTGATTCTGCAATGAGAGGTTTATCTCTTCTCGGCGGGGATCCAACATATCATAAAAATGTGGAAACTTTAAAAGAGTTCTGTATGGAATTTAAAAAACGTTTTCCTAAAAAAGATATCTGGATATGGTCAGGTTTTACTTGGGAGCAGATAATAAAAGATCCTAAAAAATATGAACTTTTAAAACAATGTGATGTACTTATAGATGGAAAATTTACGGAAGAACTGAAAGATGTAAATTTAAAATGGAGAGGAAGTTCAAATCAGAGGGTAATTGATGTTCAAGCAACAATAAAAAATAATAATGAAGTTATTCTTTATGAATAATAAAAAAGCTGCTGCATTTTATAAATTTGCAGCAGTTTTTTTATTATTGAAGAAACTATAATTTTATTTTTTAGCTTTATAAAAAACTGCCGAAAATTTTCGGCAGTTTTAAAATTCTTATTTTAATTTAGGGAAATATTTTGTATGTAATAATTCGTGTGCTTTACGGCTCATTGGATAATCAAGATATTTGTCATAAATTTCTTTTACAGATGGATTTTCATGAGCACGTCTTATAGGTAATTCTTGGTCGATAGCGTTTAATCCTTCAGCTCTTTTCTTTAATACTTCCATTTTCTTAAGAGCTTTAGGCTGTCCTCCACCACCGATACATCCACCTTTACATGCCATGATTTCAATAGCATGATAGAATTCTTCTCCAGCTCTTATTTTGTCAAGCATTTTTCCTGCTTCTTCAAGTCCGTGAGCGATACCTATTCTAAGTTCGATGTGTCCTATTTTAAGGTCAGCACTTCTGAATCCTTCCCAACCTCTTAATTCGTGGAATTCGATATTATCTAATTTTTCTCCTG
>ENA-OWPF01001444-OWPF01001444.1-human-gut-metagenome-genome-assembly--contig:-NODE-1444-length-20776-cov-3.386033_pt1 | contig 20776 bp, 16 predicted proteins | sample MGYA00248261_ERZ651840 | MGnify/ENA primary metagenome ERZ651840 (study PRJEB26924, sample SAMEA4378268) | human gut metagenome | biome: human gut; feature: human-associated habitat; material: faeces... | reverse complement strand
TGAGTGCTTCGTAGTTGCGCTCCATGAGCGTGAGGTAGGTCTCGCCCGCGTCAAAATCCGCGCGCGAGACGGTCTGCATCGAATACAAGGTGTCGACCGCTGCGCCGGTGCACTCACTCACCACAGCGGCGACTTTTTTCGTGCCGAAGTCGATGGTGTAAACCACGGGGATGCTTTCCTCCTCCACCTTGTCGATGAGAAACTTGATCGTGGCGAGCGAGGGCTCGGTGTCGCCCGAGCAGCCGTGGAACGCCGCGCGGTAGTTCAGGCCGAATTCGCGGCAGAAGTAGAGCATCGGGAAGCGGTCGGCAAAGACGAGAAGCTTGCGCGGCGCGTTTTCGCACAGGTCGGCAAAGCGCGCGTCCAGCGCTTCGAGCTGCGCGCAGTAGTCATCGCAGTTCGCGCGGTAAAAGGCTTCGTTGGAAGGGTCCGCTTTGCAGATCGCGTCGCAGACGGCGCGGCAGAGGACAACGGCGTTTTTCGGCGACGTCCAGATGTGCTCGTCGTACTCGACCGCGTCGCTGTCGTGCGCTTCCTCGTCGTGGTCGTGATCATCGTGCTCGTCATGGTCGTCATGCTCATCGTGATCGTGGTCATGGTCGTGCCCGTCTGCGCCCTGCATTCCCTCGACATATTCCTCATCGAGCGCATCGACATAGTCCATCATGCGTGCAACGACGGTGATGTGTTCCCCCGCCGCGTCGAGCATACTGTCGACCCAGTATTCCCCCTCGCCGCCGTTGTAGAGGAAGACGTCGGCCTCGGAGATCGTGACGGCGTCGAGCGGCGTGGGCTCGAAGCTGTGCGCCTCGCGCCCGGGCGAGAGCAGGAGCGTCACATCCGCGCGCTCACCGACGATGGCGCGGGCAAAGTCGTAATAGGGGAAAAGCGTCGCGACGATCTGGATTTTGCCGTCGTCCGCCTTTTCCGCAGGCGCGGCGCAGGCGCAGAGCGAAAATGCCAGCACGAGCGCCAAAAATAGCGAAGCAATGCGTTTCATGCGCCCTCCTGACACTCGCGGCACAGGCCGTAGAACATCGTCTTGCGGGGGTTGATACTGAACCCGTGCTCGTGCTCCAGATGCTCATAGAGCGGGGCGAGCTGATGGCAGTCGAGATGCACGATGCGCCCGCAGCGCTCGCACTTGAAAAGGCAGCAGTCTGTTGCACAGCCGTGGGTGCAGAACTGATAGTACGCGCCCTCGTCGGTCGTGACCTTGTGGACGCTGCCCTGCCGCTCTAACTTTTCCAGCTGCCGGTAGACCGTTGCAATGCCGATATGCTCCCCCTGATCGCGCAGCGCGTCGACAATGGCCGCGGCGCTGACGGGGGAGTCTGCGCGCTCGGAGAGACAGTCGAGCACCGCCTTTTGCTGCTTGGTGGTATAGGTCGCCATGCTGACCTCCTGAATATGAAAATGAAAATCAATTTCAAATTATAGTCAAAATCAGAGAACTGTCAAGTATTTTCAGGGAAACTTTTATTGCCTTTCCCGCGTCAAAATGGTAGAGTAAGGACGAAAGACCGGACTTGCGGGCGATGACGCCCGGCGGAAAGGAGCTCACACAGAATGAAAAAAGGACTTGCCGCGCTGCTGGCGCTCATGCTGGTGCTGAGTCTTGCGGGCTGCGGAAAGAAAAACGATACGGACGCTCCCAGCGATGACGATGCCATCCCCGAGACGCCGATCAAGCTTGAGACGCTGCACGTCGAATTTGTCAAGGGCGAGCGGGACGTGGATGACCTGCTCGCGCTCAAGGACATGCTGCCGCTGGTCGCTGCGCTCAGCGAAAGAAACGTCGAAGTCGGGAGCGCCGCCGTCACTTTCGGCACGAGCGCGGAGGCGACGGCGCAGGCGCTTGCGGACGGCAGCGTGGACGTCGCGTTTCTGCCGCTCACGGCCTGCTTTGACCATGAGGATACGATCACCCTCGCGCTGGTGCAGGACGCGGACGACGGGACCGCCATCGAGGACCGCGAAGCTATCGCCGTCACGAAGAAGAACAAGACCGTCGCGACGGACGGCTTCCTTGCAGCGCTCCGCGGCGCGGTGGAGGATATGTGCGCGAGCGACGAGGGAAGCGCTGCGCTGAGCCTGTACCAGTACGGCGAAAAGCACGGCTATACGGCGGCGGACCTTGCCGATCTCGGCGAGGAACGCGCGGCATACGAAAAGGAACAGTCCGCCGCGGCGGACTGATGCCATAAACAAAAAGCACGATACAGCAAAGCGAAAAGGAGAACGACAGATGGACAACTTTTTCTACCACGTGCCCACGGATATTTACTTCGGCAAGGGCCAGATCGAGCACCTCGGTGCGCGCATGGCGCAGCTGAGCAAAAATGTGCTGCTCGTCTACGGCGGCGGCAGCATCAAGCGCAGCGGGCTCTATGATGCGGTCGTTGGCCAGCTCGAGGGCGCGGGTGTTTCGTTTGTGGAGCTTTCGGGCGTGGAGCCCAACCCGCGCATCACGTCGGTGCGCCGCGGCGTGGAGCTCTGCCGCGAGCATGGACTGACGGCGGTGCTGGCCGTCGGCGGCGGCAGCACGATCGACTGCGCGAAGATGGTCTCGGCCGGCGTGTGCTACGAGGGCGACGCCTGGGACCTGGTGCTCGACCGCAAGAAGCTTGTGGCGGCGCTGCCCATCGCGGCGGTGCTGACGAACGCGGCCACCGGCTCGGAGATGGACGGCTTTGCCGTGATCTCGGACATGGAGAAAAACGAAAAGTGGGGCAGCGGCAACGACCACACCAAGCCCGTCTTCTCCATTCTGGACCCGACGTACAGTATGTCGCTGCCCGCGTATCAGACGGCGAGCGGCGCATCGGATATCATGAGCCACACATTTGAAAATTATTTCAACCGCACGAAGGGCGCGTACCTCCAGTCCCGCCTTGCCGAGGGCGTGCTGAAGACCTGCATCCACTATACACCCATCGCGCTCGCCGAGCCGGACAACTACGAGGCGCGCGCAAACCTGATGTGGGCCTCGAGCCTTGCCATCAACGGCCTTTTGAGCTGCGGAGAGAGCACGGCCTGGTCGGTGCACGCCATCGAGCATGAGCTCAGCGCCTTCTACGATATCACGCATGGCGCGGGCCTTGCGCTGCTCACGCCCTATTGGATGGAGTACGTGCTGCACGAGGACAACGCGTGGAAGTTCGCCGAGTACGGCGTGAACGTATGGGGCATCGAGGAGCAGCGCGCACCGATGGAGATCGCACGCGCGGCCATCGGCAAAACGCGTGAGTTCTTCACCTCCATCGGGATGCCCGCGCACCTGCGCGAGCTGAACATCGACGACACGCACTTTGACGTCATGGCCGAGAAAGCCGCGAACGGCGGCCTTGCGAACGGCTTTATGCCGCTTGCAAAGGAGGACGTGCTGAAGATCCTGCGCATGGCGCTGTAATTATTTCGCCTCATTTGCCGCCCGCAGGCGGCAAATGAAATGAGATCATAAATCGCCGCGACAAGTGCGCGGCGATTTATTCTTCTCGGCCCGCAAGTGTGGAATTTGCCCGCTCGCAGCGGGCAAATTATGCGCGCGGCGGGCTGTGATCTCATCAAAATAAAAGGGACCGTCCCATCGGGACGGTCCCTTTTATTTTGAGCTTGCTTTATTCGTAGATGGGGAACTTCTGGGTCAGGGCGACGACGGCGTCCTGAGCTTCCTTCTTGTTGCCCTCGAAGTCGCGGGCGATCATGCCCATGATCTTCGCGATCTGCTTCATTTCCTCTTCCTTCAGGCCGCGGGTGGTGGCAGCGGGGGTGCCGACGCGGATACCGGAGGTGACGAACGGCTTCTCGGGGTCATTGGGGATGGAGTTCTTGTTGACGGTGATGAAGCACTCGTCCAGACGGTGCTCGATCTCCTTACCGGTGATGTTGAAGTTGCGGACGTCGACGAGCATCAGGTGGTTGTCGGTGCCGTTGGAGACCAGGCGGAAGCCTTCGGCCTTCAGACCCTCAGCGAGGACGGCGGCATTCTTGACGACCTGCTCGCCGTAGGCCTTGAACTCGGGCTTGAGCGCCTCGCCGAAGCAGATGGCCTTGGCAGCGATGATGTGCTCGAGCGGGCCGCCCTGGGTGCCGGGGAACACGGCGGAGTCGATCTTCTTGGCGAGGGTGATGGTCTCCATCTCGCCGGTCTCGATGTTCTTCTTGGTGATCTCGTTCTTGCAGAGGATCATGCCGCCGCGGGGACCGCGCAGGGTCTTGTGGGTGGTGGTGGTGACAACGTCGGCATAGGGCACGGGATTCTGGTGCACGCCGGCAGCGACGAGGCCCGCGATGTGCGCCATATCGACCATGAGATAAGCGCCGACGGAATCGGCGATCTCGCGGAACTTGGCGAAGTCGATCTTGCGGGGATAGGCAGAGGCGCCGGCCAGGATCATCTTGGGCTTGCACTCCTGCGCGATGCGGTAGATCTCATCATAGTCGAGCTGCTCGGTCTCGTCGTTGAGGGAGTAGGGGACCTGATGGAAGTACTGGCCGGAGATGTTGACCGGGCTGCCGTGGGACAGGTGGCCGCCGTGGGCGAGATTCATGCCCATGTAAGTGTCGCCGGGCTGGAGCATGGCCTTGAACGCGGCGAGGTTGGCGGAAGCGCCGGAGTGGGGCTGAACGTTGGCGTGCTCGGCGCCGAAGAGCTTGCAGGCGCGCTGACGGGCGATCTCCTCGGTTTCGTCGACGCAGTAGCAGCCGCCGTAGTAACGCTTGCCGGGATAGCCCTCGGCGTACTTGTTGGTAAGGCACGTGCCCATCGCCATCATGACGGCGGGGGAGACGATGTTTTCGGAAGCGATCAGCTCGATGTTGCGCTGCTGACGATGATATTCCTTCTCAATGGTGGCGCCGACTTCGGGGTCATACTGGGACAGGAATTCCATGGTTTCTTTGATCATGGTGCGGTATCCTCCTAAGTATTTAGATGTATCTACCGTTGGCGAGCCTGCGGAGCGCAGGTTCCACGCGGTGCTCTCTACCCCTTAGAATAGCAAAAAAGAGTTGGTGCGTCAAGAATAAGTGACCAATGCGGAAGGTGATTTTATTCAGAAAAAATGATGAATCGCCTAAAAAAGGCAAAAGTGCGCAAAGAGAGACGGAAAATGATTGACAAGTGCTGTGCGGTCTGCTATGTTGAGCGTGCAGCCAAGAGAGAAAGGGCTGCACCGGCAGAGTAGGAAGCCATGTGTTTACGCGAAGAGCGAACAGTGCCGCTGGGATGGGAAGTTGCCCACGGACGAAAAACCCATGGTTTGCAGTATGGCTTCCGCATCCGCTTGCCACTCAGACGAGAGCATTGTGAGGCCTCTCCTCCGTGTGGTTCCTGCCATCCGGAGGGAGAGGTGTTTTCTTTTTCCCGGATCAAGCCGTTCCGCACGGCGCACCGCCGAGGCGGAGCATATGATTTTTGAAAAGGAGGTCCTCACAATGTCCCTTCAGATCGAAGCGCTTTCCCCCATCATGTGGACGATTATCATCGCGGTCGCCCTCATCCTCATCGCCGCCGTCATCTTTACATGGAAGTCCTCGACGATGTCCACGCGCAAGCTCGTCACCATCGCGATGCTCACGGCGGTCTACGTTGTGCTGAATTTTGCCGGCACGGTGCGGCTCGGCTGGATCAACATCTCCGTTGCGTCGCTCCCCGTCATCGTGGGCGCGATGCTCTATGGTCCGCTCGGCGGCCTGTTGGTGGGGCTTCTCGGCGCGTTTATGGGCCAGCTGCTTACCTACGGTGTGACCGCGACCACCATCCTGTGGATCCTGCCGCAGGCGGCACGCGGCCTGCTCGTCGGCCTCTACGCCAAGCACTGCGGCTACAGCTTCAGCCGCGGACAGCTTACCGCAGCGCTGATCGGAACGGCGCTGGTCGTGACCGCGCTCAACACGGGAGCGATGTATATCGACAGCGTGATCTATAACTATTACAGCTACGGCTATGTCTTCGGCGGCCTGGTGGTGCGCGTCATCTCGGGCGCTGCAACGGCGGTGCTGATGGTCTTCGTGGCCCCTCCGGTCGTGGATTTGCTCAACCGCTCGCTCGACACCGTGCGCACGGCACAGTAAAAAAATATTCAAAAAAGAGGGACGCAGTTTTCAACTGCGTCCCTCTTTTTTGAGATCATCGAAGAAGTGGCGCAGCCACTTCTTCGAGAAGGATTCGCTGCGTTTTGTGCCTCGCGAGGCTCGACACGCACTCCGCGCAAAGAGTAAATCCCGACGCACATGTCGTCGGGATTTACGGATTCAAATTATTTGCGCCGTGCGCGGCGCTTGGGCAGCCGTTAGCAGCTTTGCTGCTTTACGGATGCCGCGTACCCCTTGCGGGTAAAAAGTCTGCGACGCTTTTTATTGTCGCTCGTTTTCGACGAGCGAGAGGAGAGTCTGCTCGAAGCCGTACTGCTCGCGCAGGCGGCGGGCTTCGGCGAGCTTTTTGATACCGCGGCGGCCTGTGCGGTGGCAGCGGAGCATCAGATTTTTGGGAGAGTGGGCGAAGTCGATGAACTCGATGACATCGACGTCGTAGCCCTCGTCCTCTAAAACGGCGGCGCGGATGGCGTCGGTCAGGAGCGCCGAGAAACGCTCCTGAAAAAGCCCGTGGGAGAGGAGCAGGTCAAAGTCGCCGCCCTTTTGAATGGTCTTGTTGACCTCGTGCTGGCAGCAGGGGACGGAGAAGATGTGCTCCACGCCGCGCGAGACGGCGTAGTGCAGGGCGTAGTCGGTCGCAGTGTCACAGGCGTGGAGGGTGACGAGCATATCGATGTGCTCATCGTAGAGCACGTCGCGCATCACGTCGGCGACGACAAAGCGCAGACCATCGTAGCCATAGCGCGCAGCGACAGCGTTGCAGTGTTCGACCACGTCCTCTTTTAAGTCGTAGCCGATGATCTTCGCGCGAACGCCGCGCTTGACGGCGAAATAGTAGTAGAGCACGAACGTGAGGTACGATTTCCCGCAGTCAAAGTCGAGAATGGTGATCTCGTCGCGCCCGTAGGAGCGGAAGGCGTCATCCACAAGCTCAATGAAGCGGTTGATCTGCTTATATTTGTCGTACTTTGCCTTGACGATCTTGAACTCAGGCGTGAAGACGCCGAGATCGACGAGGGCGGGGATGTTCTCGCCCTCCTGCAAAATATATTCCTTCTTGCGGTTGTGCGAGGGCGCGGCGGCGCGGGACGCGCCGGACTTCGCCGTGCATTTGTACGCGCCGTTCGCCTTGCGGACGTACTGGCGCGTTTCGCTCTCGGTGCAGAGCGTGACGGAGCGGAACAGACCGTCGAGCTCCTGCTCGAAGGTCTCGAGCAGCGCGCCGCGCGCGACATTGCGGTGCGAGACCTTCTGCCCCTGCTGGTATTCAAGCTGGAAGAAGGCCTTGCCGCGCAGGGTGAGCGGGCGCACGGTGACGCGCGAGTGGCCGATGCGCGCGACGGGCTCTGCAAGGACGAGCTTGGTGAGCGTGCCGAGGCGCTCGGCAAGGTCACTTAGAACGATGCTCATGCGCCGAACCTCTCTTTGAGCGCAAGGTGCGCGGCGTACAGCTCGTTTTTGCTGTAGGTGTTGTTCTCGTCCTTCAAAAGGAGCTTGATGGCGTCCTTGGCGGTGCAGTCATGCTGCACCATGCAGTCTACGAGCAGCGCCTCGGGCGAGGTGATGTGCTCTACCTCGCGCAGGCGGTATTCGTCGCAGACCTCGACGATGAGGGCGTATTCGCCCTTTTCGTAGGTCTCCTTGGCGATGAGCTGCGCCTTGACCTCCTCGGGCGTGCCGCGGAAGGTCATCTCGTGGAGCTTCGTCATGTCGTTACAAAGGCAGAGACGGAGCTGCGCGTTTTCCGCGATAAAAAAGTCGATGACGCTCATGATGCGCTTGGGGGACTCGTAAAAGGCGTAGGTCGAGGTGTCGCCCTTGCGCATCATCATCAGCACGCGGCGGCGGTCCGCCGTTTCACGTGGGAAAAAGCCGTAGAAGAGGAAGCTTGAGAGGTCAAAGCCGGAGATCGAGAGTGCATTGACCGCGGCGCAGCAGCCGGGGATGCCGACGACGCGGATGCCGTTTTCAACCGCCGCGCGGATGAGCTCGTTGCCGGGGTCGGAGATGCAGGGCGTGCCCGCGTCGGTGATGACGGCAATATCCTTGCCGGAGGCAAGCTGCTCGATGAACCACTTGGCCTTGCCGTATTCGTTGAACTTGTGGTTGGCGCTCAGGCTGTTGCCGCGGATGCCGAGCTTGTTGAGCAGCACCACGCTGCGGCGGGTGTCCTCGGCGGCGATGATGTCGGCGCTCGACAAGATCTCGCGCCCGCGCTCGGACATATCGCGCGAGTTGCCGATGGGCGTTGCGACGATATAAAGGGTTCCTGTGGTCTTCTGTTCGTCCATAAGATCCTCCAAAAGCAAAACATTTCTCATTATAATTGCAGTATAGCCTATTTTGCCGCGCCTTGCAAGGCGGGAGAGGCGGGGATTTTCATTTGCTTTTTGCGCCCGCCGCGATATAATGAAGGCACACTGAGAAACAAAGGAGAAAAACCATGAAAGAGAAAGGTCTGCGCCTCGGCGCATTTTCCTGCGCTGCGGCGCTGCTCCTTGCAACGGGCGCGCAGGCGCTGAGCGTGGAGGAAGCGCGCGAAATTTTGCAGCGCAGCTACGTTGACCGCCTGCCGCGCGCGGCGCAGGACGCAAGCTCGCTCGACGAGCTCTTTTCCTACACGGATGACTATACCTACTACATGACGGGCGAGGAATACAAGGCCTTCCTCGCGGGCGTTGAGGGCGAGGAAAGCTTTGCCGGCATCGGCGCGGAGATCACATATGGCGAGCAGGGCATCACGATCGTATCGGTGCTCAAGGGCGGCGGCGCGGAGCGGGCGGGATTGACTGCGGGCGACGTGATCATCGCCATCGACGGGGAGAAGTGCGTGCCGGGAACGGCGGAGGCGCGCGAAAAGCTCCTCGGCGAGGAGGGCACGAAGGTGACCGTCACCGTCCGCCGCGCGGACGGCAGCGAGAAGGACTTCACCGTGACGCGTGCGCTCGTCGTGCAGACGAATACAAGCGTCAGCGCGGAGGGCGGCGTTGGCTATATCGACTGCGACAGCTTCGGCTCGCAGACGGGGACATATTTTCAGGATGGCGTGCGCAAATACGACCGCGCCGTGCGCACATGGATCGTGGACCTTCGCGGCAACGGCGGCGGCCTTACCTCCGCGGCGGTGACGGCGCTCGGCACCTTTGCGGGCAAGGGCGACCTCGCTTATTTTGTCGACCGCGACGGCGACGCCATCCCCGAGCGCTACGCGGGCGCGGACCTGACGGACAAGCCTGTGATCGTTCTGATGAACGCGGGCAGCGCAAGCGCGTCGGAAATTTTTGCGGGCGGCATCCTCGGCACGGGCACGGGCATCGTCATTGGCGAGCGCAGCTACGGCAAGGGCGTGGCGCAGATCGTCTACGACGGGACGAACTGCCCGTATCTGACGGACGACGCCGTGAAGGTGACGGCGTATCGCTTCTACTGCGCGGGCGGCAACACGAGCGACCGCGTGGGCGTTGTCCCGACGCTCTACATCCCGCAGGGGACGGCCTCGGCGGCTGCGGAGCTGCTTGCGGGCGCGAAGCCGGCGGACGGCAGCGCGTACCTGCATCTGGTGCTGAACGGGCTGGACTTTTATGTGGATATCACCGCGGCGAAGCAGCAGACGCTGGCGCTGGAAGGCATCCTGCGCGCGCTCGCACCCGATACAGAGCTCTACTGGGGCGAAAACGGCACGGAAGAGCGCGTGACGAGCGCACAGGTGCGCGAAAGGTGCGGCAAGGCGGAGATGAGCATGGACTTTTCCGATGCTTCGGGCAGCGCGTATGAGAAGGAGATCAACACGCTCGCGGCGTACCGCATCGTCTTTGGCGACAAGGGAAAATTCCGGCCGGGCGACACGATGACGCGCGCGGAGATCTGCGCGCTGCTGGCGCAGGCGCTCGACGTCTATTCGTCGGCAGACGGGTACTTTACCGATGTGCCGAAGGGTAGCTGGTATGCCTCTTCTGTGAACGCGATGGCGTCGCTGGGGCTTATCTCCGGCGTGGGCGGCGGGCGCTTTGCGCCGAACGCGACGATGACGCAGGAGGAATTCATCACGGTGCTGGGCCGCCTCGTCGAATTTTTGAATCTGGACGCGCGCGCCTATCTCGACGAGCATCCGCTGGCCATTTTGCAGCCGCTTGCGCAGTATAAGGACTTTTCGCCCTGGGCGATCCGCTGCGTCGACCTTTTGACATCTTCTGTGACGGATGAAGACGGAAACGCGGTGACAATGTACTGCACCGACCTTGTGCACATCGAGCCGAAGGCACCGATCCTGCGTGAGCAGGCGGCGGCCGCGCTCTGCAACGCGCTGCGCGCAACGGGCGCGATGAAATACTGATGTGGTACGTTTATATGCTCCTGTGCGCGGACGGCTCGCTCTACACGGGCAGCGCAACGGATGTGGAGCGGCGATTTGAAGAACACAGGAGCGCTCGCGGGGCAAAGTATACGCGCTCACATCCGCCCGTCGCGATCGTGTATCGCGAAATGTGTGCCGACAAGGGCGCGGCGCTGCGGCGGGAGGCTGCCATCAAAAAGCTGCCGCGCGCGGAAAAACTGAAGCTTGCGGAGGGAACGGACGATGCGTGAGACAGAGCTTACCCGCTTTTGGGTGAAGGGGCTGCTGCCGGTGCGAAAGCAGGACGGGCACAAGGGCGATTTTGGCAAGCTGCTCGTCATCGGCGGGAGCGTGGGCTATACGGGCGCGCCGTATCTCGCGGCGAGCGCGGCGGAGCATTCGGGCTGCGGCCTCGTCTATCTCGGTGTGCCGGAGAGTATCTGGGCCATTGAAGCCGCGAAATGCGCGGGGGCAATGCCCTTCCCGCTGCCGGAGGCGGAGGGGAGACTCTGCCTTGCGTCGCTGGACGCGATGCATGACAAGCTTGCGGGCTGCGACGTGATCGCGCTCGGCCCCGGACTCGGGCGCGGGAAGGAGACGGAACGGCTCGTCCATGCGCTCCTGTGGCAGGCGCGGCAGCCGATGGTGCTGGATGCCGACGGGCTGAACGCCCTACAGGGCTGCCCGGAACGGCTCGACGACCGGCGCGGCCGCGTGACGATCATCACGCCGCACGACGGCGAATTTGCCCGCTTGAGCGGGCGGACGCTCGAGGAGCTTTCCTCGAAGGACCGCGCGGCATACGCTTGCGAATTTGCGGAAAGGTACGGCTGCTGCGTGGTGCTCAAGGGACACCGGACGCTCATCGCGCTGCCGGACGGGACGCTGTACCGCAACACGAGCGGCACCTCGGCGCTCTCAAAGGGCGGCAGCGGCGATGTGCTGACGGGGCTCATTGCCGCGCTTTTCCTCCAGCAGCTCACCCGCGCGGGACGCGGCGGCGCTCGGCGTTTGGATGCATGGCCGCGCGGGTGAGCTGCTGGAGGAAGAGATGACGGCCTATTGCGCAAGCCCGCTCGCGCTCATTGAGCGCGGCTTGCCGCGGGCGTTTCGGGAACTCTGCTGAAAAGAGAAAGGAATAGACAGATGGAAACGATCAAGGGGAAATTTGTCACGCCGGAGGAGGCTGTGCTGGCCGTCCGCGACGGCGACTGGGTGGATTACGGCTTCGGCGCGGGCTTTCCGGAGCTGCTGGACCGCGCGCTCGCCGCACGCAGGGGGAAGATAAAGGACGTGAAGGTGCGCGGCGGACTTGTGATCCGCCCGCGCATCGAGGTCGTGGAGTCGGACCCCGAGCAGGAGAGCTTTTCCTACTATAGCTGGCACATCGGCGACTACGAGCGAAAGCTCCAATCGCGGGGGCTCGTGCAGTTCCTGCCCGTGGCGCTGCGGTATCTGCCGTATCTGTACCGCGACAGGCATCTGCGCTGCGACGTGGCGTTCGTGCCGGTGTCGCGGCCTGATGAGAGAGGATATTGCGGGCTCGGCATTTCAAACTTTGCATGGCGCACGATCTTTGAGAGCGCCCGCACGGTCATTTTTGAGATCAACGAGCGCTATCCGCGCCTGCAGGGGGTGGACGGCTCGCACCGCGTGCACCTCAGCGAGGCGGACTATGTCGTCGAGGGAGAGCATGAGCCGCTGCCAGTGCGCTCGTACCGTGCGCCGAGCGAGACGGATATCGCCATCGCAAGGCTCGTGGTGAACGAGATCCCCGACGGGGCGACGCTGTCGCTCGGCGTGGGCGGCGTACCGTACACGGTGGCGCGGATGCTCGCGGAGTCGGACAAGAAGGACCTCGGCTGCCACACGGGGACGATCTCGGACGCGTTTCTGGAGCTTTATCGGGCGGGTAAGCTGACGGGCGCGCGCAAGGAGCTCGACACGGGGCTGGCGAGCTGGAATCTTGCCATGGGCTCGCAGGAGCTCTACGACTGGCTCGACGCGGAGCCAAGCCTCTTCCACCCGGGCGACCTCGACTACATCCATTCGGTCGAGCGCATCGGGCGGCTCAGCAACGTTATCAGCATCAACGGCGGCGTGCAGCTCGATCTCATGGGGCAGGAGAATGCGGAGAGCGCCGGAACGCGCCAGCTTTCGGGCATCGGCGGGCAGATGGATTTCCTTGAGGGCGCGTTCCGCTCCAAGGGCGGCAAGGGCTTTATCTGCATCAATTCCTCGCGCGTGACGAAGGACGGCGAGCGCAAGAGCAACATCGTTGCGGCGATCCCGAGCGGCAGCACCGTTTCCGCGCCGCGCACGATGATCGACTGCGTGGCGACGGAGTACGGCGTGGTGCGTCTTGCGGGCAAGTCCCTGCGCGAGCGCGCGGAGGCGATGGCCTCCATCGCACACCCGGATTTCCGCGAGGAGCTGATGAAATACGCGCGTGAGCACTTCTGAATAGAACATAAAAAGGACCGTTTCCATCGGAAACGGTCCTTTCTTATTTGACGGGAAGGGATTTACTTCTTGATGTCGCGGCTCGGGTCGTTGGCGTGCTTGACCACAAGGTTCGTCAGGGCAAAGAGGGCGATGACGTTGGGGATGACCATGAGGTTGTTGAACATATCGCTCAGCTCCCAGACGAGGTCGTTGGCCATCATCGTGCCAAGGAAGATGAAGATGAGCGCGAGGATGGTGTAGACGATGACGCTCTTCTTGCCGAAGAGGTAGGCGACGTTGATCTTGCCGAAGAGATTCCAGCCGAGGATGGTGGAGAAGGCAAAGAAGAACAGGCACACCGCGACGAACATATTGCCCGCGCTCTCGCCGAAGACGACGCCGAAGGCGGTCTGGGCGAGGTTGGTCTTGCCGAGCGTGGTGCTGGCGGCAGCGGCGCCGCAGTCGTGGAGGGGACCGCCCTCAGTGTAGAGGGTGGAGATGATGACGAGGGCGTTGAGCGTGAGGACGACGAAGGTATCGATGAACACGCCGATCATGGCGACGACGCCCTGATCATGCGGGCAGTTGACGTTGGCAAGGGCGTGGGCGTGGGGGGTAGAACCCATACCGGCCTCATTGGAGAACAGACCGCGCTTGGCACCCTGAGAAATGGCAGTCTTGATGGCATAGCCGAAGCCGCCGCCGATGATGGCCTGCGGAGCAAAGGCATACTTGAAGATCATGCCGAAGGTCGCGGGGACATACTTGATGCGGGCGATGAGAACGACGAGGCCGCCGAGCAGGAAGATCGCAGCCATGATGGGGACGACCTTCTCGGTGACGGAAGCGAGGCGCTGCACGCCGCCGATGAAGATGAAGCCGCAGATGGCGACGAGCACGAGACCAACGATCCAGGACGGGATGCCGAAGGCGGTCTGCATCGTGGAGCCGATGGAGTTGGACTGCACCATGCAGCCGAAGAAGCCGAGCGCCAGCGTGATGGCGATAGCGAAGAAAGCAGCGAGGAACTTGCCGAGGCCACCCTTGAAGGCCGTGGTGATGTAATAGACGGGGCCGCCCTTGATGTTGCCGTCCTTTTCGACGATGCGGGTCTCCTGGGCGAGCGTTGCCTCAGCATAGATGGTGGCCATACCGAAGAAGGCAATCAGCCACATCCAGAAGATGGCGCCGGGGCCGCCGGTGAGGATCGCGCCGGACGCGCCGACGATGTTGCCCGTGCCGACCTGGGCGGCGATGGCGGTGGCAAGCGCCTGGAACGAGCTCATGCCGCTGTCCTGCTTCTTGCCGCGCAGCGACAGATTGCCGAACACGCTGTTCCAGCCCTCCTTGAAGCAGCGGATCTGGACGAAGCGGGTCTTGATGGAGTACCAGAAACCAATGCCGAGCAGCAGGAACACAAGGATGTAGTTGCTGAGGTAGGTGTTGATATCACATACAATGGGATACAACGCATTTTCGATCGATTCAAACATAGCTCTCTCTCCTAAAAAACAAAGAAGTTGCCGATACGAAGATCAGCAACTCCGGAGAGGACATTTTGTCGAGCGGGGGACGAAAAGCGGCGCGTCGACAATGCCGGTTTTCTCTGTCCCTTTGCCTGAGAGATTCGACCCTTTCGGTCTTGCACCTTCGGCACTCAATTCAATGAGTTCTCCAGAGTTTCCTCGGCCCCCGGTTTGCGTTGATTCCGAAGGCGTCATTGGTAGATATTCGTTTGTTTCAGCAATAAAAGCGTAACATGAGGGCGGAAAGAAGTCAAGCGATACGGCGGCTCCAAAAGCGCCAAAGATTTTATGAAAAGATTATGCAAATTGATGATAAACTTTCGTTAATTTAATAATTAAAAAAACGACTGGCGAAAAATGAAGAAAACGGAGCAAACCGCCGCGCAAAGGAAAGGCGGGGCCGCAAAAACTAATCGGAGGGGGCGCCGGCCTGCATTTTTTCGAGCAGATCCTGCGCAAAGCGCTGCGTGGCGGCGCTGTGCGGCACGTTGCGCAGCATACACAGGTCCACGCTGCGCGGCGGGATGGCGAAGGAGGTCGAAAGCGCGCGGATCTCGCCGCGTGCCAGCTCGCTTTGGACAAATTCCCGCGTGACGCCCGCGACGCCGAAGCCGATCTTTGCAAGGTCGACCAGAAGGCTGCGCGCGCCAAGCTCGATCTCGGGCGTGAGCTTCACGCCGCTTTGCAGAAAGTATTTTTCGAGGTACGTGCGCGAGGAGGCCTTGCGCTCAAGCAGGATGAGCGGAAAGGCGGCGATTTCCTCCGGCGTATAGGCGCGGCTGAAATCGCAGGGGTAGTCCGGCGCGGCGACAAAGCAGGTGTGCGTTCGGAGGCAGGGGACGTGCTCTAAGTCGTCCGCGTCGCCGGGGGCGCTTGCGAAGGCGATATCGACCTTTCCCGCGCGGAGAAGGCCCAGCACCTTATAGCTGCGGCCGCTGATGATGCGGATGTGGATATTGGGATAGCTGCGGTGAAACGCGTCGAGATACGGCAGCAGGAACTGACTCGTCACGGTATCACTCGCGCCGATGACGAGCGTGCCGGCCTGAAGCGTGCGTGACTGCTGCAGTTTATCCTCGCCCGTTTCCAAAAGGCCCATGGCGCTGCGCACATATTCAAAGAGGAGACGTCCGTCCTCCGTGAGGGAGACGCCGCGCGGCGAGCGCAGGAAAAGACGCGTGCCGAGCTGCTGCTCGAGCTGCTTGACGCTCTGGCTGACGGCGGACTGCGAAAAATAGAGATTTTCGGCGGCGAGGGAGATGTTGCCGACCTCGGCGACCTCGCGAAACACGCGGTAGAGCTCCAGCTTGACCATCGAAGGGACCTCCTGACATAAGAATAGACGATAGTTATTATCAAAAAACGATGCTTTACTTATTCCTTTGCGGTGATTATAATACAGAACTGTATGACTTGCAAGAGCCGGAGCCGGCTCTTTGACCAACCTGTCTGATTTGAAGGAGAGATAGCTATGAGAACGATCGGAACTGTTGCGCGCGGCGTGCGCGCACCCATCATCCGCGAGGGAGATAATATTGCTGAGGTCGCCGCCGCTTCCGTGATGGAAGCGTGGAAGGAGGCGGGCATCGAGCCGCATGACCGCGACGTGGTCGCTGTGACGGAATCCGTTGTGGCGCGTGCGCAGGGCAACTACGCCACGCTCGACCAGATCGCCAAGGATGTGCGCGAAAAGACCGGCGGCGGCACCGTGGGCGTTGCGTTCCCCATCCTGAGCCGCAACCGCTTCTCGCTTCTGCTGCGCGGCATGGCCATGGGCTGCAAGAAGATCGTGCTGCTGCTCTCCTACCCCTCCGACGAGGTCGGCAACGGCCTTGTCGACTGGGACAAGCTCGACGCTGCGGGCGTCGATCCTTACCGCGATGTGCTGACGGTCGCGCAGTTTCGCGAGAAGTTCGGCGCGGCGGTGCACCCCTTCACTGGCGTTGACTACATTGACTTTTACTCCGGTATCATCAAGGACGCGGGCGCGGAGGTCGAGGTCATCTTCGGCAACCGCGTGCAGACGCTGCTGGACTACACCGACGCCGTCATCACCTGCGATATCCACACCCGCGCGCGCAGCAAGCGCCTGCTCAAGGAGGGCGGCGCCCGCGTGGTGCTCGGCCTGGACGATCTGCTCAACAAGAGCGTCGACGGCAGCGGCTACAACGCGGAGTACGGTCTGCTCGGCTCCAACAAGGCGACCGAGGAGACGGTCAAGCTCTTCCCGCGCGACTGCATGGCCGTTGCCGAGGAGCTGAGCGAGCGCCTGAGCAAGGCCAGCGGCAAGCGCATTGAGGCCATGGTCTACGGCGACGGCGCGTTCAAGGACCCCGTCGGCAAGATCTGGGAGCTCGCCGACCCCGTTGTTTCCCCGGGCTACACCAAGGGCCTTGTCGGTACGCCGAACGAGCTGAAGCTCAAGTACCTTGCCGACAATGACTTCGGCGATCTCAAGGGCGAGGCACTCAAGGCGGCCATCGAGGAGCGCATCCGCGAGAAGACGGACGAGAGTCTCGTCGGCAACATGGTGTCCGAGGGCACGACACCCCGCCGCCTGACCGACCTGATCGGCTCGCTGTGCGACCTGACGAGCGGCAGCGGCGACAAGGGTACGCCCATCGTCTATATCCAGGGCTACTTCGACAATTACTCCAACGACTGAGCAGGATAACAATGAAAAAGCATCGCATCTCATTTGAGATGCGATGCTTTTTTGCGTTTTACGGTCAGTCGGCGCGCTTTTCCGCTTTTTCAAGCGCATCGGCGACGGGATCGAGCCAGGAGCCCGAAAAGTCCTCGATGCGACCATCGTCCGTGAGCGCGGCGAGCGCGGGGTCGATGGGCATTTGAGCGAGCAGGGGAAGAGAATGGCGCCTGGCGGCCTCTTCGCTCTTGCCCTCGCCGAAGAGGTAGATCTTTCTGCCGCAGTCGGGGCAGGAAACATAGCTCATGTTCTCCACAAGGCCGACGATGGGAATATCCATTTTTTCGGCCATCTTCACGGCCTTTTCCACGACCATGGAGACGAGGTCCTGCGGGGAGGTGACGATGACGATGCCGTCGAGCGGAACGGACTGGAAGACGCTCAGCGGCACATCGCCCGTGCCGGGGGGCATATCGACGAAGAGGTAGTCGACATCCCAGACGACATCCGTCCAGAACTGCTGGACAACGCCGCCGATGACGGGGCCGCGCCAGATGACGGGATCGGTCTCGTCCTCGAGCAGCAGGTTGATGGACATCAGCTCCACACCTGTGCGGCTGGCGCAGGGATAAAGCCCTGTCTGCGAGCCGGTGGCCTTGTCGTGCACGCCGAAGGCCTTGGGGATAGAGGGACCCGTGATATCGGCGTCCATGACGCCGACCTTGAAGCCGCGGCGGTGCATGGTGACGGCAAGCTGGCTTGTGACCATCGACTTGCCCACGCCGCCCTTGCCGGAAACGACGCCGAACACCTTTCCGATGCGGCTCTCCGGATGCGGCGCCTTGCGCAGGGACTGCGGCGTCGCGCGCTCCGCGCAGCTCTCGCCGCAGGTGGAGCAATTATGGGTGCATTCGCTCATAGTTTGTATGATCTCCTTTGCCGGGTGGATTTTGCAACAGTGTATACCAGCCGCGCGCGGAAGTCAACCGCGCGCGGCCTGACAAATCATGCCTTGTGCTCATCGCCGAAGAGCTCGTCGGCCGCTTTTCTGGTCTCGGCCTCGCTCTCGTTCAGGCGGGCGCGGATGGCGGCGAGCAGGTCCTCGCGCGACTTGCGGATCTCGGGGTGGGAGTGGAGCAGGCGGCGCTCGAAGATATCGGCGCTGTCGCGCAGGGCGCGGGCACGCTCGCGCACCTCGGCACGGCGCTCTGCCTTGCGTTCCTGATTTTCCTCGCGCTTTTCGGCAACGTAGTCCTTGAGCTCGGCTTGCAGCTCGCGCAGCTTGCCCATCTGAGAGCTGAGCTGGAAGGCACTGCGGAAGGAGAGAATCGTATCCATGAGGTAAATGCCGAAGATGAACGAGGCGAGCGGCACGGTGATGGCCGCGCCGAGACCGGTGATGTGCGCCCAGAGCCACGGCTGCACAACATGGCACAAAAGAACGCTCGCAAGGCCGAAGCACGCGGAGTTCAAAAGACAGACGCGGCCGTTGATCTGAAACTTATAATGGGAGTAGTCCCACCAGCGCATATGGAAGAGCTTTTCCATGATCCAGCTTGTGAAGTATTCGAGGACCGATGTGACGATGGCACCGAAGATGAACGTCAGCACCGGGTTCTTGAAGCCGCCGTGCAGACAGTAGAGCACGAGCAGTGCGCCGTGACCATAAATGGGGCAGAGGAAGCCGTTGAGAAAGCCTCTCTTTTCGCAGATATGGCCTTTGGGGATGGAACAGTACAGCATTTCGCCGCACCAGCCGAGTACGCTATAAGCGATGTAGAGCAGGAACAGTTCGCATAGACCGATGAAGTCGCTGGGGAGGAGCAGGGCTTGCAATGTGGACATGAGGTGTTCTCCTTTTAACAAAGTAGGTTACAGACTGAGGAACGTGACGCCGTTGCGCCCGGAGAGGTACGCGGCTTCGCGGTGCTGACAGGTGAAGAGCAGGATCTGGTGTGCTTGGCTCTCTTCATATAATAGCTCGAGCGCGGCGCGGCAGCGATCGTCGTCGAAGCGGACGAGCGCGTCATCCAGCACGAGGGGGATGGGGTCGTCCGCGGGCAAAACGGTCTCGCAGATGGCGAGGCGCACGGCAAGATAGAGCTGGTCGAGCGTGCCGAGACTCAGGCAGTGCGCGTCGTGCGCAACGGCCGCGCCTGTTTCACCGGCCTGCGCGCCGAAATCGCGGTCGAGCAGGACGCTTTCGTATCTGCCGCCCGTCAGACGGGAGAAGAGCTCACCCGCGCGGCGGCTGAGCGCGGGGGAAAAGCGGCTTTGCAGTGCGGTGTTGGCGCTTTGCAGGGCGTCCGTTGCAAGGGTGATGGCATCGTATTCCGCCTGCGCCTTGGAAAGCGCCTCGCGCTTTTGCGCGAGCTGCGCTTCAAGCGTTTCGCGTTCGCCGACGGCACGGCGGAGGCCTGCGGCTTGGTCGAGCTCACTTTGCAGGGCGCGGCGCTGCTCGGAAAGCTCCGTGAGCGCATCCCGGAGCGCTGCGCGGGAGCGTGTGGGACGGGCGACGGGCGTGTCGGGTATTGGCGTCGCCGGACGCTGCGCGCAGAGGAACTCATACCTTGCGCGCGCTTCGTCCGCCTTGCGGCCGAGGACATCGAGCGCGTCATACTGCGCGAGTGCGTCGGTGATATATGCGCTCACGCGGGAGAGACTGCCTGCCGGAATGAGCGCGAGCAGCGCGGCGGCGGACGAATCGTAGGAAGCGAGCAGCGCCTCCTTTGCGGAAGCGGCGCTGTTGAGCGCGTCAAGCAGTTGCCTGCGGAGCGTGCCATGCGCGGTAAAGGCTTTGCGGTGGCGCACATGGAGCAGGGCGGCGGCAGCGGCGCCGACGATCGCGGCTATGCCCAGTACGATATCATAGAGCGGCGGCGTTTGCAAGACGGTGCAGGCGATCAGCGCCAGTGCGGACAGAGCGCCGAGTGCAAGACCCATATAATAGAAGGGGGAGAGGGACGGAGCGGCGTGCTGCGCGTCAAACCGGCGCAGGGCGGTCTCAGCCTCCTCGCAGCGGAGCTCGGCCCGGTCGATCTCGGACTTGCGGCCCTTCAAGCCGTCCCATGCGGCGCGGCCCTGCGCAACGACCTCACGCGGCGGACAAGCGTTCAGCCGGAGGGTACGTGCTGCAAGCTCGGCTTGGCGGGCGGCATCCTCCGCGGCGGCTTTGGCACGGGAGAGGGCCGCGAGCTGCTCCTGCGCATCGCAGATATCATGCGCACGGAGCGCGGCGCGAAGCGCGTCCTCTTCGCTGCCGAGGGCGGAAAGCGCGGCTTCCGCTTCCTGCTTGCGTGCGTCGAGCTGCGCCAGCTCGTCGAGAGAGCGCGTCAATTCGACGATCTCGGCCTCCAGCGCGGGGATGCGGCCGGACTTATTATACTTGCGCGCGTTGAGCTGCTTTTTGAGTGACTTGATGGCGTCGGTGCAGGATGCGTGCTCCTCGCCGGTCGTGAGGAGTGCGGCGATGCGGCGCTCGAGCTCGGCACTTGCGTCGACCGTCAGGCTGCTCTGGCGAATGAACGCGCTGCGCTCGTAGACCTCGCGCGGCACGCCGAGCAACTGCTCGCCGGCGTCCTCGGCAGTGAGGGAGGGGACGGCTTCGCCGCTGCCGGTGTAGACGGCGGAAAAACGGCCCATCGGGTCGCCCGCACGAAGCGTGTCGCGCGTGAGTGTGAGATCACCCGCGCGGCAGATGAGCTCCAGCATGCCCTGCATGGGCGC
>ENA-OWPF01001442-OWPF01001442.1-human-gut-metagenome-genome-assembly--contig:-NODE-1442-length-20798-cov-5.532517_pt1 | contig 20798 bp, 15 predicted proteins | sample MGYA00248261_ERZ651840 | MGnify/ENA primary metagenome ERZ651840 (study PRJEB26924, sample SAMEA4378268) | human gut metagenome | biome: human gut; feature: human-associated habitat; material: faeces... | reverse complement strand
CGGTATATTCTTTTTTTTAATTTCTACTCCATAGCTGGATACAATCTGCATAAAGGTCCCTGCTTTCTGTTTTCGATATTTCGCACACTGTGCAAAATGATACTGTAAAAAATACGCATTTCTTCTACCTACGAAAGTAATTTTTCTTTCGTAGGTAATACACTATATTTACATTTATATTATACCATGCATCTCTTTGCAAGGCAAACATTTGTTCTGTATCTATTAAAATAATTGGCACACCTAACTCATCACTAAAGTAACGAGAATGCGGTGTGCCGTTTTTCAATCAACTTAAAAAGAGGCACGGCATAAATTATTCTGATAGATTTTACATCAGATTGCTTTATGCCGTGCCTTTTATGTTATCATAAGGATTGCTACATACATATAGCAGGCTTCACCCTCCGTTATACACCGGATTCGCATTGATTTTCGGTACGAAGGCAACAGCCGTTCCGCAATTTTCACCATCCTCTCCCCATACTTCTTCATAGATCTGTCCGGCAGAAAATACCCAGAATGGATGTTTTGCCAAGTATACCAATGTTGCAAATTCCCGACGAGTCATAGAAATCAACTCACTGTTTCGGTATACTGTTCTCTCCTTCAGCCGAAGCTCCAAGCCCGGAAAAACAAGAGTGTTACAAGGGTGGGATGTCACAATATGGTCAAATCCTGGCTCGACCGCAATAATCTCCATAATTCTACTGAGTATATATTCTTCATGGTCGGTAAGCGACAGTACCAGAAACTTGCCCATATTGTTCACATCCCTCTTTATTGATATTATTTTTGCATTACATTACGGGTTCATTTTTCATCTGTCGGATGCGGTATTCACCGCCATCGTCCCATCTGCATAGAAGTAGTACCACTTACCATCGATCTGCTTCCAGCCTCCGGCAAACATCATTCCGGTGACCTTGTCCAGCCAGTACCACTTCTGATCCTCGGAGAGCCAGCCCTTCACTGACTCCCCGTTTCTGTAATAGTTCCACTGGCCGCTGTCATTCTGCTGCCAGCCGTTTGCGGCCTGCGGGTCAATGACGATTTCCACAAACCGCCGCAGAACCGTGGCGACCTCGGCGCGGGTGGCGGTTCCCTTGGGGTCAAACTTATTTTCATTCTTCCCGGTCAGGATGCCCGCCTGCTGCATGGACTTGACCGCATCCTTCGCCCAGCTGCTGATCTGTGTGTTGTCCGCAAAGGTCACAGCCTTCAAGGTCTGGGGCAGATCATAGCCCAGCTTTGCAGCATAATTTTTCATAATCACCGCCATCTGTTCCCGGTTGATGTTGGTGTCCGGTGCAAAGGTGGTGGCGGTAATGCCTTCCACAATACCGGTCTGTGCCGCCCAGTTCACATAGGGGGCATAGTAAGCGTCGGCTTTCACATCGGTGAATTTCCCGGTCTGGTAACTGTCCGGGTTGATGCCCGCCAACCGCCCCAGAGTTGTCACAAACATTCCTCTGGTCATGCCGGTGTCCGGGCTAAAGGTGGTGTCGCTGGTGCCGGAGAGCAGTCCCCGGCTGGCTGCAAAGAGGATGTTATCTGCTGCCCAGTGGCCGGTAATGTCGGTAAAAGCCGGGACAAAAGTTTTGTAGCCCACGCCGTAAACGCTGAAATGACCGGTTTCAAAAACCACCGCTTTCAGGCTGGCATTGTAGCTGGATTTGGTGATCCATTCCACCTTGCCAGCGTCATCTACATAGACTGCATAGAGATTACCTGTCTGCTCACCCTTTGCCGGTGTGTAGGGCAAACGCACCGATATAGTGTGACCATTTAAGTTGGCAATCGGTGTTTCTTTGCCGCCGGAGAGGTAGACCAGTGACAGGTCATAGGTCGGTCTTGTGCCGATGGTGGCTTTGGCCTCGGTGGAACGCAGTGCATCCACCTTATCTGCCCGGAGAATGATGTCCCCGCCAGCGGAGGCGGTATCCAGCTGCTTCAGAGTATCCAGGCCGATAGTAACCGAAACCAGATGGTCTGTTGCTACGGTAAACTGCCGGACGTTTTCTTTAACCAGCAGATCCAGTGTCTGCGCCTTGATGGTCACGTTAAAAGAGGTCTGGCCTGCCGCCGGGGTGATGGGAACCGTAACACCAATCCCGTTCTCTGTGGTGCCGTTCTTTTTCGCATCCTGTTTGGCCTTGTCGATGGCGGACTGGACAGAGCTGTTATCCACTGCCGCATTGCCGTTTTTATCCGGCTGTATGGGTTTGGTTTCACCGGTGACAGGGGCTTCCGGCTGGTTGGTGTTATCATTGCTTCCGGAACCGTTAGAACCGCCGGAGGATGAGCCTCCACCGCTGCCCGAACCACCAGAGGAGGAACCGCCGTCGCTGGAAGATTGCTTGGAAACAGTCAACGTTCCAGAAACATAGGTGATCGCATAATTGTCATTTGACAGCGTACCAGTAATGTTGATCGCGGTTTTTCCGGTTTTGCTCATATCCAGTGTCTGTGCGTAGTCCAGTGTTACCGTGCCGCTCAGGGTATCTGCACCAACCAGCCCCTCCACCTTGTAGTCCTTATCTGCTTCCGGGCTGCTCAGATCGGGCGCGGTGCTGCCGGTGTAGGCGCTCTGATCAAGCGCCGTAACGGTAACTGACTTTTTCGCTACGGTCACAGTCACGTTCTGTTCTGCCACATCTGCGTACTCTGCATTTCCCTGAACCTTATACCAAACAGTGTATTCCCCGGCGTTTTTCGCTGTGGGGAGCTGCTCGCTCCACTCAGAATTGTCAAGCCGGTAGAGCATCGTGCCGCCAGTGGTCTTGCCTGCTGTAACCAGCGCCTGTTCTGCACCGTTGTAGGTCAGGGCGTTTGCCGTAGGTGCCGTAACAGTGGGGACAAGCTTGTTGGTCGCATTGACATTGACGGTCAGCGTGATGTCCTCATAGTTTGTGCTCTTGATTACTACGGTCACTGTGCCCACAGGGCCGGTGGTTTTCACGTCATTTTTCTGAATCGGCAGGATCAGCTTGCCGTTTTCCACCTTCGCGCCGCCGGTGTAGTAGCTGCCATCCAGTGTGATTCCGCCGAGCTCATAGGTGGGTGCACCGTACTCTTTGGGCGTTTCCAGCGTGGGCAGGGCGGGAAGCGTCACAGTGTAGGTCTTTTCGTAGCCGTTTACAATGGTCAGCGCGGTTTCCTTGGTGAAGTCAGGCGCGGCGGCCTTGGTGATGCTGCCAGTCGTAGGGAAGCTGCTCTGCTCCAGGGCGTAATTCTTCGCGGCCTGCCCCATCAGGGTCACTGTGGCAGTGACGTTCTTGCCGCTGTCCACACTGGCATAGTCAAAGCTGGCGGTCACGTTGTAGTCTGTGTCTCGCTTCAAGGTCACGTTGTCGAAGGTTACGCTGGTAATGTCCGCGTTTGTCGTGCCATCATAAAGCTTGGACGCAACCGTTACCCCGGTGATCGTCAGCGGCTTCTGCCCAATGCGGACCGCCACGCTGGCGGGTGCGGTATCTTTGTGGTTTGCATCGCCAATCACCCGATACCACACGGTATATGCTCCGGCATCGGTGCCGGTAGGGATGTCCGGGCTGTATGTGCCGTTCTCGGTCAGGCTGTACTGCATGGTGCCACCGCTGGTCACACTGCCCGCAGTAATCAGCGCCTGCTCCTGTCCGGTATAGGTCAGATTTTCCTGCGCCGTGGGAGCGTTGAAGGTGGGGGTAGCCTTGTTCACCTTGATGGTCACAGTTCCGGTCGCGGTCGCGTATTCCTCATAGCCCTCCGCCGGGGTGAATATCCACTCAGCCTGATAGTCGCCGGCTTTGTCGGGCTTGGTACTAGGATTCGTCCACTCGAAGGTGCCTTCGACCGTCTTGCCGTCGTCTTTCATCGTGCCAGTAATGGTGCTGACGCGCAGGATCTGGCCAAAGGTGATTGGCGTTGCGGTGATCTCGCCGTCCAGCACGGGAACGATCTTGTTCTTCGCGATGACTTTAACGGTCAGGAGCATGTCCTGATAGTTGTCCGTGGTGATCTTGACGCCTACGGTTCCGACGGAACCTTCGGTCTGAGATTCGACAGCCGGGACAGTCAACTGGAACTCATCGTTTGATGTGATCATTGCCGTCGAATTTGCGTAGCCGCCCTCTCCAATCAGATTGAAGTTGCAGGCCTCATATTTGATGGAGCCGTACTTACAATTATCGCCCAGCGTCGGCAACGCGGGAAGATTGACCAAGTAAGTCTTTGCCAGCCCGTTGATAACGGTCAGCTCTATGGGCTGCATCGTGGGCGCGGCCGCCTTGGTGATGCTAAACTTCCAGCTATCCGCCGTCAGGCCGTTGGCCGCAGCATAGTTCGTGCTCTCGGTTACATCGATCTTGACGGTGTATTCGCCCGCGTTCTTAAGCGTGGCTTCCTGACCGTCTTTATCGTAGTATTTTACGATGACCTCGCCCGTACCGGCCTTTGCGGGAGAAACTGTCGCGCTCTTGACATTGCCGTCATAGGTCAGGCTTGTCGGGGCGGTGAAGGTGAAGTCCTCCGCCTTGGGGGTAGCTTTGCCAATGGTATAGGTCACGCTGGCGGTGGCGCTGCCCATGGTGATGCTGGCGGTGTAGGTGCCGGCATTCGTGGGGAGCGCGTCGTTTTCCAATTTCTCTGGACCATACTCGCCCGTCTTCGTGTAGCTGATGGTAATCTTATCCACCGCCGGACCCTGCCAATCTCTGCTTGCAGTCACCGTGGCGGGTTTGCCGCTGCCGTTGTAGGTCAGCTCGGCGGGGGCCGCAATGGTCACGCTGCCGCCGCTGGCGTCGTCCTGGCTGCACTTGGCAGTGATGGTCGCGTCGCTTGCCGTGTACGTCCAGCTATGCTGATGCCGGGTCACGGTGAACGGCTCGCTGTAGCAATTGTAGCCATTGCTGCACTGGACGTAAATGTGGTACTGATAGCTCTTGTCTACGGGCAGCCCGGAAATCGTGAGCGTCTTGCTCTGCCCGCCGGTATGCGTCGCAGTATTAACATCGTTTAATTTCGTGGTCCAGTCTTTGCTTGATTCGTCAAACCGCTCCCACCAGTAGTAGTAGGTGACGCCCTCCGTTTCGGGCGCGATTACCGCAGTCAGCGTGATATTGCCGTCCGTCGTAAACGCCGAGTTTTCGGTGTAGTTCGTATCGTTATTCGGATAAATCTTTTCGACCGCGAAGGGCGCTTTTTCAACGGTGACTTCTGACGGGATTGAATTGGCGTTGGGGAGCCATTGGTTATCCTTTGTTTTTTTGTAAGCGTACCCCTTCGCCAGCAGCGCGTAGGGCTTGACATAGCCGGCATCGCTCGTAATCTCGCCGTAGCTGCCGCCGCTGAGGCTGGCGCTGCTGCCGTCCTTTACAGCCACACGGCTGAAGGTGCCGTTGCTCAGCGAAAGCTTTCCGCCGTTCTGCGCCGTGACAATGGCGAGCCTCGTATCCTTGTCGTTGACGGTCAATTCCGCGTCTTTGCCGTCCACCGTCACATAGAAGCCTCCGTTGCTGCCCGTGACCGTCAGAGAAATGCCCTTGGCGATGAGGTCCACACCATCGACCGTTTTCCCGCCGGTCGCCAGCGTCACCGGCCCGCGGGTCAGTTCATAGGCGGTCCGCTTCCCGTAGACAGAGTCATTCACATTCTGATACAGCGTGATGGTCTTTGCACCGTCCGCCGCGTTCGCCGCCTCGATGGCAGTGGCAAAGGCCGTGTACCAGCTCGTTGTGCCGCCGACGGTCAGCGACGCCGTCATCTGCTTGCCGCAGATGCTGCAAGTGCCCTTGCCGTCCTTGCCGCCGTCGTGCGTATGCGACACGACCTTGACATTTTCCAGCGTATTCACGCTATCATTGGTCACAGCCTGATTATCACTTGCTCCGTAATACGCCGCGCCCTCCGCCAGCAGGTCGGCGAGTTTGCGGTCGCCGTTGGTTTTGATCATCGTAAATGTGCCGCCGGAAAGCTTGACTTTGGTGGTGTAAAAATCCGCGAAGACAAACGTGCCGCCGGAGATCGTCCCCGTGACATTGTAGTCAAACTCAACGCCGCCATATTTCTTTTCATTATTAAAGCTGCCGCCGCTGATGTTCGCGATGCTGCTGCCGTTGAATTTGACAGGACCATTGAAGGTACCGCCCTTGGCATTCAGCGTACCGTTCACCGTGACGGAGGCGGTGGTGAATGTGACGCCCGCCTCCACCGTCGCCGTGCCGTTGATGGTCGCACCTTTATAGCTGCCGCTGGCAAAGGTCACATTCGCGTTTTCAGCGACCGTCACATTGCTGGCGGTGTGCGTTCCGCCCTCCAGCGTCAGCATGCCGGTCAGCGTTATGGAGGTGCCGTAAGGCATATCCCGCAGCAGGGTCAGCGTCGGCTCGGTGCAGCCCTCATTGCTCCAGCCGTTCAGGGTCTGGATGGTCTCTACATAGCCGTTTTCCAGCGCACTGTCTTTCGTGAAGTAGGCAGTCTTGGCCGTGCCGTCAGCGGCCTTGGCGGTGATCTTCGTATACAGGTCCTTGTGGCACACAGAGCACACAGGGTTGCTGTCATCGGCGCACTGATGGACGCACTCCGTGAACTGCACCTTGTACGCTGTATAGCCGGTCAGTTCGGAGATTTTCTCCGTCTTGGGAACGATGCTCCAAGCGCCGTCCTTTTCGCCGTACAATTCACACTTTGCATGGTTGGTTCCCAGCAGGTCGTTAACGGTGAGGCTCTTGCTCTTCGTGCTGTCCGTGATCTTGCCGATGGTGCAGGCGTTTGTATTGCCCTTCCACAGCTTCAGGCCGTAGCCCGTACTTGTGGAGCCATACGCAGCATTGCTTAAAACCAACTCGCCGATTTTGCCGCCAAAGCGCTCCAATGTGCCGCCGGCCTGCAGCTCCACGCGCGAAATCTTGCCGGTGTAGGAGTCGTCAACCGCCAGCGTTCCGTCGGAATTAACCGAAAACTTGACATTGAGCGCCTGCGTTCCGCCGCCTGTTCCGGAATCCTTGACCGTCAGAGTATTGGACTTGTTCCCGCCTCCGACACAAATGTATTTATTCTCGGTGCTGACAGTTTTGCCATTCAGATCCAGCGTCGCTGAGTAGTTCTCAGAAGAGCAATTTCCTGTGAGCGTCACATTCCGCAGCAGCGTCACGGTGCTGCCTCTGGCTGCATTAAACGCATCCGTCAGCGTCTGATAATAGGCGCTATCGCCCACGCGCGCGTCGAATTGCGTTTTGCACTTCTTGCAGGTGTAGCCTGTATCGTCCATCTCGTGCGTGCAGGGCACAAGATAGACCTTGCCGTCATTGCCCAGGCTGGTCACGCTGTCGGCGGCGTCCGCCTTGAAGTTCTCGGCGCTGAGCGTCACGCCGCTTGCCGGTTCGGCGATGGCCCCAGGATTTATGCCTTCACGCACGCCCACACGGATGACCGAATCCTCACTCAATGCGCCTGATACAAGAATGGGCAGCTTCCAATCATAATTGGCGTAATAACCGGCCTTCACCAAGCCGGAAACAGTGAGCTTAGAATTAGAAGTTGTGCCTTCCACTCCGCCGTAGTAAACGTCATATTGATTGTTGTCGGTAACGGTAGCATCGGTGAGGGTAATAGCGCCCTTTCCATAGATGCCGCCGCCCTCGAAGGTGCTGTTGTTTCCGGTGATCGTCACATCCTTGACGGTTACCCCTCTCTCCGAATAAATGCCGCCCCCGTGGCCATAACTTGTATTCCCCGTGGCGGACGCCTTGTTGCCGGTGATCGTGGCGTTGGAGATCGAAACACGGCCGGCGTTAAAGTGGATATAGATGCCGCCGCCGTTGCCCTTGGTGGCTGTGTTGCCGGTGATGGTGCCGCCGTCCATGGTGAAGCTGCACTTCTCACCCACGTAGACGCCGCCGCCACCGCCGTCAGACGCACCCGCAGTGTTATCGGAAATGGTTCCGCCATGCATGGTGAAGCTCGGCGGGGCGATATGATTCGTCGTGCCGACAAGGAACACACCGCCGCCGGAGCCGCTGCCTGCTTTATTACCGGTAATCGCTCCACCATACATGGTAAAGGACGAGCCGGTCTGATAGGTGCCGCCCTTTATACCGACCTGCACGCCGCCGGTGATCGTGCCGCTGTACAGCTCAAATTTGCCGCCATTGACGAGCACTCCGCCTTGAACCCTGCCGCTGTCGGAGCAGTCAGTCAGCGTCAGCGAAGCACCGCTGCCGACCGTGATACTGCCGGAAATCGTCTGCCCGTTCAGGCAGAGGTTGACCTCGCCCGTTGGCACAGTCCAGCTCTCCGACACAGACTGCGTCAGATAATAGTTACCAGCAGAATCAGGCAGGGAATCGGCAGTTGTCCATGCTATGCTATCAGAGTCATGTTCATGGCCATTGACCGCCGCAGTACCGCCGCAGATACAGTGGGTATGATAGGCCTGCGGCAGCGCAAACGCAGCCAGCGCCGCACAAACGGCGTTATAGCGCGTCATGTCCAGCTTGGCGGCCTGCTCATCGGTGAGGGCCTCTATTTCTGCATCAATAGCCTTCAGCTGCTCCTCAATTTCGGTCGCATTGTCCTCCGTGACTGTTTCAGGCAGGGCGTCAATAAGTGCCTGCACAGCCAGCACCGCCTCCTCTTTTCCAAGGCAGGCGGAGAGGTCTGCACCCTTAGCAGAGCAGACGGTGCAGTCAGGGTTCACAGCATCAGCGCCGCATAATTTCTCACAGATGCAGGCGGCTTCCGCTGTGCCTTTGCAGGCTGTCAGGTCTGCATCTTCCGCAGAGCAGACTGGGCAGTCGAGATTGACCGCCTCTTTATCACAACGGGTTTCGCAGATGCACTCCACCGGAGCATTTCCGGACGCGCCGGGAACAAGCCCGCTGTCCTGGGAATTGCACTGCTCGCAGGTATACCCGCAGGGCATCCCCTCTGTGGCCGGGATGTAGCCGCAGCTATCGTCATGCTCGCCGCGTTCATGAGGACAGCTTAATTTTTTTGTGATACAGCCGCTTTCCTCACTGCATTTATGGGTACACTCGGTCGGCTGGACCTCCTCTACTTCAGATGAGGTCGCCGTATTTTCTGATACGCTGCCTTCCAAAACAGGGTAACAGCTTTCGTCATGTTTATGGATACACTTCTCCACAAGGGTGTAGCAATCCTCAGTATGTTCATGTTCACAGGCTGCCCCTTCGGTTCCTTCCGTATATCCGCAGTCCTCTGTATGTTCCGGGTGATGCTTGCACAACCCCGTATGGACGGCGGATACACCCGCTTCCACCGCAGATGCCGGAACTCCCGGCATCGTAAAAATCATTGCCGCCGCCAGTAAAAATGCGGCCGGCCGTTTCCATTTCCATATCATTTATTCATCCTCCTCACGCGGTTCGTTCCTTCTCGTTGTTTTCTGAAGCAGCTGGGATACCGCCTCCCGCAGCTGATATTCTGTCACAGGCTTTACCAAAAAGGTGTCCGCCTGCATCCTGCGGCTTTGGGGTTCAAATTCTGCCTGGTCGCTGATCCACAGGAGCGGGACATCCTTGCTGTACCCTCGTATGCTCATGCAGAAATTCATTCCCCTGGCTCCGTCCTCCATGACAACCACAGCATCATAAGGCCCATCCCGCTGCATGGCATAGACGCAGAATACGCCATTGTCAAAGCGGTCTACTTTGCCAAGCTTCATCAGTAACGCCGTTTCTTTCTCCTTCTGACTATAACTGCACAGCGCAATTCGCATGTTCGCACCTCCATTTTGTGATGGGTTTTATCGCCTCATATAGCTCCTGATCGGAGCAGTCTGCCGAAAGGAACGCAGGGATACGCAGGTGATATGCGATCAGGGCAAAGTTTTCATCATCGCTCCACCAGACAAGCGGTGTTTCCGGTGCCAGCTGCTTTGCCTGAATGGCAGCCTCCAATCCCCTTGCCCCGGTCATGGCGATGACAACCGCATGATATCGGCTCCGCCGCAGTGCCTGAGATAGCTGCTTCTCATTCCATAGCTCGTCGATGACAAGCTGTCCGTCCCCAGCAAAAAGGGAGCGCAGCCTGCTCTCAAACCATTCTGCATTCCTTAATTCCGTACAAAGTGCGATTTTCATGCTGAGCCTCCTTTCCTGAAAAGAAAAATAAGAAAGAATGTGCCTTGGCACATTCTTGCGCCTTGCGCGGTCGCTTGCGACATGTTTCTTCTTCGCGCGAGTGCGCATCCCGCGGAGCGTTTTTATGTCATAGGATGTTCCTATGACATAAAAAAACCAGACCTTCTCATCGGAAAGTCTGGTAGTATAATTAGAGTAGCATCTTGTCAAGGGAAATGCAACCGACTTTGTTTAAGACGCAGGTTTCCTGTTTAAGACGCAAGTTTTTTCCTGCGGTTTTATGTTATACTAATATTGGATTATTGTGCAAAGGAGATGGCACGATGCAGATTGCGATTGTGGATGACAGAGCAGAGGACAGAGCAAAACTGTCTGCCTGCCTGGAAAATTATATGAAAAAGCATCAGCTGGACTATACGCTGACAGAATTTGAGGGCGGAGAGAATTTTCTGAAAGCTGCCGCCCAGGTCAATTTTCAGCTTGTCTTTATGGACATCTATATGGAGAACATGGATGGAATAGAGGCCGCCAGAAGGCTGCGCCAGAAAAACAGGCTTTGTAAGATTGTTTTTCTGACCATTACAGAAGATTATGCCCGGATGGGGTACAGCCTGTCCGCCAGCTATTATCTGCTGAAGCCGCTTTCGCTCCATCAGGCAGATTTTGAAGAAGCGATGGAGCTGTGCCAGCTAAAACCGCCCTATGAAGTGATGACACTTTCGGTTATGGCTGACCGTCAAAAGCTGGAACTTCCCACAGAGAAGATTCTATACATAGATTATCAAAACCGTATGACACGGATTCATACGGCGGAACGCGTGATACCGGTAAGCGGAGGCTTTCAGGAGGTTACTGCCGCATTGCAGAAGGACAAGCGTTTTTTGCCCTGCTACCGGGGCATTTTAATCAACATGGATTACATCAGCCAGGTTGACAGTCAGACCTTCCGTTTGATAAACGGGGAGGAACTTCCGATTGCCCTCCGCAATGGAAAACAGCTGCGGGAATCCTACCGTCAATATGTTTTCTCTGGAATGGGGGGTATCGTATGAGAATGAAGCAAATGCACAGGCGTATTCTGGAGGGCTGTCTGGCCTGTCTCCTCTGCTTCACCTGCAGTATCCCAGCATTTGCCGCCGAAACTGCAACCCCATCCAATGCCGATGAAAGAAGGGAGATTTTGCCGGATTTAGAAAGCGAGACTCCAGGGACACTGGAGAGCAAAACCCCGGAAGCATCGGAAGAAGTATCCCTCGTCCTTGTCACAGAAATACAAAAGGAAGACGAACTGCTCTCCCTGCCAGATTTCACCCTGCCCCTTAGAACCACACCGTCTGATGATGACCTGGAGGAAATTTATCAGCTGGCCCTTCGGTATCAAACCGTCTGCGCCACGGTAACAGCAGGTGAAGAAATCCGGCAGGAAACATTTTCTGTCGCATGGGATTTTTCGGCCATTGACCAGACCACTCCAGGCGAATATACCGCAGCAGGTCGGATTAAACTGCCGGAGGGGTATGCCTTTGGTGAAGCTGTCTTGCAGGAGCTTCAGATTTCCGTCCGGGTGAAAGAAATGCCGCCTGCTGTCATCACCTCCATAGAGCAATGGTATCCTTATACGGACGCGTTTGCGGTTCAAGAGGGCAGCGAAACCGAAACGCTGGAAAATTTGTTTGCCTTTTCCCCTTACTATCTGGAATGCTATGCGGAAAATGGAACCAGCTACACCGCTGTGGTGGAATGGGATTTTTCTGGTATTGATTTGAATACTGTGGGACTGTACCATGCAGCAGGAAGGCTGACTGCACCGGAAAATACCATATTTGCAGATCGTGTCGATTTCCCTGAAATTTCAATTCCTGTTTCTGTACAGGCTCCGGGCAGCCCAGACATCAACTGCTTCCTGGTTCGCAGAGGAAGCCTTTATTTTCCCTGGGTCACACCGCCGGGGAATCTGGACAAGGTCAGTATATGGCTGTCCAAAAACAACGGTTCATGGAACCGTCTGGAAAGTGGCGTTTATGTGGGTCAGGAAATGCTCTCGATTGCTACCCGTCTGCTGATGCCGGGCAGCAGTTACCGCCTTCAGGTGGATTATGACGGCGGACAGACCGGCATCCTCTCCTTTACCTACGCAGATGAAATTGTCCTTGAAGGGTACCATGAAGGCGACCGGGATGGAGGGGATGCAGGCGGAAATCCTCCCGATACCATCATTCAACCGCCTCCTGAAGATACCGACGATCAGGATGACGGTTTCGCAGACAGGCCCTCCACAAAGCCTCCAAAACCGCCTGCAACAAATGGCGGTGGAACGAATTCCGATGATTCTGAAAAAGCACCACCGGTCAGCGGAGAAAATAAGCCTACGGATCACAAGCCTTCCGAGCCATCCTGGGTTGGAAAGGATGATTCCATAGATAAAGAAGAATTCCCATCGAAACAGACAAACGGTGATGCAGAGGAAGCATTAGAACCAGACGCTGGTTCCGATGAACCGACTATACCGGAATCGAAAAACAGGAAAGATTCAGTGCAAAGCGCTATGACCGTTCCCCAGGAAGGCGCAGATTCCCAAAACTCCGCGTTTTCAGAGTTCTTCGATGAAACCACCGACCGGATTTCCGGCACGCGCTTTTTGATGATGCTGCAAACAGGGGAGCAAAGAGCCGTCTTTTCCAAACAGGGAATCACCATCAGCATACCAAAAGACGCCTTGCCGGAGGGCATCCAAAACGAAGATCAGATTGAAGTCATCATCCAAAAGGATACGGACGGCGGTTTTTCTTTTTCGTTTTCCATCAATGGAACTGCGCTCAGCTCCCTGCCGGATGTTTCTGTCATGCTGCCCTGTCCAAATGACCCGGCAGCCGGCACATGGTTCCTCTGTGATGAAAGCGGCGTGGAAATTCCCATGACCGGTTATGACGATGCGGCAAAAGCCGTCTCCTTTCAGATCAGCCATACAGGGGCATACACCATTGTGGGAAAGGAAGATGCCGTTTCCCTGGCACAGGCCGCCGACACAGAGCATAGCCGGTCGCCCATACTCCTTTTGATTCCGGCCTGTCTGCTTCTTCTGTCTGCCGGTGTGTTTTTCCTAAGGAGGAGGCGAAAATAAGATGGTATCTTCTGCGGTAAAAAAATATGCTGCCTTATGTATGGTCTGCCTGTGCTCATCCCTGTTTTTTCTTGGCCTGTATCAGTTCAATAATAAATATAGCCAGAACACAATCCAGGCGGCAAATGGGATTCTAGCGCTTTCTGAGGAAGAACTTCAAAAGTCACCGGTGCGCTTTCTGGTATCCGGCTGGGCATTTTATCCTGACGCGCTTTTAACCCCGGAAGAAATACAAGATGAAAGCCATTATATGCGCTACCTTTCCATTGGAGAGCAGACCAATTTCTCCAGCCCTGCAAACCCTTCTCCCTATGGCTGCGGGACTTATCAGATGACATTCTTTCTACCGGAACGGAAGGAAACATATGCGCTGGAAATCCCGGAAGTGTTTTCTGCTTACAACCTTTATCTGGATCATGACCTGATCCTGCAAATGGGGGAACCGGCACAGGGGACACCATTGGTTCAAAACCGCATGGTCACTTTTCATGGCGGAAAACCGGTCACACTCACCATAGCGGTCAGCAACTATGACCACTTTTACGGAGGGATTGTCTATCCGCCTGCTTTCGGAACGATGCTAGCGGTCAATACAACCAGAGGAATCCGGTTTGCATTCTGCCTGTTCAGCTGTACGGTTACCTTTGTCTGTGCGCTGCTGTCCTTTTATTTCAGCCGCCGGATGAAACAGAAAAATACATTCCTGTTCGGACTGATCTGCCTTGCCATGTGCGGCCTGTCATCCTATCCTGTGCTTCATATGCTGGCTGCGGTTCCCGTATTCCCCTGGTACACGATTGAACTGTTCTGTATCTATCTGGTTACCTGGCTGATCGTAGTTCTGCAAAACCGGATATGCAGGCCGGGCTTCCTGCCTGCGGCCATCAGTAATGGAGTGGGCGCTGCCTTCCTGGTATATGCGTTTGTGTATGGCATGATGGCTTCCCATCTCTCCCTTGGAGCGATTCGTTTCTTCTCTGCATCGGTCTTTTGTTATAAGGCGGCATCTGCGCTCTATCTGCTTATCATCGCTGTGCTTGCCATTCACAGAGGAGAAAAACGGAGCAGGCCGATCTTCTATGCTGCGGCAGCCGCAACCTGCGCCTTTATATGGGATCGCCTTCTGCCGGTTTATGAGCCGGTTATCGGCGGTTGGTTTTTGGAATGGGGCAGCTTTTTCATAGCAGCAGCCATCGGTTATTCCCTCTGGCGCGATGTGATAGAAGGATATGGAAACAGCCTGATTTTCCAGGAAGAACGCAAGCAGGTCATCCGTCAGCTTTCTATGCAGACCGAATACAGCCGTCAGGTTTCTGAGGCAGCGGCAGAAAACAGAAGGCTGATCCACGACATCAAACACCATCTGCGCACCATAGACCGCATGGCCTCTGAACATGGGCAGACAGAGATCTGCTCCTTCCTGTTACAGGTAGAGGAACAGGTTGCGGCATCATCGGGTCACTCCCCTGCCCAGTTCTGCAAAAATCCCGTCGTAAATGCACTGATTGAATACTACTACGGCATGGCGCAAACACAAGGGACAGAATTTCAGGTGCGGCTCGATCTTCCCGATCAGATGCCGCTTACCGATGTGGAACTGTGTACGGTGCTGGGCAATCTTTTGGACAATGCCGTTGAGGCGTGCAGCCGTCAAAAGCAAGGGGTGCGCCGCGTTTTCATTGCAGGCGAAACCAGAGGCAATATGTACTTTTTGAAGATTGAAAACACTTACGACGGTCTGGCCTTGCAAGAGGGAAAAACATTCCTCTCCCGAAAGGGTACATCTGCTGATCATGGAATCGGGCTTTCCTCTGTCCGAAAAATCATTGAAAGCCATGGCGGTGATCTCGATCTCGTTCCCGGTGAGGAATCCTTTCTTGTTGGAATTACAGTGGGTTTATAAACATTGCTCATACAAAAGGACACCATTACTTACATTTGCATAAGCAATGGTGTCCTCTCTATTTTCCAAGTTCTTCTTCCATAATATTCCTAATCGCTTTAATACCCGTAAAAGTCAATTTTATTCCACGATTATACATAGCCAGTACTTCATTCAGATTTTCAACAAGTACCTTATCCAACTTTTTATGTATCGTTACAGGCTGTTCCTGAATCGTATGAACATGGTCAAAATATTTTTCAATAACAGGAAATGTATTCTGTATCAAAAAAGCATTTTCTTTCCGTGCAAATAATCCAATCACTATCGTATTGCATTTACCATATCGTTTCTTTTTCTTTTCAACGATTTCCTTGTATTTCTCAGCTTGTGAGCTAATTGGTATCATCCAATACAATTTTGGATTTTTTCTATCCTGAATTGCATAGTAATGAGGACGATAGTTCCCCTGTTCCTTATTACTCATCAAATATTTATCCTGAACCAAGTCAAAAAATTCATCCTTGATATGATACGAATATCCCTGTTGTATCTCCATAAATAACCTTTCCTATGTGATAAAATTCCCCATCAGCATTCACTGATGGGGAACATTTACAAACTATACTATTTTTATCCCACCTGTATAGCAAGTGGCTTCATTTACGAACTGAATTATTTATACCCCGCACCATCAGCAAGCGGCAAACATTTACTTCTATCCTTAGTATATACAGTTTCTCTGAATTTAGCAACCTGTTTTTTAAGTTTAGAAATATTTTTTACTATATCATGGCTCATCATTTGTCGTAACTCTGTCGTAAAATACAAATTTAAGCCTCTTAAATTGCTTGAAAACGCCCTGTTTTCGGCATTTTATTTCTCCAAACTCTTCATCGTCGGGAATTTTTTTAATTTTTCTTCATTACCCTTCGTGATGCTTCGCTGTGCTATTTCTATTAAATTGTCTTCTCTTCATCACCATTCATGATGAATCATTGTCAAATCATATCTGTTGTCAATTTGATGTCATTTGGTTATTTCTGTTGTCAGATGAAAGGGTTCATAAGCCCTTCTTAAAATACATCCATTGTTGCAGCCAAATGTTCAAATGTTTCCTGTTTTTTTTTCTCTGTCGCTTCTGCATAGATATCCACAGTGGTCTGAATATCCTTATGCCCCATGATCGACTGGATTATTTTCAGGTTCGTTTTTCTTTCACAAAGCCTTGTGCAAAATGTCTGTCTCAAGCTGTGCGCTGAAAAATCCGGCAACAGCACCGGCTCCCGATGCTCTTTTTTTGCCTCTATTTCTTCTGTTGCGTTATAAGCAGATGAGATTCTCTTGATTGCCCGATTAACTGACTGGGCATTCATTATATTTCCATAACGGTTACAGAAAACAAAGCCTGTCATCCCATCAATCTCTGCATCTGTCCAGCCATTTTCTTTCTGCTCTTCCCAGATCATTTCAAAAGCATCTTTCACTGTATCCAACATGGGAATCGTACGCATTCCGGCTTCTGTTTTCGGCGTTGAAATGTGATTTTCCGATGCCCGGTCTTCTCCTACCGGATAATACGTTAGATTATGATTGATGCTGATAATCCGCTTCTCATAATCGATATCTTCCCATCGAAGCCCTAAAACTTCGCCGATTCGGCACCCGGTTCCAAAAAAAATCGTAAAAATCGGCCACCAGTGAAAATAAACCGGATGCGTAGCAATATATTCCATAAATGCTCTCTGCTGCGGAATTGTCAGTGCATGTCTCACACCGGTTTTCATGCCTAAGTTTTTCTTTAATTCTGCCATGACTCCATCCGTAGGATTTTTTCTGATAATGTCATCCCTTACAGCCAGTTGAAAAGTCGGATGCAATAACGTATGAATGGTTTCCAACGTGTTGATTTTCAGTTCCTGCTTCTCAATCAGGTGATTATAGAACTGCACCACATCAGAATACTTGATCTCTGCTATATTCCGCTTTCCAAATGTCTCCCGGATAAATCGGTCATACATATAAAGATAATTGCTCTTGGTCGTTGGTTTCAGATTGTTTTTGAGACTCATGTAACGGTCAAATACAAAATTTATTGTAGCCTTTCCGGCAACATAAATATCCAGACCGTCCATCTGATCTTTCATGAGCTGTGCTTCTTTTTCCCGAAGCGTTACAAGGTCTTGTGCATAAACATATTTACGTCTTCCGAGAGGATCCGTATAAGTATATACATATCTCCCGTCTGAACGTCTCTGTGATTCACCTTTCCGCAGGACTCTGCCCCGCAGATCTTTTCTTGTCTGTGCCATATAAAATCCTCCTTCAAATAAAGGAAGGACTACATACTATTCAGGTCTATTCAATACTTTTTCCAGTCCCTGCAAGACAACTTCTGTCACAGTCATTTTGTGTTTCCTGGCATAATCACAGATACACTTATACATAGAATCTTCCACCCGGATACTCAACACTTTCTTTTTTACATTTTCCGACTTTGGTCTTCCTATTTTCGCCATATCTGTTCTTATTCCTCCACATCCATATTATAATTTTCGTATGACAATAAGTCAATCCCTATTTTTCGTCCTTCCACGATTTTCTTCTGTTCCCTACGCAATCCGAAATGTCTCCAGATACTTTTCAAAAATCTCACAGTTTACAAGAGCAACCTTGTCAATCTTATACACTGCTTTGGCTTCTTTCGCCAGCTCTTGGAATTTCGTCAGCCCAATGCTGTAAAGCTCTGCCCCTTCCTGATAACGGACAAATTTCTTCGCTATTTTCTTTGTTTTCTCTACATCTTTACGTGCATATCCCATACACGGCACCTCCTTTTTTGCATGAAAAAAGCAGCTAACCTATTTTTCATAGACTAACTGCTCGTGTTTTAGTTCCATATTCTGTTTTAATTTACTGAAACGTCTTCTGTTTGACTTAACTGTTTATGAACATCACGTCCACCATACATAATTCGCACTACATATACCGTTTCAGTTTCATCATCTGTTTTGTAAAATACCAGATAATTACCCACCGGAAAGAATCGAAGTCCTCTGCTGTGCCACGGTTCTTCCTCATAGAGCCGATTTCTGTTCGGCATAGTATCCAGCTTCCGAATTGCCGTCATAATCCGCTCTGTCTGTCCTGCAGCATTCTCCGGAGCTAACAGTTCCTCTGAAATATATCTGAAAATATTTCGCAGATCTTTCTTTGCTCCTGCTGTATACATCACTTTATATTTCATATACCAAATTCCTGTTTCATTTCTGCTTCAACTTCATCTGCTGAATACACTCTTCCAGCCTTAATATCTTCCATGCCTTTTTCTATTTCTGCATTGAACTGTTCCTTTGTCAGAGAGCCATATGCAACAGGCTCCTCATAAGCTGGAAGTTTCATCTCAAAAGGAATTCCTCTCTGGAGTACAATCTGTCTCAGAAACATTCCTACTGCATTGGACATTGGAATTCCAAGTCGATCAAGCACCTGCTCTGCCTGTTCTTTTACTTCAGGTTCGACACGTGCAAATACATTTGCTGTTCTTGCCATAGATATCGCCTCCTCTTTTTTCTTCATTATATCTTGTTTGATTGCAAGTTGCAAGCGATTCGCAATCTGTTTTCGTAATTTCATACACTGGCAGACGGCAGGTGGCAGATAAGGTATCTATAAAAATCTATATTTTCTTCAATGACTCTGCCACCCATCATTCTTTTAATCGAATACTGTTCTCCTGCTTTTCATTTACTTGGTACTCCAACTCATTCTTCATCCGGCTTCTCACATCACGCATTGTTCGCCCGGATATCCCCTGCTCTTTTGCCTTTTCGTCTAATTCCCTGATTGAAATTTCTTTTTTATCAGCAAGCAGTTCCCTGATTAACTTTGCCCCTCTCTCCAGCTTTGTTTCTGTTGCTTTTCCTTCTTTTCCATCTAACAATTCATCTGCGGAAATCTCATAGGCTCCCACCCATCGGAAACCTTCTTCGTCTCCCAGTTTAAATGCCATTGTCTCCCCTGGTGGCGCAAGAGAACTTTTTTCATGAATCACTACCCTTGTGGTTGGATCTTTTCTTACTTTCCCGATGAAAATCAAGCTTCGCACTGCTGCCATAATATCAATAGAACCAAGTCCTCGATACGTGCTCTGCGTCCCGGAAGATTTATTCAGATGTCCGATCAGCACAATGGCACAACCGGTCTTCTCTGCAATCATTCCCAGTTTTCGAAACACCGGGCGTACTTCATTTGCACGGTTCATATCCACATCTGCTCCAATAAACGCCTGTACCGGATCAATAATTACAAGCCTCACTTGATTCTGTCTGACTGCTTTTTCAATTCGATCATCGGATAAAGTCAATGCTTCTTCCGTATCATCAATCACCATAACCCTGCTTAGATCAGCACCTGCTTCCACCAATCTTGGCTTAATGGTATCGCCCATGCCATCCTCCGCAGTCTGATAGATTACATTGAATGGTTCGATATCTTCCATATTCGGAAACAATTTTCTGTTGGTACAGGCTGCCGTCAGCATCATTGCAAAATAAGTTTTTCCCTCTCCCGGATTGCCCTGAATAATTGTCAGTTTTCCAAATGGAATATAGGGGAACCACAGCCATTCCACACTGGTCTGCTCAATGTCTTCATAACACAACATCGGCACCATCTCTTCTGATTCCGGTACTTTGATTGTGATTGTTTCTGCAATTGCTTTCTTTCTGTCGGCGTTTTTATCACAGAGAATTTCGTTCCAGTCTTTTCGTGATGGTTTCAGACGAATTACACTGTACCCTTCCAGAATTTCTTCTGCCAGCTTCTCACAAGCCTCATTCCCTGCCTGGTCATTATCCAGGCACAGGAAAACAGAAGTAATCTGAGGGCGTTCAGAAAGAAAAGTCATCAGTGCCACACTAGAGACTCCACCCAGACTCAGATAGCTACGTTTCTTCCAATCTTTTGGAAATAACTGGATAAATGAAAGCAGATCAATAGCTGCTTCAAATACAAACAACTGATTATCCGTTCCTCTGTAACTGAATCCATAAGATTTATCAGAACCTACTACATCTCCTCGATATTTTATTTCACCAGTTCCCCGGCAGTGTGCATATCTCGGAATACCATCTGCATCTCTGCCGACAAATATAACATTATGATGCTTCTTTTCTTCGTAAATATCACCTCTATCAATCCAACCTTCCACCAGTGTTTTCTCAATCTCTCTTTTTTCTGTCAGATACTTCATGATTTTTTCATTATCCTCATTTTTCTCCGGTAATCGGAAGTCTTTAGACGGGGCAGGGCAGGACTTCTGCCTGCCTTCGCCTTCTTCCCCAATCAGAATTTTCACTGCTTCCGGGAATGTTGCATAATAAAATTCCATCACAAAGTCTACCGGATAACCGCCCTTACTCTGACTATGCCGATACCATCGGTTTCCGGATATCGTTACACTGTCATGCTTTTTCCAACGGTATTCCCTACCACTTTTCACCAACTGTTCCCCTTGTGCGTTCAGAAAAGACACAAGATCGGTCTGGTTTGCTCTTGCAATCTGTTCTTCTGTATACTGCATTTTCATCATCCTTTCCTGTCTGTCCTGCTGACAGACTTCTATAAACTCATATCATAGTTCCGTTTTTTCCTCACTGTCTGTTGTTTTGCATCACGTTCTTCACACTCTTTCTTCTTTTCAGCCAGTTGT